>Ga0208900_1001536_pt1 | contig 12070 bp, 7 predicted proteins | sample AntAceMetag02UKK_FD_184763 | JGI IMG/M metagenome (GOLD analysis project Ga0208900, IMG submission 184763) | Saline lake microbial communities from Ace Lake, Antarctica - Antarctic Ace Lake Metagenome 02UKK (SPAdes) (version 2) | ecosystem: Environmental > Aquatic > Non-marine Saline and Alkaline... | reverse complement strand
GTCCCGCTTCTATTTTATGGATATTGGTGTAAGATGGCTCTATATTCTACTGTTCTCTTTTTCTCTTTCAGCAGTATTGACTCCGATAATGCGACTTGTCGCCCTGAAATTCAAGATTGTTGATGTGCCTGGTGGAAGAAAGACTCACGATAAAAACACGCCCCTTCTGGGGGGAGTCGCAATCTTTGTGGCCTTCAGCGTTGCTCTTCTGGCGAATATGGTTCTGGAAAGAGAGCTTGTCTTTCTGCTTTGCGCAGGCGTTGTTGTCGCATTGATGGGACTGGTGGACGATTGGCGTGGTGTATCGGCAAGATTGAAGCTGTTGGTCCAGATTCTAATTGTCCTTTTTTTGATTCGCTCCGGAATTGTATTGAACCTGTTCCCTCAGACCATTTGGGGGTACTGGTTGAATGTTTTATTCACGATCATATGGGTCATAGGGATTACAAACGCCATGAATTTCATTGACGGCATGGATGGGCTGGCGTCAGGAATTGGCGTGATTATGTCGCTGTTTATGGGGATGGTTGCATTTCAGACAGGTCAGCCCTTTATGGGGTGGATTGCCATAGCCATGATGGGAAGCTGCCTCGGTTTTCTCCCATATAATTTCGGGTTTAAGAAGCCTGCCTCCATATACCTCGGCGATGCCGGGAGTACCTTTATCGGTTTTATGCTGGCTGTCCTCGCTATCAAGGGCGACTGGTCTGATAGTAGCCGGATCGTATCGTTTTCCGCCCCGGTGCTTATCTTCTGGGTTCTGATATACGACATGGCCTACATTACCATAGAGAGGATTATGACCGGCAAGGTGAAAAGTATGAAGGAATGGATCGATTATGTCGGTACCGATCACATTCATCATCGATTATATTCGCTGCTTGGCGATAAGAGAAAGGCAGTTTTATTTATCTATCTTCTGTGTGCTACACTGGGTATCAGCGCCATAACCCTTCGATACGCAAGGCCTATCGATGGTGTCCTGCTTGTTATTCAGGCCTTTCTGGTTACCATCCTTGTCTCAATAGTGGAGTATTCTGGGCGGAAACGCTGAAATATACCTTTGACCCTGCCAGATCAGGCTATACGATCTACTGAGATTCTTTCCGCTATTTCTCTTACCTCTTCCATAATGTTCCGGATATCCATGGCAAGGAGACGGCGATCCTGCATGACGATCTTCCCGTTGATAATTGACGTTGAAACATCCGCCCCTGACGCTGAATAGATGATAGGGGAATAAGGGTTGTAAAGAGGCGTAAGGTGGGGTTTTTTCATGTCCATAATGATAATGTCGGCGCGTTTTCCCGCCTCAATAGAGCCGGTCTTATCATCAATTCCGAGGACCTTCGCGCCCTCGATGGTTGCCATTTTCAGCGTTGTTTTTGCATCCATCGCGGCAGGGTCCATGGATGAAACCTTGTGGATTCTGGCTGCCGTTCCCATTTCCAATATGAGGTCGAGATCATTATTGCTCGCGCATCCGTCTGTTCCGAGCCCAACTGTAATTCCTTTCCTCAGCATCTCAGGGACGGGCGCTGTCCCAGCCGCCAGCTTCATGTTGCTCTCCGGTGTGTGCGAGACCTTCACGCCACACCCGGCAAGGATATTCATTTCTTCATCATCCAGCCAGACGCAGTGGATGGCGATCGTCCTCTCGTCAAGGACATCCAGCTTGTGAAGGTGCCTTGCCGGAGTTTCTCCGTATCTGTTTTTGATATCGTCTGTCTCGTCTTTTGTCTCAGCAAGATGTATAAGAAATGGAACATCGTGACTTCGCGCGATCGCTTTAATCATGCGAAGCGTTTCCGGCGAGCATGTGTATGGCGCGTGGCAGAAAAGGGCGGGGTCTATCAGAGGCGATGCGTCGGACCATTTTCTGATAAATGCCTCTGCAACAGCAGCTCTTTGTGAGGGATCGGGAATATCCGAAGTAGGGAAGTCAACAAATCCCTGGCTTGGGACCGCCCTCATCCCGGCGTCGATTGCCGCTTCGACCACTGCGTCCTCAAAAAAATATCCATCGCAGAAGGTGGTCGTACCCGAGAGGATCATCTCGGCAATGGAAAGCATGGAGCTATGGTACACCATCTCCCGGTTTACGTATTTTGCCTCGGCGGGGAAGATATGATTATTGAGCCAGTCCATAAGCGCCAGATCGTCGGCCATTCCCCGGAAGGCAGACATGGGGAGATGGGTGTGTGTGTTGATGAGGCCCGGCATTATAATCGAATCCGAGGCGTCAATCGTCTCTTTTGCATTACGGCGGGCGGATTCGTCTTCCCCCTCGTTTACGAAGAGGATGTTTCCGTCCTTCACGCCAATTACCGGTTCCTCAATGACCTTCATGTCCTGCGACATGGTAAGGAGTGTCCCTCCACTTATCAGCAGGTCGAGACTCTCTCTTTCCCCCATTTATCGTTCCCCCATTCCGTAGCCCGACGAATCAGCCAGTTATATTATTTCAACCCCATGCTCTTTTTTATTCGCCGTGAAATTTCGTTTACTTTATCCATAATCTCAATTTCATTGATGGTGAGGAGTTCGCGGTTTTCCATGACTATCCTGCCGTTGATTATTGATGTCCTGACATCGGAGCCGTTCGCCGCGTAAACGAGAGTTGAATATTCATTGTACATGGGGGTAAGGTGCGGTTTGTCCAGATCAACAATGATAATGTCAGCCTTCATACCAGGCTTCAATACTCCTGCAATGTTATCCATACCCAGAACCCGTGCCCCTTCGCAGGTAGCCATACGCGTCACTGTCTGTGCCGACATAACCGTAGGATCATACAGGGCGACTTTCTCGAGTTTTGCCGCCGTATCCATTTCCTGGAACATGTCGAGATTGTTGTTGCTGGCACATCCGTCCGTTCCGAGTCCAACGGGAACGCCGTGATTGAGCATTGCTGTTATGGGTGCAACGCCGGAGGCAAGTTTCATGTTACTCTCCGGGTTGTGAACCACCTTGCAGCCATGATCGGCGAAGACCTTTATGTCTTCTTCATCCATGCAGACACAGTGAAAGGCAAAAAAACGTTCATCCAGATATCCGATATCTCTTAAAAATGCGGTTGCCCTTTTACCGAATTTTTCCTTTAACTGTTTTGCCTCCATCTTATTTTCAAGAAGATGAGTTGCGAAGGGGACGTTGTACTGGTCGGCCAGGGTCTTGGCGTCTTTGAGAAGGGAAGGGGAGCATGTGTACAGGGAGTGTGGTTCGACCATAATATTGACAAGCGGGTCATCCATCCATTTTTCAATAAGCATTCTTGAATACTTCAGACCTTCTTCCGGTGTTTTGCAATTTGGTGATGGAAAATCGAAGAGGACCTCACCGATGAGGCAGCGCATCCCGGCCTCCTTCGCCGCACGGGCGGTCTCATCTTCGAAGATGTACATATCGCTGAAGGTTGTCGTTCCCGATTTGATCATCTCCGCACAGGCGAGCAGGCTGCCCCAGTAGGCGAGTTCGGGATCAACATTTTTTGCTTCTGCGGGAAAGATGAAGTTGTTCAGCCAGTCCATCAGCTCCATATCGTCCGCTATCCCCCTGAAGCATGTCATGGCCGCGTGGGTGTGACTGTTAATCAGGCCCGGCATGACGAGGCAATTATTCGCATCTATGCTCCTGCGACCTGAAAATTGCTTTTCTATATCTTCCGAAATGCCGATACCGGCAATCGTGTCTCCATCTATGGCAATCGAACCGTTGTGAATAATTGAATCGTTTTCGTCTGATGTGAGTATTCTTCCTCCTGATATGATAGTATCAACTTCCTTCATTTCCTGGTACACCTCCCATAGTCTTAAAATCTCAGTTTGATATTTGTGACTTCATATCACAGCTCCTGTTTGGCCTTCAAGGAAGAATCCCCCCTGTGGTTTAAATTATTACTCCGGCAATTAAACATATCAACTGTCATGCCGGACTTGATCCGGCATCCAGTCTTATTCTGGATTCCCGCGTTCGCGGAAATGACGCTTTGTCATGTATTGTTGCCGATGTAATAATTATTGCGAAGATTTGCCGAATATAATCTTGACATGATTTTTTAAAAATAATAGTAACTACTCTGATATCAGAAGTTATCTGTTGAGTGCCTGGGTGGCGGAATTGGTAGACGCAAGGGACTTAAAATCCCTCGATACTTGGTATCGTGAGAGTTCGATTCTCTCCCCAGGCACCATACAATCCTGCCGAGTCTCATATTGCCTGTGCCTTATCGTAGTATTGCAGGTTGTCAATGGTCTAATCAGAGTGATTTCTAAGAATATATCGGGAGTTATCAAATGTATATTATTAAAAAGGTAACATTCAACAGCATACTGGGATTTGCCGGTATCCTTTTAATGCTGATGTCCAGTTGTTCCATACATGACGGGAAAATCTTCGGAAGATATGGCAAGATAGCCCCTGACGGAGTGGCTACACAATCATTTGAATCCTGCAGTGTGGACGGTAATCTTGATTACTATGCGAGCGGACCTGATTTGTATCCCAATGCCATTATCGGCATTGACAGGAGATATGAGCTTGTCTCTGATTTGTGGAAGAAAAGAGAATTTACACCTGATGATTTGAAGATCCTTGTACAAAACATGCAGTCAAAGGCATGGGAACATGGTTCCATGATGCGCGGATTCAATATTCTCGATGACATGGGGAATGATATCGGTGATGCGTATTCAATCCTGTCGGTGATTATGCCGGTTAAGATGATAGATGGAAACAAGGTAATTGTTTATACGCCACCCCTTGATCCCTACGAGAAATTCAAGTTAAGAAGATTAGACACGGATTAAACAGTATTCATCCGGGCGGGTCGGTATATCGCAAAACGCCCGGATAATAAACGACCGGCAATGAAGGCGCAAACAGAAGGGGAGGGAAGCGATGCGAACTATGATAAGAAAAATTCTTTCAGTATCCCCTCTGAAGATAACTATCCTTGTCATTTTTTTATTACTTGTACTGTATCTTGTAAAATTTCCATTCTTCCATTTTATGGAACTGAAGGCTCTGGACCTGCGCTTTAAGGCCCGGGGAGTAAGACCACCTGGTGTGGAAACGGTCATTGCCGCCATTGATGAGAAAAGCTTGACTGAGCTTGGCCGATGGCCGTGGACGCGAACGAGAATTGCGCAAATGATAGACACATTGAAGGAATATGGCGCCAGGAGTATCGGTTTTGACGTCGTTTTTGCCGAACCTGATGACAATGCATCCCTAAGGGAGCTGGATGCATTGTCAAAAAAGATAGACGAAATGGGGTTGAAGGAACCCTGGTTATTGAAATATCTCGATGAACAGAAGGAACAGGCCGATGCCGATCGCATACTTGCCAGGGCAATTGAACGTGCTGGAAATGTGACTTTGGGCTATTTCTTCTACACATCAGAGAAAGAGGCGCGGCATCTTACCGGAGAGGAAATCATAAGGGGCGAGGAATATATCGACAAATCTAAATATGACATAGTGCGGATGAGTGGAAAAGCCGATGAGTATCCCATGATCAGGGCCTATGCCGCAGCGCCTAACATCAGATCGCTTACCGATGCAGCGAAGACAAGCGGTTTCTTTAATGCCTTTCCGGACATAGACGGCACTAACAGATGGTTTCCGCTTGTTATAAAATTCGGGGACAATTTTTACCCCCCCCTCTCGCTCTCTGTTGTGCAACAATATCTGGGCCGGCCCATGCTTTCCCTGAGATTGGAAGAGTATGGTGTTGAGGGAATAGCGATAGGGGATACTGAGATCCCCACCGATGAATCGGGACGGATACTTGTTAATTTCCTCGGACCATTTCATACCTTTCCTGTCTATTCGATTACCGATATTATTAACAATCGTCTGGACCCTGCTCTTTTCAAAGACAAAATCGTTCTTGTTGGAGCGACTGCGACAGGGATATATGATCTGAGGGTGACACCCTTCAGTCCAACCTACCCAGGGATAGGGATTCATGCCACAGTGATTGATAATATCCTTCACCGGAGCTTTATCAGAAGGCCAGGCTGGACGGCCCTGATCGATATCTTCATAATTATCATGCTTGGCCTGTCAATGGGGACTATTATGTCTCGGTCAAGGGCTGTCAGTGGTCTTCTCGCCGGCCTTGTTCTTACCACCGCGTGGGTTATGGCAAATCGATTTGTCTTTTCAAATTACAATCTCTGGCTCAATATTGTCTATCCGTCACTTACAATACTCGCGGTGTACATAGGGGTAACTATTTACAAATACATTACCGAGGAGCGGGAAAAAAAGAAGATCAGAGGCGCGTTCCAGTACTATCTTACGGCATCCGTCATCAACGAGATGCTTGAAGACCCGTCAAAGCTCAAGCTGGGGGGGCATAAAAAGGATCTGTCGGTTCTTTTTTCCGATATCAGGGATTTTACGACGATATCAGAGCAGTTGACTCCTGAAGAGCTGGTGCGATTATTGAATGAATACCTGACAGCGATGACCGATGTGGTCTTTAACAATGAAGGACTTCTCGATAAGTATATGGGCGACGCCATCATGGCAGTATTCGGGGCTCCGCTCGACCAGCCCGATCACTCGATGAGGGCCTGTATGACTGCCCTTGGGATGATGAATGAATTGAAAAGACTTCAGGAAAAATGGATGAACGAAGGGAAACCACCGCTCAATATAGGGATAGGGGTAAACAGTGGCGATATGGTTGTTGGCAACATGGGTTCTGAGATGAGATTCGATTACACCGTTATGGGTGACAGCGTGAACCTTGGCTCCCGGCTGGAGGGGATAAACAAAGAGTACGGCACAAATATAATTATCAGTGAATTCACCTATGAAAATGTGAAAGACCTGCTTTTATGCCGTGAACTCGATTCGGTCAGGGTCAAGGGCAAAATGCTGCCGGTAAAGATATACGAGCTGCTCGGAGAGAGGAAAGACGCGAAGATGTGGGACGCCTTAGTCCGGGCCTTTGATGAAGGACTTATACATTACAGACAGTGTCAATGGGATGAAGCAATAGCCGCATTTCAGAAGGCGACGGAGATTCGTTCCGGTGATCCGCCTTCTGAATTGTACATAAAGAGGTGCGAGGAACTCCGGATGAATCCCCCGGAAAAGGGCTGGGACGGCGTATACACGATGACTGAAAAGTAAGTTGTGGACGGACGCGCAATCACCCGCGGCTGCTGTTTATCTCTTATCGGCCGCGCATCCGTGTTTCGCGGATGTAGTTGATTAGCCGCCCCTATTTTGCCCAGCCTGCGGCTGTGCCGCTGAATGCAGTTGGGCTATCGATTTCTCCACCGGCTCCGCCTTTGAAGGTAATGCTTTTGCTGTTAACCGTTCCGGTGCCGTCCGTGATCGTCGCGGTCCATTTGTCTGGGTTTTCACTCGTGTCCCATGCCGTTACGTTGAATTTTGCAATGAGAGCGGATGCACCTGCTGAATAATTATTGCCGCTCAGGTTGACAGTCGTCGTGCCCGCCGTGGGAGCCGCCACATTGGTGCCTGTAACCGTCCCGGTTGCCCAGAGACGCGGAGCCTGATCGCTGGCATACGACAAGAAAGTAACCCCGGTTAAGGTAACATTTGTTATAATAGCACCACCAGGATTATTGTATGCAAGGTTTGCGGTGCCGACAGTGACGCTCGGGATATCGAGTTTAACCAGATCAGCCCTGCCACCAGCAGTACTTGCCTTTGTCAGCAACTGGCTTGTTTCCAGCCAGACGCCACCACCGCCGGCAAAAATTTCACTTTCGGATGGATTGTAGCCGCCATCGAGTTCACCTATCGCGATGCCTGTTACGGCATGCTTTATATCGACCCAGCCGCCTGCCACATCCGTACTCTCAACTCTTTTATAGTTCGGGATGGTGCCTTTAGCTGACATATAGAGGTACAGATTCTGAGTTTCAGCGGGATCAGTAGTCTCCCAACCTTTTTGCTCCCACTCCAAAAACCAGTCATCACAATCAACCAGGGTCTTGCCTGCAATAGTTAAATAGGTGCTGCCTGTATGTGTTTGCCAGAACCCCCAATATTGATCCTCCTGGATAGAATCAAAAATGCCGTCACTTTTGTATATGTTAAAATCGCCTATATCGGTATTGCTTTGATAGAAATTTCCACTTCCACTGCCTGTCACAATAAAAATATCGCGGGCATAGTCGGTAATTCCAGCGACACTGCCGGGAACAATTAAACTTCCTGGATCACTAAGTTGTACCCAATCGAGAGAGCTGCTTGCGTTCCAGTCGTGGAGGTCTGTGGAATAGGACCCTGAAACATCGCCCCCCATCATACCGCCGGACTCATCAGAGCCAATGTAAAAGAACGCCGCTGTTCCGTCGACCGTCTGCCCACTTGGATTCCAGCCACAAGCGGTGAATCCATAGAAGTATCCAGATTTTAAGCTGCCGGTCAGCGCCCCTCTAATATTTTCATACATGTACATAAAAGGCGGGGTCTGGTTATATTTGCCTGACATTGAAAGGCTGAAATGCGAATCACCTGAGTTCCCGGAAATACCGATACTATCAACACTGAATGGTTTTATTAAATAATCACTAATATCAAAGCCAATATCGGGATGAAAGAAATCGCCGGGTCCAAAGTCACCCATGTAGAAATCGCCGGGTCCAAAGTCACCCATGTTGAAATCGCCGGGCCCGAAGCCACCTGGACCAAAATCACCCGGTCCCCCGTAGAACCCGCCCGGCGGAGGCGGGCCGTAGAATCCAAAATCGCCACCTGGAGGGGGAGGTCCATAGGGACCGTAATCGCCACCCTGAGATGGTGGGCCATACGGGCCGAAATCACCGCGCATATCACCACTCGGTCCATAGTCCCCCGGTCCGGGGTTACCACTCATATCACCACTCGGTCCATATTCACTGGGACCGTATTCGCCTCCCGGAGGAGGAGGTCCATAAGGGCCGTAGTCTCCACCTGTGGGTGGTGGTCCTTCCCCCTGGTAGTCATCGGGTCCGTAATCACCCGGAGGTGGTGGTCCGTAGTCTCCACGCCCGTCATCCCCCGGGCCATAGTCTCCGCGTCTGTCGTCTCCCGGTCCATTGTCACCGGGACCGTAATCTTCACGTCTGTCGTTGCCCGGTCCATCGTCACCGGGACCGTTGTCTCCAGGTTTATAGTCTCCGGATTCCCTGTCGTCCGATCTGCGATCAGATGGTTTGTCATCCCCGGGCTTCCCATCTTTCCGCTCTCCATCTACACGCTTCTGATCTTTACCCTCGTTGTCTCCTGACTTCTCTTCTTTTGCTTTGTCGTCACCCTTTTCACTGTCTCTTGATTTATCATCTGCGGGCTTTTCCACCCTTGTATCATCCTTCTTCCCCTCGTCATCTTCATCCCTGTCACCTGGTGCAGATTCTTGCCCAAACCTGCCACCCATTCCTGAACAAACCTGCCACTGATTCCTGGTGAAACCTGCCACCCATTCCTGAGGAAAGTTTACCACTTTCCGGGTCATTTCAGGAATGAAAAAGAATAAAATTTCATCATCCTTTTCCCATCAAAATTGTCTAACATCTTCTCTGAACAATACTTCAGAAGAGGAGATGCAAATGGCACGGAAAAGGATTGGCATGAAAAAGATTAGAGAGATTATACGTTTCAAAGAAACCACCAACATGAGCGAGAGAAAGATAGCCAGGGCTCTCAATATTTCCCGCCCTGTTGTTGCACAGTACATCAATGATTTCAAAACAAGCGGCCTTACCTATGAAGATACTAAAGACATGTCGGACAGCCGGCTCCTTACCCTGTTTGAGAAACAAAAGAAAACAAAATGTTCACAGTACGAGGAACTGTCACAGCAATTCCCCCGTGTTGCGATAGAGCTCAAAAAGACCGGCGTGACCCTCATGACCCTGTGGAATGAGTATCAGAGAGAGCACCCAGGCGCTTACAGTTACTCACGCTTCTGCTACCACTTTCAGGTATGGAGAAATGCATCAAAGATAACGATGCATATCGAGCATAAAGCCGGTGACAAGATGTTCGTCGATTATGCCGGTGACAGACTGATGATTGTGGATCGCAGAACCGGCAGGGAACAACCGGTGGAAGTCTTTGTAGCTATCCTGGGAGCCAGTCAGTTGACCTATGCAGAGGCATCGTTAAGCCAGATCTCGGAAGAATGGATCAGATCGAATGAACGCGCGTTCATATACTTCGGCGGTGTCACCCAGGCCATCGTTCCCGACAACCTTAAATCCGGCGTGGCGAAGAGCAACAAGTATGAGCCGGGAATCAACCCCATGTTTGATGACTTTGCCGAGCACTACCGGACAGTTATTCTTCCCGCACGGGTTCGCCGTCCACAAGACAAGGCGCTGGTTGAAAATGCGGTTCGGCTTGTCTATCAGAGGATATATGCCCCACTCAGAAACAGGACATTCTTCTCTCTTAAGGAACTCAACGAGGCCATCTGGGACCTACTGGAAAAACACAACGAAACACAGTTTCAGCGTTTAAAGATCTCCAGAAGAGGACTCTTTGATAAGATTGAAAAATCAGTTCTCAAGTCCCTGCCAATGGAACGGTATGCCATCAAACAGTGCAAGGAACTCACGGTCCAGATCAACTACCATGTAGAATTGCGTGAAGACAGGCATTACTACAGTGTGCCATGGCAGTTCAGGGGTAAACGGGTGAGAGTCATATACGATGACAGGACTGTGGCGATCTACTACGACAACATAAGAATCGTTCAGCACAAAAGGATTCGTATCCCCAACGATTACACAACGCTGCCCGCCCACATGCCGCCAGAGCATCGAAATTACGCCGAGTGGAGCCCCGAACGCTTTATCAAATGGGGACAGTCTGTCGGAGATGATGTTGCCGAGATGATAGAGGTAGTTCTCAAGAGCAGGAAGCATCCGGAGCAGGCATTCAAGACCTGTATGGGCATACTTAATCTTGTAAAAGAGCATGGACCCGACAGGCTAAATAAGGCATGCAGACGAGCGCTTGGTTTCGGTTTTTATTCTTACAGGCGCATCAAGAACATTCTTGACAGAGGACTCGAAGAAGAAGTTCTTGCAGAATCAATGGAGCTGCCGGTTTTATCCCATGAAAACATCCGGGGAAGTCAGTACTATCAATAAAGGACAAGCGAACAAAAAAAGCAAACAAACAAAAAACAAAACAAAAAATAGAGAAAATAAAGGAAAAACAAATGAACAATAATCAGGCTACTCTTCAGAAACTTGAACAGATGAAATTCCACGGTATGGCAAGGGCATTTACAAGCACCATGGAGACGGGTGTCAGAAACCAGTTTACAGCTGATGAGCTTGTCTCTCACCTGGTCGATGCTGAATGGGATGACCGTCACAATCGAAAGCTGTCAAGACTCTTAAAAGGCGCAAGGTTCAGATACAGGGCATCTTTTGAAGAAATTGATTTTACCTTGAACAGGAACATTGACAAAAACCAGTTGCTTCGTCTTTCCAACTGCCAGTGGATAGAATCCCATCAGGACTGTATCCTGACCGGTCCAACGGGGGCAGGAAAGAGTTTCATCGCTTCTGCCTTAGGTCATCAGGCCTGTATGTATGGATTCAAGGTGGGGTACTATCCCTGTTCAAAGCTGTTTGCCCATCTGAAATTATCCAGGGCAGACGGGAGTTATCTCAAAGAGCTTACTAAAATACAGAAAGAAGATGTTATTATCATTGATGATTTTGGTCTTGAATCCCTTGATTCGCAGAACCGTCTCACCCTGCTGGAAATCCTCGAGGATCGACATGGACGAAAATCTTCTGTTTTTGTATCCCAGCTTCCAATATCCAGATGGCATGAAGTTATCGGTGATCCTACTATCGCAGATGCCATCTGTGATCGTATTATTCACAGTGCCCATAGAATAGAATTGAAAGGAGATTCCATGAGAAAAATCTACGCAAAACATTGACGCAAACCTGCCACTTTGGTATTGCTGTCTACAGGGAAATTGGATGATTGAAAAGTGGTAAAGTTATTTCAGGATTAGGTGGCAGTTTTCGCAGGAATACGCACCTGGATCGGTGTCTGCTGAATGCCTGGA
>Ga0208900_1001535_pt1 | contig 12094 bp, 14 predicted proteins | sample AntAceMetag02UKK_FD_184763 | JGI IMG/M metagenome (GOLD analysis project Ga0208900, IMG submission 184763) | Saline lake microbial communities from Ace Lake, Antarctica - Antarctic Ace Lake Metagenome 02UKK (SPAdes) (version 2) | ecosystem: Environmental > Aquatic > Non-marine Saline and... | reverse complement strand
CCTAAAAGCCATCCACGAAGAATCCATCAGCAAACAAACCGATATTATGAATGAAGGTGGGGAAGCGTAGGTCGAATTAGTCTCCGTCTTTAAAGTAATATTTAGAAAAATATAAGATTTAAGATTAACGATTTTAGATTTAAGATGTTGGTGATATTCAAAACGATCTAAAATCTCCTCCAAAGGAGTCCTTCGGACGATTCCCGCACCTGCGGGATCAATCTTAAATTAAAAAATATTCGACTTTATGGACAGGCTCCAACTAAGCACCCAGGTATTTGTAAAGGAAATAGCCTCCACCAATCAGTATTAAAGCTCCAATAACACTTAAAGCAATTTTCCAGGTACTCCATGGGCGTTCGCCCTGTATTTCGCCGGTACGGGCGTTCACCATAAACTGGAATACCTTTCCCTTAAATTTGTAGGCACTGGCGTAAACCGGCAGCAAAATATGCTTGAAGGTGATAGAACTATAATTAGTTTTCGAGCTGTAAATGCGTTGTTCATCGCCGCCGATATGATTTCTTACGGCCCGTTCGATAAGTTCGTCCATGATCTTTTTGGCCTTACCAAAACCCTCCTCCAAATCCACCTGATATTTTTCGGAGATAAAACCACTGAGGAACTTGGGGTCGAAGGAAACCAGGTTCTCCAAATCCCAGGGTTCCAGTTCGCGCAACTTTTTCTTGGGCAACGATTCGGAAGCCGGAATCAGCACATCATCGAAATTTTCATCAACCCTCCCCGCTGCCGGATACCATCGTGTTTTTTGTACTTGTCGCGATTTTGTTACCGATTTGCCATCCACTTCTTCGGTATAACTTTCGGTAACATTATAATGTTCGCCACGCTGACCGACATACTGGGTGTTAGTATCGGAGTCGTAGGTCCAGAACGGGAGATAGACACCCTTGAAATGCTCGAAAGATAAGGCTGCTTTTTTCAGCGCATTGGGCGCAAACCACAATTTCTTAATCCACTTTCTAAAAGCCGCGATGGCTTCTTGTTTTTCCACCTTGAAGGGAAGCATGCTTTTGGGCTGAATAACGCTGACCGACTGCGCCGCGCTTGCTATGAGCGGGGTGGTGCAAAAGGGGCATGAGGAAGAAGTAATATTAGGCTCCATTGTTGACTCTGATCCGCAGCCCTCACATTTCACAAGTTGCACTTCAACCGTTTCTCCTTCTGCATTGTGCTTTCGGAGGTATTCATGAAAATCCAGCTCTTCGATTTCCGTATCCAAAACGGGAATTTCGTTCTTTGCCCCGCAATATTCACAGGTGAGACTGGTGGTGCCCGGTTTGAATTTCAAATCCGCTCCACAATCAACGCATCCGAAAGTGTTGGGAGTTTCTTTTTGTACTGTGTTTTCTGATTCTTTCATTTTTTTAAAAAAATTATTGGGGTGGCAATGGAGGAGGTACTGCTCCAAATAAGTTGTTTAATTCCGAAACCTGGTCAATAGCCGCCCAGTTGGCCATACCCTGCCGCCAAACCAACGATTGTTTGGTGATTTGATTTTGACTCACCATTTGCGCGAGGGTATTCATGTCGTAAGGCCCCATTTGCTGGCCGTTTATTACCACATGGAATGTTAACGCCGGTGGAATGGGAGGTGGCGGAGGCGCTGAGGGCGCTTGCTGTGCGGGTTGTTGTGGCTGGGATTGTTGGGCGAACGATTGTCCCATTTGGTTGGCCATAGCGAAACCCATGCCCATGCCCATTCCAGCTCCTGCAGTACCACTTTCGTTGCCTGCTGCAACTTCCATGGCTTTTGCAGCCTTCATCTTGGCTAACTTGTCCAGGTCAACACGCTCCAGGCGGCTGAGTTCAAAAATCTCTTTTTTAACCTCCTCGGGCATCGAGATGTTTTCGATGAGGAATTTGGTGAGTTCAATACCATAAGCATTAAACTCTTTTTGCATAATGTCTTTAGTAAGTTGAGATAATTCGTTGGCGTTGGCGGCAAACTTTTCAACTGGTAATTCCGATTCTCCCACAGCATCGGTAAATCGCGTTACCACCATGCTGCGCAGTTGTGCCGAAATTTCATCGGTGGTAAAGTGGCCATCGGTACCCACAATTTCTGTAATAAATTTAGCGGCTTCAGTTACCCGCATTACATAGGTTCCGAAAGCACGAATTTCGAGCATTCCAAAACGGGGATCGGAAAGGGTGATGGGATTTTTGGTTCCCCACTTTTGGTCGGTAAAATTGCGGGTACTCACAAAGTAAACCTCCGCTTTGAACGGGCTGTCGAATCCATACTTCCATCCCTTAAGGGTAGAAAGAACGGGGAGGTTTTGGGTGTTGAGGGTGTAGGTGCCGGGGGTAAAAATGTCGGCTAACTTCCCCTCGTTGATAAACACCGCGGTTTGCCCTTCACGAACAACCAGCTTTGCATTGTTTTTAATTTCGTTATCGTGCCTTTCAAAACGGTAAACAATCGTATTGTTCGAGTCGTCTATCCATTCAATAATATCAATAAACTCTCCTCTAAGACTGCTAAATAATCCCATAGCTAAAAATATTAAAATTATGTATTTGTGAATTGTATGTTGTGCGTTTTTTTCTTTTCACTAAAAATTTCATTTCTTTGTAATGATGCGCAAATTGCATCAGGGCGGCAAAAGTAGGACTATTTTAAGAAAAGAGTGTTCAAATCTTGATTTTAACCCGATAAATGCAAATTAGTATTCAAGCCGGCATTATCATCAGCCCTCCTTTCCAATCAAACAACAAAAACCTTACTTTTACCCGATCAAATTACTGAGCCAAATGTGGAGGAATTTTTTCATTGCTACGATAGTGATTTTCTGTTTTGACAGTTGGCAAAAAGCAGGCAGGTTATCATCCAAACAAAAAGATACAATTGAAGTTTTCAATCGGGCTTACGATAACTCCCTGGAAGACCGCCAGGAAAATGCCTTTACAGATTTGCGCTGGGACACTTATTTTGCCACCATCAGCGAAAGCGGAACAGGAAGGTTTTGTTTGCATTTTAAGGATGCCACGGCAATTGGGGAAATCGCACCCGAAACAAATATTTCATTCAACGTTCTGGATGGGAAAATTGTAATCCACAACCCCGACAAGGAAAAAGGAACAATAAGTCTGGTAAATATTTCGGGGCAGGTTTGGGGAAGGATGGAAATGAATGGAGATGAAAGTCAGGAATTTTCGATAGACCAAGCTGCCGGGATATATCTCATATCCATACAAACGGAAAAGGCAATGGTGAGCAGGAAAGTCTTTTTAAGATGACATCAGACCCCCTCCCGACCTCCTCCTGGAGGGGGAGGAGAGTACACTCTCCGGGGAGAGTGGTTTTATGGAAGGGGAGAAACAAGAAAAATATTTATGAATAATAATAAACAGGACAGGTGCGAATTGGACGGATGCTCACAGATTTTGCTTATCCGTGAAAATCCGTTTGATCCGTCCAATCCGTGTTATCCGTGTTCCAAAAAAATTCGGGAAGTAAAGTTTCCCACCTCCATTTAAACCACGCCACCTCATTTTGTGTTTACATCTATATTTATTCTCGATTAGGGCAGGATATTAACACAAATAAGAAATGGTAAATATTAATCAACTGAAGTTTACAAAACTTGATCGCAATGGCTTGGAAGTCCTCATCGGATGGGCAAAATCAGAAGGTTGGAATCCGGGGCCTTATGATGCCGATGTTTTTTGGGAAACTGACCCCGACGGATACTATGGATATTATCACGAAGGCAAGCTGATTGCCGGAGGTTCGGTGGTTTCCTACGATGGAAATTTCGGCTTTATGGGTTTTTTTATTGTGGAGCCCGAATTACGCTCGCAAGGTATTGGCCGTATATTGTGGCTGGAACGCAGGGATTTTCTCCTGTCGATACTTAAGCCCGGAGCGCCCATTGGCATGGATGGCGTGGTGGCCATGCAGTCTTTTTACAACAATGGAGGATTTGAAATTGCTTTCAGGGATGAACGCTTTGCCAGGAAAGGCGAGAAGTTCGACCCCGATCCGAATATATCCTTAATTGAAGTGCAAGACCTTTCATCTATTCTGGAATATGACAAACAATGTTTCGGCTACTCCCGCCCGCAATTTATGAAGCCGTGGCTTAAGATGCCACAAAGCAAGGCGTTTAAATATACTATAAATGATACGATTGCAGGATTTTGTGTTTTGAGGAAAGCCACAAATGGATATAAAATAGGGCCGCTTTTCGCTGATAATTCTTTGGTAGCAGATGCGCTTTACCAGGCTTGTTTAAATGCCGCCCCGGACGAAGATGTTTTTCTTGATATTCCGGTTATTAATAAGGCTGCCCAAGCCCTTGCAAAAAAATATAAAGCATCCTATGTTTTCGAATGTGCAAGAATGTATTACGGTTCTCCGCCAAAACTTCCCTTGGATAAAATTTTCGGGATTAGCACTTTTGAGCTTGGGTAGCGAAACTATTTGAAAAACATGTGAAAAACAAAAAAGACAAGGCCACCCGACCTTGTCTTTTATACTTTGCTTATTATAAATTTTGTTATGCACCAGCGGCAGCTTCAGCCGCAGCCTTGCCCGAAAGAAACATGTCGAGGTGGAAGTTTCCACCTTTTGAATCTCCAACGAGCTTGATTTTGTCAACAATTTCCTGAGCAAGGCTCTCTTCCTCTATTTGCTCGGTTACAAACCACTGCAGGAAGCTATTGGTCGTATGGTCTTTCTCTGTCAGGCAAATGTCAACCAGCTCATTAATTTTTTTGCTCACGTACCTTTCGTGGTTCAGCACATCATTAAACAATTCTTCCAACGAATTAAACTTGGATGAAGGCTGTTCTAAAGCTGCAAGTTGTGCATGTCCGCCACGGTCGTTCAAAAAATGAACAAACTTTAGCATGTGCGAACGCTCTTCATCGCTGTGGGTATAAAGAAATTCTGCCGCGCCCGAAAATCCATTTAACTCGCACCATGATGCCATTGCCATGTATATCCGCGATGATTGCTCTTCAAGCTCTATTTGTTCGTTAATTGCTTTTTCTAAATTTTTTGAAATCATTTTACTTTGTATTTAAGTTTCTATTTCTATTTAGTAACACTATTATTGATTGAATGTTTATTCTACATCAATAAATGTACTGCTCTACATTTTTATTGTTGAACAAACATTTGCAATTTTAACAAAAAAGCCTGTGGGGGCTATCGCTTTTAAACTTTCTTAATACTTACATCATCCAACATCCAGGCAAACTTTTATTATTCCCATGAATCCGCAAGCGGGTTCTTTATCATCATCGGATTAAACGGATTGAACGGATTTTAGATGAGCCATGAATCCGCAAGCGGATTCTTTATCATCATCGGATTAAACGGATTGGACGGATTTTAGGTGATCAATATGAGTGTTGCTTCGGATTCCAGATCACCACGTTATATTAATCTGATAAAAATCCCCATGAATCCGCAAGCGGGTTCTTTAAAATCATCGGATTGAACGGATTGAACGGATTTTATATGAGCCATGAATCCGCAAGCGGGTTCTTTATCATCATCGGATTAAACGGATTGAACGGATTTTATATGAGCCATGAATCCGCAAGCGGATTCTTTATCATCATCGGATTAAACGGATTGAACGGATTTTAGATGAGCTATGAATCCGCAAGCGGATTCTTTAAAATCATCGGATTAAACGGATTGGACGGATTATAGATGATTCAGGTGAGTTTTACTTTGAATTCCAGATCACCACGTTATATTAATTTGATAAAAATTCCCATGAATCCGCAAGCGGGTTCTTTATCATCATCGGATTAAACGGATTGAACGGATTGAAGGGAGGGGGTGTTTGGGCCCGCTTCGCCAGCCCGCTTCGCCAGCGAGGCGAGCGAGACTATGCCTCGTCCGGTTTATTATTGCAGGTTCTGCCTTGGTGGCTCCTTTTGTTTAATTTGCCCCTAAAACGGAGTAGCAAAAAACTTAGATAATGTTTATTGAGGTTATACCACAGGCTGAAAGCCTGAAAACATCAAAGCATAAAAGCACCCCAATGATCACCGGCAGGCCGAAGGTCTGCGACAGGTTAGATGCCAAAACCTCCCCTTTGGGTGATTGATTTTTTTGGTGATGAGTTCAGCCCTTCAGGCTGGGGGGTGATTTAGCTCCCCCGTAAGGTCAGGCGATGCCTGACCTTGTGATGTGCCAGCCTTTCAGGCTGCGGCATTGCTTTGAGCATTAAGAACAAATTTTAGAAACCTCCACTTATTCCATTGCCACTCACATAGTGACGTCCGCCTTGCCCGCTTCGCCAGCGAGGCGAGCTCGCCTCGCTGTAGCTCAGGCGAAGCGGGCAATCTGATGTTGAGCTTTTTAGCAAGCCTACTTAAATCATCAAATACTTTTACAAAATACAAACTTAATGTATTGAAATTCCTAAGGGTTACCATGAGAAATTTTATGTAATTATCCACAAAACCAAATATGATTATTTTTGGAAAAATTCTAAACTATGGAGTGGCTGATTTTCTGGATTCTAATCTACCTTGTGGTAATCGTTTTTTTTACTTTACGCCATGTAAAAACCACCGACCTTGAAGCCTACCTTGTAAACAACCGGAATACCCCAACTCTACCTTTGGTGTTTACAACGCTGGCCACATTCGTGGGAGGTGGTACTTCCATAGGCTTGATGGCCATGGGTTATGAGTCGGGTTTTGCTGCAGTTGGAATAGGCGTGGCTTACGTGATCGGGTTTTTTATTTTATCGCGCTACGCGGGAAAAATCAATGCCGATGGTGCGAAAAGGAAAATCTACTCCCTGCCCGGTTTTCTAAACAAGAGTTATACCGACCAAAAACACCCCGCCTACTCGCGCATGTTTTCATCGGTGGTAAGTGGCGTTAATATTTTCATCTTCTTCTTTTTGCTGGCGGCTCAGTTCGTGGGCATGGCCTCGTTGCTCAAATTTTCCTTTGACATCGGGTTTCAATCGGCGGCCATCATTTCGTGCCTTATTGTAATTTTTTATACCGCTTTGGCGGGATTATCGGGGGTAATCATCACCGACATGATTCAGTTTGTGGTGATTTTGCTGATGATTGTCTTAATCTTTATCCCCGGAATATGGTCGGATACCCTTGGCCTCACCAAACTTTCGCAACTTCCTGGCGAAATGCTGAACGGCACAAAATATGGCGTTCTTTTTTTGATTGGCCTCCCGCTGTTCCTGGCGCCTTCGGTGATGGTAAGGATGGACATCTGGCAGCGCATCCTTGCAGCGAGAAGCCCAAAAGTGGCCAAACGGGTGAGCATTATTTCGGGCTTCGGGATGTTGCCGTTTTATATTTTGTTCCCGCTCGTGGGCATGGCTGTAAGGCTGGTTGTTGCCGATGAGATAGCCCCTCGCGATGTGGCCTATATTTTCCTTGAGCGCCACAGCAACCAATTTATCCTGGGTTTTGCAGTGGTGGGTTTGCTTTCTGCATTGATGTCATCGGGGGATAGCTTTCTTAACTTAATCTCCATTTCTGCAGTAAAGGATTTTGTAGGGTGGAAAAAGAAAACCATGGACATTACAACAGGCAAGACCCAAAAAAGTGTCAGGCTGACAACCATTGTTTTTGGATTTATAGCCCTTTTTATGGCGCTGGCCTTTCCAAAAATTGTCGATTTAATGGTGGTAGGTTTAGCAACTATTGTAATTTTTGTGCCGGTAACTTTCCTCGCGTTAATCAAACAGGATGTACATCATTACCGAAGTGCCGCGCTGTGGAGTATCATCGTGGGTTTTGTTGTAAACCTGTCGTTTTTTATTTGGGGAATTGCTGCTCCCGAACAATTTGAGGCCAAGGCTTCATTTATTCCCGGGTTTCTTTCGGCGCTGATTACGCTCCTTGTCGGGATATTACTTACGAATAAAACGCACAGGACGAAAACCTGAGATCATCGCAAACATAGGCTCTTATCAAAAATTCAGGCTTATGTATGCAAAATATCAAAGCATTGATTGTCAGTATTTATCCCTTCGAGTTCCAAGCCTTGCCATATATCGGATGTCTCAAAGATAAACAACAAGTTCAAATAGATTTCTCTGCCGTAAATGCAGCATCGAAATGACAAAGCCCCTGGGCTATGAATGGGGTGAGGGAATGACATTAACTTAAGGTTTTCATACCTGAAAAATGAATATGGAATATCACACAATTCTTATCAAAAAAAATATCATCATCGGATTTATCAGATTTATCGGATTTGACCTGCCTACGGCAGGTAGAGATTCGTGTAATCCGTGTAATCCGTGTAATCCGATGATAACTTTTTTGGGAGATGATTTTCGACGTAAACTTAACTTAATGACATTACCGCCCGCTCCGGCGGTGTCATTCCGAGTTCCAAGCCCCCGAAAAAGTGGCCTCAAGGTGTGATGACAAAGGAGTAGATTTCTCTCGGCAACACATCGCTTCGCTTTGTGTTTTGGTCGAAATGACCCCGTTCACGGGTTGGCTTGGGGTGAGGGGAATGGGGCGCTTCGCGCCCCATTCCCCTCACCCCACAACCACAACGCTATCGGTGTCACCTCGAAGGAGCGAAGCGATTGAGAGGTCTATTTAACAGTAGGGTTTTCAATGTTTTACAAAAAGTTGTCATTAGTAACGCAGTGGGGAATCTCCTAAGAATCTGTTTCTAACAAAAACTTGTCATTAGTAATGGACTTGGATTCGTCCGAAGGACAATCCAACGTCAACTCCAACGCCAAAACCAGCGACACCTTTTAACATCTGCTATTCCTCCAGAAACTCGTTGAACTTCTCGTCGATGTGTTGGTTAAACCACTTGATGATTACCGACCGCCTGAAGCGCCACTCCTTGCCCAGCTTGGCGGCAGGGATTTTCTTTTCCTGGGCCCAGGTATAAATGGTTTGGGGTTTCAGGCGCAGGTATGCGGCCACCTCCTCAATGTTCATAATCTCATTCTCCGGCATGCTCATCAGCTCTTGATTTTGAGGTTAGGGTATCGCTTACCGGATTTTCACCAACAGGTTCTTCAGCCTGTAACTTTTTTACGGGTTTTGCCACATCGCGCCAGCCCATCAAATCGCCCATACTCTGAATTACTGCAAGATAAAAATTACCCTCCTTTTCTCTAAATATTTCCATGGGTAGGTTTTTATCCCCAACAAAAGGCCTGAGATTCCAGGCTAACTGCATCCCTACAAAAGCAAAAATAAATATCCAGAATTTAAAAATATTGATCCCTATTTTGGGATAAACACTTTTCTTTTCGCACGAAAACTTTAGGGCTTCAATAATGGTAAACATCCCGAAAATACCGGAAAAAACAAAAATGCCCACGTGTAAAAGTTTAAGAAAAGCGTAATTGTTGCCCGTAATCATAAAGAAAATAACAATGGGTGCAAATGAGGCCATGATGGTGGTAAGCACCACAAATCCCGACAAAATTGTGCTTACCATTTGCCCCAGCGACAGCCGCGAACCCAACATGTACTGGATAACATAAAAGGCCGGGAAACAAATAAAGAGTGCCAACAGCAGCAAAGATGGAACTTTTAACCCCGTTACAAGGGCTTGCACCGGACTGTTATAACTTCCCATCACCACACCATAAAAAAAGGCAAGCACAAGTATGATGAGTGTTTGATAAAGCGTTGAGCGGAAAGTGTTTTCGTTGTTGTTGAGCTGCTCAAAATAAGCCTCCCGATTTTGAAAAACAGCAAATACCGACATTATTCCCGATTTTTTTTCCATGATTTCATGTTTATTTAATGATTAGACAGATAACAGTGTAATACAACTTTTATTATCTTTAAATAATAATAAACAGTAACAAACAGTAATGTGGAAGTTTTGGATTTGTGCCAAAACAAAGTAACTCGGGATGAATTATGCGACATGTAGATTTACGATAATTTTGTTATAAGTACTTGGTTTTAAGCTCATGGGTCAGGAGGTCAGAAGTTAAAAAGGAAGTTGATAAACAGTTCTCTATGTTTTTTTAAGCTTAAATGATAGAATTGTGTTCCTTTGGTTTAAAATTAGAAACCACCGGTTGAGAAACCACCCCTACTTGCAGAGAAAAAACCCCATTCTATTGATTAGATTATAATATGCTAAAAGCGCATCTTATGTTTGTAGCCTCATTTATTTATAAAATTAGTATCATGAAAAACTTTACAAACATTCTTTTCGGAAAGGCACAAGGTCTTACTTCAGTGGCAATTCTAATCTTGGTGCTCCAATTTAATCTTGGTTTTTCGCAAAATTTCCCAATCGTTGACACCGACCAACAAATTGCCTACGACACATTAACAGAAATTGCCTTGCCCGCTCAGGGAGATGCTTTTTATGGTCAGGATGCAAACTATTCTGGCAATCAACCCAGTTAACCAGGACAATGGTGACGGAACGGTTAGCGACCTGGTTACCGGCTTGATGTGGCAAAAAAGCCCCGACATGGACGGCGATGGCGATTTTAATTCAGGGTGGCCTTACCTTGACCTTAATTACTTTGACCTTGTCAGCGGCCAGGTAACCAAAGACGAACAATACTGGACAAGCGATTATTATGTTGATGTTACGGTAGAAGGAGGTTCAGAATCAGCTTTTGGTGTAAACCATGGTACAGGGTAGGCGTCCGGTTTAAAGGCAATTATGAAGACAAATCGGTAATGCGGGAAAAAGTAGCTGGCGACATGTTTAGAAATGCTGGCTTAGTAGCATCACATACAGCTTTTTATCCGTTTACGAAGATTTTGTTACCGATAAACTACCCACCTTTCAAGATACCTCGATAGCACAAATTCACGATTGGTTAAAGGAAGCCCACGCTGATTTCCCTAATGTTTCTTCCCAGACAGTATATCCCTTTTCTTAAGTTCAGCTATTATTTCAGGGAGCATTTCGTTTGCAGCAGTCATACCTAATTTAAATAGCTTTTCATTGTCTTTGCTACTCATTAATGGAATGCCTTTTAGGTTGGGAGCAATTACAATATTTGCCTGTGAGGGTATTTCTTCGTTAGCCTGATGTGCTGCAACTGCATATGCTCGCAATATCACATCTTGACGGTTTTTTAATACGGCCGCAGTATCGAATGCCATAATTCTAACTTCAATTATATATTTTGGATTATACTCTTTAGCAACATTAACAGGAAGATTATCAATAACTCCTCCATCGACAAAAGTGGTACCGTACATTTTTACCGGCTCAAAAATTCCAGGTATAGCACATGATGCATTAACCGCTGGCGATATGGGTCCGGCTTTTAAAGCGACAGACTTTCCCTTCTCAATATCTGTTGTAACAGCAACAAAAGGTATTTGTGTATCCTCAATCTGAGTAACACGAAGCTGCTTATTCAGGAAACTTTGCAATTTTGCTCCCGAAACAAACCCTTCTCTCGACCGAAATAAAGAAAAATCAAAAACATCTTTGGCTTTTGTTGATTTTATTAATGGTATTAGAGAGTCAATATTAGGATTGTCAGCATATAATGCACCCACCATACTTCCCGCACTTGTCCCAACAATCAGGTCGATAGGAATTCCGGCATCTTCAAGTACTTTTATTACACCTGCATGTGCCATTCCATGAAATGCACCCCCTCCAAGAACAAGAGCAACATCAGGTCTGTCGGTAAGCACACGGGCAGGGGGTTGTATTGCAGGAGTATTAATTACCATAAATTTTTTCGAACATGAATATCCGGCAAAAAGTATAAATATAGTAAGTACAGCAAGCTGAAACTGTTTTTTCATGGTTGTAGAAATTAATTAAGATTTACGAATTTAATCTAATTTGGTTTAATACACAACCCTGAGAGGCTGTCTAAATTTCGTTTTTAGAATTTAGACAGCCTCTCAGGGTCAGAAATAATAATATTTGCCTAGCAAACTCCATTTATTACCCACATGGCTCTATCTCGGGGGGAGTTTATTTCAACTAACTTTCAATTGAAAAAACCCTTTTGAAATCGTAGGATTATCTAATATACGTTAATGGCCTTCTGTTTGTGACTTGAACAAGATTTGCTTCCTTTGTTTAAAGTATAACTGCCTTTTACTGTGTAACTTCCTGTGTTGGCATAGGAGTGGT
>Ga0208900_1001534_pt1 | contig 12098 bp, 8 predicted proteins | sample AntAceMetag02UKK_FD_184763 | JGI IMG/M metagenome (GOLD analysis project Ga0208900, IMG submission 184763) | Saline lake microbial communities from Ace Lake, Antarctica - Antarctic Ace Lake Metagenome 02UKK (SPAdes) (version 2) | ecosystem: Environmental > Aquatic > Non-marine Saline and Alkaline... | reverse complement strand
GCCGATTTTATTACCGGCTGGCCATGGGGAATCTGGTGAGCCGGGAAAGAAGCCGGGAAATGCTTGAAATTCTCATCAACCCGAAAATAGATCATAAATTTGTAAACACATTAAAAAAAATTGTGCCCGGGGCCCTTCTGTTCCGCAAGTCCGGAACCTGGCGGACTTGGCATTCCGACTCGGTTCTGGTATGGGGACCTGAATGGCGACGGTATATTGCCGTTGCGTTGGTTGACAGTAAAAATGGAGAAACCATCCTCAGAAAGCTGATTCCGGAACTTGAATCCGTTCTCAAGATTAACGCCTTGAACCGGGAATCTGAAAAATCAAAAGACAATTAAAAACACCACGGGAAATCGAATGCTTAACCCAGACGTACAGCCACAATGAATCCAAAAAAACACACCACGGGATGGCAGCAGCCACTATTTTTCTTATTGAAAAAATTTTTTGATATCAGGGAGGGAGAAATTCACAGAACCGTGTGGATGTTTTTCTACCTGATGCTTTTGATTACGTCCCTGATGATCGTTAAACCCGTCAGTACCGCCTTATTTCTGACTCAGTTCAGTGCCCAGCAGCTTCCGTTTGCCTATATTTTGACGGCAGTTTTTGCGGCAACTTTTTCATCATACTATTCGGCAATGCTCAAGAAAAAATCCCTTGACAAGATTATGCGAGCAACGCTTGGCACAGCAATTTTTCTGTTGCTGGCCTTTTGGCTCTTTATTCATTTTCAATGGCTGAAGGGATTCTTTCTATACCTGTTTTTTGTCTGGGTCGGTCTTGTCGCCCTTATCTGTGCCTCTCAGTTCTGGCTGGCAGCTGGCCTGTTTTTCAACGGCAGAGAAGCAAAACGATTGTTCGGACCCATCGGTGCCGGCGCAATCATCGGGGGGATAACGGGTGGGTATGTCACGACCCTTCTGGCCTCTCGTTTCGGGAGCCATAATCTGATTCTTATCTCCATTGTCTGCCTTTTTGCCTGCGTCCTGATTATGGGAAAAATGTGGAAAACCTATGGCCAGCCCGAACTGGAATCACAGGCAGGCAGGGGGATGCTTAAAGCGAGCAGCAGCAACTCTTCTTTTTCACAAATCATCACGTCCAGGCACCTGAAGCTTATGGCATTGGTTTTGGCTGTCAGTGTTATCGTATCCCGGCTTGTGGATTACCAGTTCAATGTCATTGTTTCTTCCGTCATCACGGATAAGGATGAACTGGCGGCTTTTCTGGGTTTCTGGATGTCCAATCTCAGCTTTATCTCTCTTTTGATACAAATGTTTTTCACCCGAAAAGCATTGGAATATTTCGGTGTCGGATCCTCCTTGTTTTTTCTTCCATCAGCGGTATGCATCGGAGCGCTGGCGACCTTAATCCACCCGGCCCTCTGGTCAGCGGTCATGGTGAAGCTGAGTGAAGGTTGCTTTAAAAATTCACTGAATAAATCAAGTATGGAACTCTTGTTTCTACCGATTCCCCTCAAAATCAAAAGTCAGGCCAAGGCTTTTCTCGACATTTTTGTCGACAGTGCAGCAGGCGGCATCGGGGGCCTTTTGCTCGTTTTTCTTATTTATGTTCTGGATATAGCCCCTGGTCATATCAGCTTAATTCTCTTTTTTATGGTCTTTTTCTGGGTTGCCCTGATCCATCGGGTTAAAAAAGAATATCTCCGATCCTTCATGGAAAAGCTTGATCCTGGCTCTGATACAAGGGAAAAATCCATGGGGCTGATTCCGAATCATGCACATGTGATCGAAAGAATTATTCGTTCACTCGACGGATCGGACGAAGACGAGATTCTGAGTATGCTGAAAATAATTTCAGAATTTCACAGTGAAAAGCTTTCCGATTCTTTTGTCAGGCTTCTGAGCCATGCAAATCCGGATATTCAGACAGGGGCTCTGCAGCAGTTATATTTTTCCAAAAAAATAAAGGTAATAAACAAGGCCCGTGAACTGGTTTACTCAGAGAGCCTCTCTCTCAGGACCGAGGCTGTCCGGTATCTGTTTCACCATACCACCGAGCCCCCCCTTTATCTCAAAGAGTTTCTGGAAAATGCTGACTATCAGATCCGGGGAGCAGCGCTCCTGTGCCTTGTAAGGGAAGTCAGAAAGAACAGGGCTCTCAGGGAAATATTTGCTCCCGACGATTTGATTAAAACGGTGTTAATCGGAACCCAGTCACTGGCTGACCCGGGAGAGGCGGCATTTACAAAAAAAATCTGTGCCCAGGCTATCAGCACCTCAGACATTTATGCTCTGTACCCCTATCTGTATATCCTGATGGATGATCCTGATCCTGAAGTTGTAATCTCTGCCATTAAAGGAGCAGGACTGACCGGGCATCCAGATTTTATCAGAATTTTGCTCTCATTTCTCGGACAAAGAACTGTCCTGAAAAATGCTGCGTCAGATGCCCTGGTCAGTTATGGAGATGCTATTCTGGATCATTTAGAGGCGTGTCTTTCAAATAATTATCTGGCGGATAATGTTAGAAAGCATCTGCCTGAAGTGATCACCGCTTCCGGAAGTCAAAAGGCAGTGGACATTCTTTCCCGGCATCTGATGCAGCCGAATCCCGGTCTCCGGTATGAAGTGATCAGGGCCATGAACCGACTGCGAATCAAATCCAGTCACCTGTTGTTCGATAAAGCACATATCATTTCCAAAATAAAAACTGAAGCCGAGGATTACCTGGATATGCTCCGGATACTGTATGCACAAAAACAGATAGATTCGGATACGGAACGACAGAACAGACATTCAAAAATTGCAAAAGCCAGACAACAATTAATCCGTGGGCTGGAAATCCGTTTGGACGCCAGTCTTGAAAGACTTTTTCGCCTCCTGGGGCTAAAGTATCCCCCAACGGAGATGTTTAAAGCATACAAAGGCATCCGGAGTGAGGACCTTGAAATCCGGATGAGTGCCATGGAATTTCTGGACAACGTACTCGATATTAATCTCAAACAGGTTCTCATGCCGGTGATTGAAACCGTTGGCATCACGTCCGATCACAAACCGTTTTCCCAGACAGAAAACATCCCCGACGAATATGAATCCTACGTGTCCCTTCTCCAGAGTCAGGATGATTTTTTGAAGGGGAAGACCCTCAATCTGCTTTCCTGCCTGGCGGATGACCGGTACGTCCCCCACATGGCGGCCCTTCTGAACAGTTCATCCAGAGGGGTAAGAGAGATGGCTAAATTTGCACTGGAAAAGACGGGGCCGTTTGTTTTCCGCTCAAAGAAAAGAAAAGGGTGAATTGATCCATTCTCTTTTTAATATTTTAATATGGCATCGATCTGTGTTGCAAGGGTCTGGTGATCCACGGCAGAATTCTTTTTCAGGACGTTGGTCATGAGAGCCACCATATAAACACTTGAATCCGGTTGTTCAACAATGATAACGGAATTCATTACATTTTCTTTATTTCCCATATATTTTTTGCAGGCAAATCCTGGCTCTGGTACGCATTTGTAAAGGCTGCCGGATTTGAAATATACGCCGGCCTTTGTCAACGCCTGCGAAGAGGCATACCGGATCCGACGGCCCGTGCTGTACATCAAACGTTTGATTTCCAGGCTTGACCAGGGGTCAACAATCTTACCCTGTTCCATGGCAACCATAAACTTGAGAAGTCCATATGGTGAGGCCTGACTGTCTCCCTCTCCGGGGATCAGTCGTTTTCCCTGGGCCGTGAAAAAACTGCCGAGATGAAACTCCGCCCTTGATATCCCTGCCGCAAGCAGGGGGTCATTCACCACTGTAGCCGCCAGATCCGACAATTGTTTTTTTGAAGTGGTTGTAAAAAAAGTGTTTTCCGCTTCCAGGGTCGGGGGATAGGCCGCCCCAAAATGGCGCATGAGGACCAGTTCTTTCCATAGGGTGCTGGCCGCAGCATTGGCACTGGCCGAAATCATGTGGTCGGCCCATTCAAATAGAGAAAATGAATCTCCCTGTTTTACCGGTCTGTTGGAAAATAGTCCTGTCTCCGGCGAAAAAATCGGGATACTGTGATGATCTGTTTCAATCCATGGCCCTGCGACAACAATCCTGTTTTTCAGCAGCGCCCGTCGTTTTTCAGTCGAATCCGGGTACAAGTGCTGCAGTTCAGCAAACAATCCGGCTGCAATGGCAAGTTTCCCAACGCTTCCCACGGCAAACCTTCGGTCGGCTTGTCTTGTGGCCATCCGTACCGGTCGGCTGGGGGAAATGTCGAGGAGGGCAAGTGAATAGCTCTCATCTTTGTTTGGAAAGAGAGCGGATATTTTTTCCTGAAGGTCGGTGTCAATGCGGGGACCGGTCATGGACAGATCGATTGTCCTTGATTCAAGTCCCAGGGTAATCTGATCCACTCCCAGGGTGGCACCGGAAGGAAGCTTAGGGCCTTTTATGGCGCCTGACATGACCTGTTCCGCCTGTTTGAGCCGACGGATGCCGGTCTGTTCAAACCCGTCAATGGGATAGGCAAACACCGCTGTCGGCAGCAGGAGCGTGCCGATCAAAAAAATACTAAAATGAGTAAGCATATTCTTCATGGTTAGAGTTTCCGATTCATTAAGAGGGTTTTGGGGCCTGAATATTTTTTATCCTGTTCTAAAAGATAATTGAGCGTTCCTGCCTTCTTGTTTTCCACAAAGGGTCTGACCTGAAACAGGTGGACGGTATCATTGAAAAACCCAAGTTCAATATCAAAGGGGCCGCTTCCTTCTATGCCCGGCGTTCCCGGCAAAATTCTACGGACGGTCTCCACAAGCAATCGGATTTTTATCCGGTCCCCCCGGGTCAGAATGGGGGTGTTAAAACCGGTGGTCTCTCGTTCGACGCCCCCTTCAGCAGGCAGTTTTATAAAATGGATCTCCCTGGACGGCTGCAAAAGGAGTTGATGCTTGGAGCCCGTTAAAAGATAGGTTTCAGCCATCTGCCCATCTACGGCGCCGCCAACGCCCCGGCTGAAGGCCACAGTCACGTCCTCGGCTTCACCCGATACAATCCCATGGGTGATGACGACCCCGGAGCGATCAACATTAACCGACGGCAGCAACAGGATGGATGGAAATACATTTTCCGGGTTTTCAAGATATTTCTGACGCCACAGATAACTTCTCTCGCTGTAGGGAGATGCCCAGACATCCCGGATTCCCTGGAGCAGTTTGTGTTTATCCCTGACATTGAAAACCGTGAGGTTCAGACCGGCCCCTGTGAATTCACGAATGTCTTCCATATTGGTATCACTTCGGATAAAAACAGCCAGGCTGCCGACAGCAGCCCCGAATGCCGATTGGAACTGTTGATTCAGATCGGCTTCAAAACCGGGAAGAAACGGCATGGACCGGATCGCACTCTGGAGTTTTGCCAGCGTGGCGATCCGGGCCTTTTCATTGTCTGCCGGCGCAGACAGCGTCTGGGTCAAAAACTGCCAGAAAGTCATATTATTGCCAGGCATCGGCTGGTCCATATGCTGCCGAAAGATACCGAATGGAATGACAATGCCTTCCCCCACATTATCAGGAAACAGATGCTTCAACTGACCCAGGTTAGCTGCCTTGGGACCACAGATTTCTCCGGAATCTTTTGCCCTGACGCGGCTTAAGGGGATGAGTGTTTTTTGCTCCAGATCTATTTTTTCCACGGGAACCCGGAATAATTCCTGTTGTCTTTCTTTTTTCCGAACCAGATCTGTTTCTTCCGGTGACAGCTGTTCATCGGTTTTCAGGATAACTGCCCCTTTTTGAGAAACCGCATAAAATATCCGCTGGCCGGAATAAAGTTTCAGGCTTTCCAGGTTCTCGGCTGAAATTACGGCATTGGGAATACCGAGATTTCTTGCCAGAAGCTGAACATGGGAGACCATGTTGCCTTCTGAGACAGTTAATAATCCTGCAACCGGCTTCAATTCAGACGGGATTGTTTTAAATGCATATATTTTTTTAGGATCGATTTCCAATGGGGTGTCGTTGTCGACGATCACTTCTAAAATCCCATAAGACAAACCAGGATTCATCCCTCTGACCGTGTTGGTTTTCATGTCAGGGGGTAGCTGGTGCGTTATACCGGATTCCTTCTGAACAATATCGGTCAGTCGCCCAACGGTTTCACCCAGCGGCAGCAGGATTGAGGATCGGATACGATCGTCTACAAACCCATTGACGGCGGGTTCAAACGGGGAAAACCGCAGTATTTCCGGTTGATAAATGGACTGAACCATTGCGGTTCCCCAATCCACTATCCGCCGGGTCTGCTCGGCCCTGATCTGGAACTGTGTGAAGTCTGCGGTATCACCGGTACTTTCAAAACGATCATTCTCAAACGCCTCCCATTCCCAGATTTCAATATAACCGCATCCGGCAGCAGCCTTGACAAGGACGCGGGTTTTATCCAGCAGTTCGGACAGTATTCGGGGCTGCCAGTTGTGGAGGGTTGAAAAAAGTATTTTTTCAAGATCCAGGGAGGTATCCATGAGGGCCACTCTGATATCAGGAGGGGCTGACGACACCAAATGCCGGATCATAAATAGCAATTGCGCCATATCTTCATAGGGATTGGCCTGCTCTGATGAGAAGTTGTTGACGGATTCATCCAGCCTGCCCCGGGAGCGGTTCAGTGCTGCAACAGCCCCTGACAGAGTGCCGATTTTAAGGCTTTTCCGTAATAAAAGAGTGTCAAGGGCCGTTAAAGGAGCAACATGGTATTCAGCTTCAAGAGTGTCTATCAGCTGCCGGAACAGGTTTGATTGATTTGCATCAAAGAAGGTCCGGTTTGCTTGAACAAAGTCCCTGACGGCCTGGAGATCTTTTGAATCCGGTTGTCCATGAATTTTGATTCGCAGATTCATGAAACCGGGGGTAATATCGGACAGTTCTTTTGATACAGACCGAATGGACTGCAGACGAGTCTTGTTCTGGTTAAAATGGGGGATGACCTGGCAGGCTTCACGGGCAAGAAAAAAACGGGTTGCAATTTTTTGGGGATCGGCAAGTATCCAGGCGAGGAATTGCCCGCCCCATTCATTTTCATCCTCTGCCTGGACAGCGCCTCTGTAATACTGTCCCAGGCGATAAACCCATCCGTCATCAATCTGGAACAGGAATTGAAGCAGGGCATACTGTTTTAACCGGGATTGGTAGTCCGGGTTATCCCAAATAACCTCATTGGGCGAGCCTGAAAGGACCGTATTGAGGTAGATTTTTTTCTCTTTTTCAAGCGTGTTGACCCAGTCCTTGAGGCTCCCATGCTGACGTCCTCCAGGGGAAGCGCATTTTTCCTTTGCCGAAAGCACCTGTCCGTCTGGACAATACCATTTGATGGCTTGAAACGGCCCTTTGGGATCTTTTTTTAAATTCTGGACAAGAACGGCAAGCTCATTGTCCGTTTGGGCCAGGGCAAAACTTTTCCATGAAGCCGGGAATAGAAAAACAACAGCCATCACAACGGCCCAAACGGTTTTTATAAAAAAGTTATGTTTCATTTTGATATTCACTTTTATCTTTTTGATGGGGTGACGCAAATTGTTTGATATTCAGTTTAACCTACTTTGTGTATACCCGCTCATGATATAGCCAGTGACCACCATTTTTTGGATTTTACTGCTTCCTTCATAAATCCTTAGCAGCCGAACATCCCGGTATAATTTTTCCACGGGAAACATCTTGGAATATCCGTATCCGCCAAGAAAGTGTTATTATCATGAACTCCCTTAGTTGAAAACATTGGATTTTTGTTCTAATTGTGCAACTTCTTTTTTCAGAGTTTCAACTCGTTCCAAAAGGGTGAGTATAACGCCGATACCGGACCAGTTTACCCCCAAATCTTTTCGTATACGCATAATTTTCCAGATTACAGGAACCGTAGCTTCAAAGAAAAGAGGTTGTGGATCTGTTACAGAAGGCTCAATCAGCCCCCAATCGACCATAAAATTAATCATATCGACTTGCTGTTTGGATAACCTCGCCAGCTCATCTATCGAAACAAGCTGGGAAGATGCCGGGTAATGTTCATTTTGGTAATGAATAACATGATAAAATTTTTTCGTCATCTGTAATCTCCATCAGGAATCACGTGGATTGAAATCAGATATTTTGGATAGTTTGGCAAACAAATCCTTTTGTTTCTGGCTCAATGTTTGCGGCATCACAATGGTAATGCTTGCATAAAGATCACCATGACCATTCATTTTTTTAGGCATGCCTTTGCCCTTGACGCGCATTTTTTTGCCTGATTGGATACCAGCCGGGATTTTCAGAGTTATCTCCCCATCCAGCAGCCGGACGATTACTGAGGCTCCAAGTGCAGCCTCCCAAGGCGTAATCGGCACATCCATGCTCAGGTTATGCCCGACAACTTTAAATCGGGGATGGGGAATAAAATTGACCTTTAGGTACAAATCACCGGGAGGTCCGCTGTTTACCCCGGGGCCTCCCTTTCCGGTCATACGGATTCTGGTACCATCGCTAATTCCCTTTGGAATTTTTACCTGGTAGGTCCGAGGCACCGGCGTCACTTCTCCTTGAGCATCGATTTCAAAACTCTGCAGACTGACACCTCTGGTCGCACCCGAATAAGCTTCTTCCAAACTAATTTCTATTTTTGCTTCATGATCCTGCCCTCGCAAATTCCAGTTTCCATGTGCAAAATCATTTGATTGTCCCTGTTGCCCGGTGTCAGCTCTAAATAAAGATTCAAAAAAATCACTGAACCGTTTGTCAGTATTAAATTCTCCCTGATCGGAGTCTCTATCAAACTGTTGACGTTTCCATTCAGGTGGCGGCTTGAAATCCTGCCCATTTTTCCATTCCGCTCCCAATTGATCATATAGTTTGCGCTTTTCAGGATCCTTCAGCACCTCATAGGCTTCGTTAATTTTTTTGAAATTTTCTTCAGCTGTTTTTTCTTTGTTAATATCTGGATGATATTTTCGAGCCAATTTCCGGTAGGCTTTTTTGATATCCTCGTCTGTTGCATTTCGCTCAAGCCCAAATTTTTTATAATAATCTTGATATGTTGCAGTCATAACCCCATTCCGTTTCTCTCATCCATATTTGCTTTTGGGTTCCCGCTTTTTCCCTTTTTCACAATTTCCATATCTTTTTTTTGTCAATCGTTGGTTTTCATGCGAATGCTCAACAACGGAATGGGGCACCGGCGAAACATCTTCTCGGCGGTGGAGCCGAAAAGAACATCCGCCAAATCTGTCCGGCCTTTTGTCCCCATGACGAGAACGTCCGCTTTTTCTTCCTCGATTGCAGCCAGAATTTCCTGGAACGGGACGCCGGTCCTGAAAACAATCCTGTATAGAGCCGGATCACGATTGGAGGCGGCAAGAATTTTTGCGATCTCTTCGGATCGATTTTCTTTGGTTTCACTAACATATTTGCTAACGGTGATTTTATCAGTATGTTGTGTAACTTTTCTGATCATGTCCAGATCCCGCTGGTTGATGACGCTGACTATAACCAGCTCAGCGTTCACACTTTCGGCCATTTCAGCACCATACTCCACCGCCTGGATTGAATATTGTGACAAATCGCAGGCCACAAGAATTTTGTTGACTTTTTTCATGATATTTTTCCTTTTTTAAAGGTAAGGGACTTCATCAGCATAAAACTACCCACTTTCAAACCTGATGCCCATTCTTTGCAGCATGTCTTAAGTGAAAACAGGTAAAGTATTTATTATGAACTCCTAAGTGTTTGTTCAAAGGATATAGCAAATAATATGCCAGGATGATGATGTGAGGAAAATTTGTTTTATACTGCTGTTTTTTAAGGATAAACACAGAGATGTGCATAATCTTATGAAGGGCAAAATGATCAAATAAAGGGTCTTATTTGGTCAATGGTCATATAGTACCATTAATAAGCGGGTTTAAAATGTACCTGAAGCCACTGTATCTGACGTGCACCGGCAGTGAAGCGGTCTCCAATTGGGGGGTGATCATAAGATGGGCCATTATATGGATTCCGTAACAGCCTGTCGACATCGTTATCGCAGCCTCTCCCAGAAGTCGTTTGCTTCGGATTCATTATGTCGCCCCCGGGCGGTTGCAAGGGGATTGTTATTGTCCCTTCCGGATTTTCCTCGTAGACGTGCGATCCTGTTTTCCAGGGGAGGATGGGTTGAAAAAAGGTTCATCAGGCCGCTGCCGGACAGGGGGCTGACCGTGAATATATGGCTGACTGACTGATACAAAAACAGATTCCCAACCAGGTTATACCAGTTACAAAAGATTCAGTCATAGCACTCCTCCCTGTTCATGACTAAATTTTTGCTGTTTATAACGGGGCTACCCACCTAAGCCGGGACACTTTGTAAAATCAGGGACTTACAAAGAGCATGATTTCGAACACCTCAAGACGGCAAATTGTCCCGCTTTAGACAGGTAGCCTTATTTTTAATTCTGTACACAGCTTTTACTGCCTGGAGGGTTTATTGCAGTTAATTTACAAAAAAGCTGTGCCGGAGGTTACGTCAACGACAAACCCAAAGGGCAGTCTCTTGGAGTTCCTTGAACAGCACCGAGCAGATCGGGCCTTTAAAAAGACGCATCAGCAGACCCTTCTCCTGACCGGAACGGCCCAGAGCCACCGCTGCATACTGCTCTTTTCTCGCTTCACCGATAATCAGTTTCGCTGCATTATCCGCTTTTACGGTTTTCTGCCGTATAAGGGTTTCCGGCAATCCGTGATCCATCAGGATACCCCTACATTTTTTTGTCAGCTCTTTTGTGTCTCCAGCCTCTTCTGAAACCAGGATATCTACACGCTGCTGTTTTTCCTGGCTGAGAACGAATCCCACATGATCTGCCATTCTAAAAGAGGTTTTCGAGCCGTCAATATACAGGAGAACATTTTTTCTTTTTGGGTCTGATGACTTGCAAAGCCAGATGGGGAACGTAAATGTCTGACTAAAAAGCGCTTTGCTGACACTGTCTTCAAAGGTTTTCTCAAGCATTGAAAGTCCCCTTCGCCCAAGAACCACCGCATCATATTTCCCCTTTTCTCCTTCCTGGATAATATCTGCCACCTTGGTGAAGGTCTGGGTCTGTAGTTTCAGGGAAATGTTCTCTTGAAGGAAGCCCAGTTTTATGCACTCTTTTTTAGTTTCTTCAAGGATGGTTTTTCCTTTGGCAAGCAGTTTGTTTTGCTGATTTTTCTGCTTTTGATTCGCTTCGAGACTTTTCTCTTCCTCCCATAAGGCTGGAGCTTTAGGTGTACAATAAAACAGCGTTGACTTGAGGGTTTTTTTGTCTGAAAAAAAATTTCCTACAAAGCGAACACCGTAAAGAGAACTTTTTTGCTCGGAAACGGCAATCAATACATGTCTGTCCATAAAAGTCTCCTGATAATAAAAATAAAGCGGGAAAGTGAGTCGTTCCGGAAAATTTGGTATAACAAACCACTGTTTGTCAGGTCATTCAACAGGCAATCCTTTTCTCGCAGTTCATTGGGGCTATTCGGCACCATACCAGAGAATGTCTGAATAACCAACTGGTTCTTCAGACGTCTTTTTTTATATTTAAGAACGCTTATCCAATGGCTGTATGTCTGAATATACCAGAATGAAATATCCCACAGTCCCGGCAAGGATCGAACTTGAAAGTATCCCCAGTTTAGCATATTCAAGGTTTTCTGGAGTTGCAAATGACAGTCCTGAAATAAAAAAGGAGATGGTAAATCCGATTCCACCAAGAAAACTTACACCGATAATGTGACGCCACGTCATGCCAAAGGGCAGCTCAGCCTTGAAAAAACGTAATGCCAGCCATGAACAAAGACAGATGCCAATGGGTTTACCGACTAAAAGGCCAATGAAAATACCTAAGGTTATCGGATGAACGGCAACATCCTGGAAGGATATTCCCTCCATTACGGGAGCTTGTTGATCAGGATTTTCAGGCGCAGTTGGAGAAAAGGCTGTTCAACCATCCGAAATTGAAAAAAATGATCCGGAATAAAAAAATGACAGTCGGTTTGGTTGATCTGTCGAACCCAGGCAATGTCCTGTTCGCCCGGGTGAATGGAAATGAAATGATGTATGCGGCAAGTCTTCCCAAAATTGCGATTCTTCTGGCGGCATTTCACTCTTTTGAAAACC
>Ga0208900_1001533_pt1 | contig 12104 bp, 14 predicted proteins | sample AntAceMetag02UKK_FD_184763 | JGI IMG/M metagenome (GOLD analysis project Ga0208900, IMG submission 184763) | Saline lake microbial communities from Ace Lake, Antarctica - Antarctic Ace Lake Metagenome 02UKK (SPAdes) (version 2) | ecosystem: Environmental > Aquatic > Non-marine Saline and... | reverse complement strand
ATGGGTTACACCCCTTTTTCTGTTAAAAAATATGCTGGGGTTCTCCCAGGAGAAAGGTACCGTTTTTAATGGATTCCTTGAGTAACATGGCAATTTTCCGGGCCTTGATCATGCTGGACAACGGCACAGTGGAAATTTCCTTACCCTGGATCATGATGGTGCCGCTTTTTAACTCCGCATAACTGACCTGGCCATAACTCTTGGAAATAGCATTGGGATAGTCATGACCATAATCCATCACCTGGGTAAAAAGATCCTCATCACTCACTGCTGTGAATTTTGCCATCTCCTCATTTAAGATGGGAATGGGAATGCCAAGGCCCATGGAAAGAGAAACCCCATATCCCCGTATACTCTGTCCCACCAGCCACTCCGGTGACATTTCTTTAAGATTGCCCATGACAAAAAGAGTACCGGCAGGGGTCAGGGGAACGCCATTAAGACCCCGCTTCACATCTGATTTATGCTGGGTGCCACTCCAAGACACATACCCTTGTGCCCCCCCAAGGAAAATCCGCGTACCAATGCCAATGGTCTTAAGATAGGGATCATTGAACAGCGGACTCAATTGTCCGGCAGAGCAATAATTGGCATTGGCCATGCCCGCCTTCAAAGTACCCATGTAGGTGTATTTGGTTTTATCGGTGCGGTTGATGGCGCAATTATAATTTTGATACCCGTTTCTGGGGTTGCACATGATAGCCTGGGGCATGTCTGCCAGAGTCATGGTCTTTTCAATTTTTCGGTTGGGATAACAGTCCGTGCCATAGCTTTCCGCACGTACCTCAATTTTTTTCCCCGCCACCAGATCCTGGAGCACATGGCCACCGCCATAGTTAAATTCACCGGGATGAATTTTATTCAAGGGATCATCAATGCTCACCTCGGTGGCCCCCAGAAAAGCATCCACAGCCGCCACGCCGGAATAGGCAGGTACATCATTGAACCAGGTTTTTGTGGTTCTCACCGAAGGGGAGGATTGACCGATGTTCAAAAATGCACCAGAGGAGCACATGGGAGCAAAGGTTCCTGTGGTCACCACATCCACCTGGGCCGCAGCTTCCACCGGCCCGTTCTCTTTGACAATACCAATGATCTCTTCCGCAGTCACCACAACGGCTTTGCCCGATTTTATTTTTTCATTGATTTCAGCATAGGTCTTATTGACCTTGAATTCGCCCATTTATACACCTGATCCTTATTATGCCTGATTTTACACCCCGGTTAATTGGTACACGGGTCAGAATATGCCCAATCTGACCACAGTCCAGTGACCGAATTTAAAACCAAGCTATCATTATTAACTATAACTGAGATTTCACATCGTCTATTTTATCAAGAATATTGTTTTTCAACCATGACATATCCCACCATTCCAAGGGGTTAACAAAAATATTGTGTACGGCCACACCAAAGTGAAGGTGATCACCCCCGGCAAGGCCGGTGGCACCGGTGCGTCCGATGACATCTCCTTTATTAACATGCTCTCCCTTTTTCACACTGATGGAAGAAAGATGGGCATAGATGGTGGCCACCCCCAGTCCATGGTCAATCATGACCATATTGCCAAAAATCCCCACATTGTCCGTGGTCATTACAATACCGGCATTGGCTGCGGGCACCGGTGCCCGGGACACCGAGGCCAGGTCTATGCCCATGTGATATTGTTTGTCAATGGTCTTTCCATTGTGTTTGTAAGTTCTATGATCTGCAAAGCCTGCCCGGTTGGCGGACCCGGAAAGTCTTAAAAATTTTCCCTTCCACAGCAGGGCATGCTCAGCACCTGTCAAGGGTGCCAGCACCGTTTCAATATTTTCTTTTCTCAACGTCTGATTAATATAAATGAACTTTTCAAGATCGGGATTGGCAGCCTTCATAAAGTCTGCCTCTTTTTCCCTGAGATCAAATTCCGGCATTTTTCGGGCGAGAAATCCATCGGAAATATTCAGGGTATCCTTTTTAAACCGCTTATCCCTGATGTAGTGATAGAATCCTCTTTTGGCCATGTTCCCGGCCGCATCAACTGCCTGGATAAAAATTTCTGTTCCCGGCCCCTGGAGGTGGCCCAGTGCAAAAAAAACCGTGTACAGATCAGGGTCTTTAAATACGCCGGAATAACCGGGGAAATAATTTTTTCCCACCCGGACACCACTTTCAATGCTGGGTTCAAAAAGACGGTACACGGCAAGCCCGGCCCCTCCCTTGGAAATATTGTGCACCTTGGTCAACACCTCAATGCGGGGGGGCTTAGTATCAATAACAACCTTTCGTTCTTCAAAGGCCCTGTTTCCACGCTTCCAGCCATTCCAGGAATGGTCCCAGGCTTCCACTGTTATGACAGCATCTCCATCCACCATGCCGTATTTCCAGGACTCCACCGGCACGGAAAACGTTTCTGTGTGCTCAGCGCCACCCATCAAAAGGGATTGATATCCCATAAAGGGATATTTTTTATCCAGCAGCACCTTTTTTTTATTCCCCTGGTCAATCATGATTTTCACCTGTTTGAGTCCGGTGCCCCGGTCGGTGATGGAGGCAGATATCTCATAGGATCGCTTTAAATAGGGCGAAGGCAGTGCCATGGATATATCGGGTTCTTTTTGCTCAAATTCATTGAAAAGCAGCCAGCCACAGGGAAGAATCACAAACAGAATAAATATAAAAAAAAGGAATTTCCTCATTAATAGGTCCTATCTTTTCAGTAGGTTAGCATTAAAAACAAAAATCTTGAATAAAATAGCAGCTCTGGCACAAGTTATCAAGGTCTTTTCCATTGTTGACTTTTACCCCCTGGAAATATAGGTTTTAAAGAACCCAGAACCCAAATACCACGGTGATAAAATTAATGAATCATTTTTTACGAAATATAGATCCCAAAAGAAAAGCCCCTTTATTTCTCATTGCTGGCCCCTGTGTCATTGAAAATTATGACATCACGTACCAGGTGGCCCAGACCCTGGCTAAACTCACCCACAAACTGGACATCCCCTTTATTTTTAAAGCCTCCTTTGACAAGGCCAATAGAACCGCCTTTGATGCCTTCAGGGGGCCTGGCATGGATGAAGGACTTGAAATCCTCAAAAAAATCAAACAAGATCTGGGCGTAAAAGTTATCTCCGATGTTCACCTGCCAGAACAGGCAGAAAAAGCAGCTAAGATTCTTGATTTTATCCAGATCCCGGCCTTTTTATGTCGCCAGACAGATCTCATTGTGGCGGCAGCCCAAACAGGCAAACCGGTGAACATCAAAAAAGGACAGTTTCTTGCCCCCTGGGACTGTAAAAACATTATTGAAAAAGCCCGGTCTGCCGGGTGCCAACAGGTGAGTATCACCGAACGGGGCACAAGCTTTGGATACAACAACCTGGTGGTGGACTTCCGGGGTATTGAGATCATCCAGGAGATGGGGGTTCCCGTGATTTTTGATGCCACCCACAGTGTTCAACTACCCGGGGGTAAGGGAAACGCATCGGCTGGAGAAAGAAAATTTGCGCCCACCCTGGCCCGGGCCGCCATGGCCGCCGGGGCAGATGGCCTGTTCATTGAGACCCACCCCAATCCTGATGCTGCCCTGTGTGACGGCCCCAACTCCATCCCTCTCCAGGAGATGGAAGCACTTTTGACCTCCCTGATCAAAATCAAGGCTGCCCGATGATGATGCCAACCAATAAAATGGCAGATATTCAATTGCTGCTGCTGGATGTGGATGGGGTATTGACCGATGGCAGTGTGATCTATTCTGACACTGGGGCTGAAATCAAAACCTTTAATGTCAGAGATGGACTGGGGTTGCGCCTGCTGATGAAAGCCGGTGTAGAGGTGGGCATCATCACCGGCAGGCAGTCCGATGCCTTGCTCATGCGATGCCGGGATCTGGGCATTGATCTTGTTTTCCAGGGCGTTAAAGATAAGGCAAAGGTCTTTGAAACCATCCTTGCCCGGACAAAAATTCCAGCAAAGTACACAGCCTTCATGGGCGATGATCTGCCGGACCTTTCGGTTTATAACTCTGTGGGCCTTTTCTTCACCGTTAGCGATGCCCCCTTTGAACTTCTCTCCCGGGCCCATGGTACCACCACCTGCAAAGGAGGCCATGGGGCCGTGCGGGAGGTGTGTGAAAACATCCTCAAAACAAAAGGGGTGTGGGAAAAAACGGTCCAGGGATTTCTGACATGAAATCTGGACTCCGGGGCAGAAACAGGCTCCTTTTTACCCTGGCCATTATCATGGGGTGTGTGGTTGCAGCGCTTTTCTCCCTGTACCTGGTCAACCGCATCACCTCAAAAGACCAGGTGATAAAAAACGTCGGCATTGATTCCAAGACCTTGATTGCCCTTGGGGCCATGCGCCAGACATCCACCCGAAACGGCATAAAAGAATGGACTCTGGATGCCACATCTGCCCGTATCTTAAAAAAAGAACACCTGGCTGTTCTGGAGGATGTTTCTGTCCATTTTTTCCTCACCAACGGCGAAGAAATTCACCTGACATCCCAGTCCGGCAGCATTGACACCGAAACCCAGGACATGACCTTTTCCGATACCGTGGTGGTCCGTCATCAGGACCGACGTCTGGAAACTGACCGGTTGCAATATGAAAAGAAAAGACATATAATATTTTCAACGACTCCGGTAGTTCTAACGACACCCCAGGCAAGGCTCACGGCAGATCAATTGTCTGTGGATCTCAATGCGCATGTAGTGCATCTCAAGGGTAATTTTGAGGGATTTCTATAAGAAACTGTAGCACCGGAGCGCCGACAGCAGAGCCCCCGTCGGGGGCGGCATAGTACCATTTTCAATCTTCCTTGTGAGCAGGCTGGTTCCAGAATATGTTCTGCCCGTGGCAGTTATTCGATAACAAATCACCGAAGGGGTTCTCAATATTGAATATTAAAAAAATATTTTTAACAACATTGACACTGACCTGCCTATTGAGCAACATCGCCACCCCACCCCGGCTCCAGGCAGCGGAAAAAACAGCAAATGTCCCGGCAGAAAAAGTGCACATCACCTCGGATACCATGATGTTTGATGATAAAAATTCCCAGGTGGAGTTCACCGGAAATGTGGTGGCCACAAGACTGGATGCCACCATACACGCAGACCATGTCAAAGTGCTGCTCTATTCCGAAGCAGAAAAAAAAAGCCGGGCAGTCAAAGGAGAGGCTCAAGCGCCCGATGACAACGTCAAGCAACTAATTGCTACGGGCAATGTCAAGGTAATCCAGAATGATGCCACGGCAACCGCAGATAAAGCCGTGTACAACACCACACAAAAAACCATTGTGCTCACGGGAAAATCTCCCACGGTGCTGTCGGGCAAAAATTATGTCACCGGTAAAAAAATCACCCTGTTCCAGGATACCCGTCGAGTGATGGTGGAAAGTGATAAAACCAGGCGGGTGGAGGCTTTCTTTGATTCCAATACCCCCAACCCTGGAACAAATTAATCATGCCGGAATTAAGTCTCAACCATCTGATAAAAATTTACAATGGCAAAACCGTTGTAAAAGATGTGAACATTTGTGTGAAGCACGGTGAGGTCACCGGTCTGCTGGGTCCCAATGGTGCCGGAAAAACCACCACATTTTACATGGCCGTTGGACTGATAAAACCCGATGAAGGCAAGGTTTTCCTTGACCAGGAGGAAATTACAGACTATCCAATGTACATGAGGGCAAGAAACGGCATCGGGTATCTTCCCCAGGAGGCATCCATTTTTAGAAAGCTCACCGTTCGACAAAATATCACCGCAGTGCTGGAGGTGTTGCCCGATCCCCCAGGGGATATTGCTGGAAAAACAGATACTCTCATGAAAGAATTGGGTATTTTCAACCTTGCCCACCAAAAGGCAAGCGTACTTTCCGGCGGAGAGCGCAGAAGGCTTGAAATTGCCAGGGTCCTTTCCACGGATCCTCTCTTTATCCTGTTGGATGAACCTTTTGCCGGTATTGACCCCCTTGCCGTGGCAGATATACAGCGGATCATTGTTCAACTGACAAAAAAAGGCATCGGTGTTCTCATTTCCGATCACAATGTACGGGAGACACTTTGTGTCTGCAACACCGCTTATATCATGAACGAGGGAACTGTGATTGAATCGGGCACCCCCGAAAAAATCACATCAAGCAAGTTGGCACGTAAAATCTATCTGGGAGATGACTTTAAACTCTGATATGGTACTTGGACTTCAACAAAATTTAACTTTGACTCAACAGTTGGTGATGACTCCCCAGTTGCAGCAGGCCATCAAGCTGCTACAACTCTCCCGCCTGGAGCTTGCAGGTATGATACAGCAGGAGATGGAAGAGAATCCCGCCCTGGAAGAGGCGCTGGAAGATACTCCGGAAGAAAACCAGCACGTGGAAAAAGAGGAGCCTGCCCCCCCCGCAGAAGAGCCGGTTAAAGAGGTCACCATTGATGAGAAGGTCCGGGATGACATTGACTGGGACAGTTATATCAATGAATATAGTTCCACCGGCCGGGTTCACACGGAAAGAGATCATCAGGAGGCCCCCAACTACGAGGCATTCACCAGCCAGAAAACCACCCTGGAAGCACACCTGCAGTGGCAGTTGCTCATGAACAGTCCCTTGGAAACAGAGGAACAGATCGGCAGCTTGATCATTGGCAACCTCAATATTGACGGATATCTGAGGGCCCCCATTGAAGAAATTGCCGAATCCGCTGGAGTTGAGTTGGAAGCCGTAGAAACCGTTCTAAGCACCATGCAGACTTTTGACCCCCCCGGCGTGTGCGCCCGGAACCTTAAAGAGGCATTGCTCATCCAGATCAAACGATTGGGCATTGACAACCCCATCCTTGAAAGAATCATCTCCGAGCACATTAAAAACCTTGAAAATAAAAATTATAAAAAAATAGCAGGTGCCCTGAACATCACCATTGAAAACGTGATTGCCTGCGTGAATGTGATTAAATATCTGGAGCCCAAGCCAGGCCGGAAATTTTCCTCGGAAGAACCCCATTACATTCTGCCGGATATCTATGTATATAAGGATGACGATAATTACAAGGTTGTCATGAACGATGATGGCCTTCCCAAGCTGAAAATCAACCGCTACTACAAGGAGTCCATCTCCAACGGCACGGAAATACCCAAGGATGCCAAGGCCTATCTCCATGAAAAAATGCAGGCAGCCTCCTGGTTGATTAAAAGCATTCACCAACGTCAGAAAACCATTTATGCGGTGATGGAAAGCATTATCAAATTCCAACGGGATTTCTTTGACCATGGCGTTGCCCATTTAAAGCCCATGATACTCAAAGACGTTGCCGAAGACATTGAGATGCATGAATCCACCATCAGCCGGGTGACCACCAATAAGTACGCCTACACCCCCCAGGGGATGTTTGAACTGAAATATTTTTTTAACAGCTCCATCAGACGCACTAATGGTGATGCCATGGCGTCCGAAAGCGTCAAGGAAAGAATCAAAGACCTTGTGGCCCAAGAGGACCCCCAACACCCGTTGAGTGATAAAAAACTGGCAGCACTACTGGAAGAGGACAATATAACCATTGCCAGAAGAACCGTGGCAAAGTACAGGGAGATGCTCTATATTCTTCCATCCAGCAAACGAAAACAATTTTAGGGAGGTAACACTATGCACACAACCGTAACTTTCAAACGAATTGATCCTTCCGATGCTTTAAAGTCCTATGTTCAGAAAAAGATGGACCGCTTTGACAAAATGTTGGAAAGTCCCGCAGAGGCAAATGTGGTGCTTTCCGTGGAAAAAATCAGACATATTGTTGAAATCACCCTTATTTGCGATAAAATGAAACTCCATGCAACGGAATCATCGGAAAATATGTACTCTTCCATTGATATGCTCGTGGAAAAACTTAAATCACAAATCAAAAAGAATAAGGAAAAAAGTCGACGGCATTTGTCCGGCAACAAACAGAGTATCAAGGATGAGGATCTCGCCTTTGTCAGCCCGGCCATGCCCGATACGGAAAGTGCCATTCCTTCACCGGAGATTATCCCAGGCCCGGAAGTGGTGCTGGAATCCATAGACGTGAAGCCCATGGATGTGGAGGATGCGGTGGACCAACTCACAGCAGGAGAGGATAATTTCTTTGTTTTCAGCAATGCCCGGACAGAGTGTGTCAACGTCCTTTATCGACGTAATGATGGAAACCTGGGTCTTATACAGCCCCGCAACTAATATTTTATATACTTCAGGTGTAGCCCTACATGAAAATATCAGAGATTCTTCACAGATCTGCCATTATTGCAAATCTGAAATCCAATGACAAAAAAGGTGTACTGGAGGAACTTGCAGCCGCAGTATCCGGCATGGCAGAGACCGACAGCCAGCACATCTTAAAAGTCTTGCTGGAGCGAGAACAACTCGGCAGCACGGGAATCGGAGGAGGGATTGGAATTCCCCACGGAAAACTTAACGCCATCAATTCCATTGTGGTGGGGTTTGGACTTAGTCGTGGCGGTGTGGATTTTGATTCCCTGGACAACAAACCGGTTCATATTTTTTTCCTGCTGATTACGCCGGAAAATTCCACAGGAAGCCACCTGAAGGTGCTGGCCCAGATTTCACGTCTGCTCAAGCAGAACGATTTTAAGGACCGGTTAATGAAAGCTGAAAACGTGGATGACATTATTCAAATCATCCATGATGTGGATGACGAATTCTGAGTTTAATTGCTTAAAGCCAGGGAAAACACCCATGATATCGTGTCTTCCCTGGCTTGATTCACCCCCTCCCAGATACAGATCAGGAACAGGGAAAACGCATTACTTGGGTTTTGAAGGTCAGTTGCTCATCCGCCGGGAGATCATGCGTGAGAAATACAAAATTATTCATCATAACCGGCCTGTCCGGTTCTGGCAAAAGCACGGTCATGGCAGCCCTGGAAGATGCCGAATTCTATTGCGTTGACAACATGCCCATGGCCCTTTTGCCCAAATTTCTTGAACTTCCCATGCAAAATTCCCCTGGAATCAATGGATTTGCCTTTGTTATGGATATGAGGGCCGGGGATTTCCTGTCCCATTACACTGGCATCATGGAAGAACTGCGGGAAAACGGATTTCATCCGGAAACCATATTCCTTGAAGCAGATGAAGACATATTGGTGAGTCGATACAGCCAGACCCGGCGACACCACCCCGTGGATCACCATAAAACCCTCGTGGCCAGCATCCGTTCCGAAAAAAAGAAAATGCTTTCCATTCGAAGCACCGCTGACATCATCATCGACACCTCCACCCTGAACGTTCACCAACTCAAGGCAAAAATAACAGCCCTTGCCCAGGAAGAAAAATCCATAAAATCCCGGTTTAAGATCAATATCCTCTCCTTTGGCTTTAAATATGGCCTTCCCAGGGAAGCAGATCTGGTCATGGATATGCGGTTTTTAAAAAACCCCTATTTTGTGCCCGAGCTGAAAGGTCAGGATGGGGAATCCCATGGGGTAAAGGCCTTTGTTCTGACCACAGATGAGGCCATTCAGTTTTTTGAAAAATACCGAAGCCTTCTTGATTTTTTAATTCCGCTGTATGAGAAAGAAGGGAAGGCTTACCTGACCATCGCCATTGGATGCACCGGGGGACGGCACCGCAGCGTTGCCATAGCCAGGAAACTCTTTGAATACCTGAACCATAAAAAAAAGACCGTTGCCATCACACATAGAGACATCAACAAGGATACAATGAAAATATGACAGGAATTCTTGTGATAACCCATGCCGGATTGGGGCAGTCTCTCATAGAGACCCTTGAATTTATCATGGACATGAAATATGAAAATCTTGCCGCCATCTCCATTGATATCAAGGAAAATCCAGATGCACTGCTGAAAAAAATTAAAAAAGGCATTAAAAAGGTAAGGTATGGCCAGGGGGTCATCATCTTTACGGATATGTTCGGTGGCACTCCCTCCAACTTGAGCTACTCCTTTCTTGAAGAGGACAAGGTTGAGGTGATGAGTGGCGTCAACCTGCCCATTTTAATGAAGGCCATGGAAATAAGGGATAAAACCCCTTTGATGGAAACCGTTCAGATCCTGGTGGAATACGGTAAACGAAGCATTTCCCAGGCCAGCGCCATCCTCAAAGGTGAAGAAAATAGACGTGAATAAGCAATGGGGTCAGGCCTGATCCCATTTTTAAAAGGAGCACACATGAGCAGAAAACCGTTGATTGCCGGAAACTGGAAAATGTTTAAAAACGGCCCACAGGCCGTGGCCACCGCCGAAAAGTTGGCGCAGCTGGTTGGGGATATACAGGACAGGGATATCATGATCGCCCCCACCCTGCTTTCTTTACCCCTGGTGAGCCAATGCCTTACCGGAACCCCTGTAAAGACAGGTGCCCAAAACCTGTTTTATGAAGCACAGGGGGCTTTCACAGGAGAGGTCTCCGCCCAGATGATCAAGTCTGCTGGTGCAGACTATGTTATCATTGGCCATTCGGAACGTCGCCAATACTTTCATGAAACAGATGAAAGCGTTTGTAAGAAACTCAAGGCCGCCTTTGAAGCCCACCTGACCCCCATTCTCTGCATTGGTGAAACCGATGGGGAAAAAAAAGAAGAAAAGACTTTTTATGTGCTTGACAAACAGATTCGAAATGGGTTAAAAGAGTTTCGTTCTGCCGATGAGTTGAACGGACTTGTCATTGCCTACGAGCCTGTATGGGCCATTGGAACCGGCAATGTGGCAACGCCGGAAGAAGTTGAAACAACCCATCGATATGTACGATCTTTGATAATGGAAATTTTTGGAAAAGAGCTTGCAAATGCCACCCGGGTACTATATGGTGGTTCGGTCAAGCCAGACAACGTCTCAATTCTGATGTCCATGGAAAATATTGACGGAGCGCTGGTTGGCGGCGCAAGTCTTGAAGCTGACACTTTTATTAAAATAATTAAATTTGATTGATAAAAATATGACAACTGTAATTCTCTCTATCCATGTAATTGCCAGTGTACTTTTGGTTCTCATAGTTCTTCTGCAAACCGGAAAAGGCGCAGACATGGGGGCATCCTTCGGGGGTGGCTCTGGACAGACGCTGTTTGGAAGTTCCGGTCCGGCGACCATACTGGGGAAGATAACAACTGCGGTTGCTGTTATTTTTATGTTGACATCCTTGACACTTGCCTACAATGCAGGTCATCGAGCAGACAGAACAATCATGTCAAACGTATCAGCACCCGCACAGACGGAAGCACCTGTGCAGACAGACAGCACTAAGTAAAATAAGCATTATGCCGAAGTGGTGGAATAGGTAGACACGCACGCTTGAGGGGCGTGTGGGGCGACCCGTGGGAGTTCAAGTCTCCCCTTCGGCACCATATATAAAAAGCCGCATACATTTTATTGTATGCGGCTTTTTTTTTGTTTAATACCTTTTTATTGCTTCTTAGGGGACAGATTTTTAAATCTGTCCCCGTCCGGATTTTTATGTCCCCACCTCGCAATGGGAAAATTATTTCGGACTCATTCCTATATATCTCAACATGGGAAAACATCTTATCAAATAAAAGTCTTGCAGAGTCCTCCAAGTATCCATTAGTTAGTTTTACTTGATTTATACCTTTTTATGATTATAATTACTGAATTATGACTCAAAAATATGAAAATATACCCGACCCCCAGAAAATAGAAAAGGAACTTGGCGAATTTCTAAACAAGAAATTCGGTGGAAAAGTCAAGGTGCTTTCTCCGTCAATGCTTCCCCAGGAAGACAAGACCGCCACGGGCCCTGCTGGCCTGAAAAAAAAGCAGGTGCTTGATTTTAACCTCACCCCATGGGAACTGATCTCTCACCTGGATCAGTATGTGGTTCGTCAAAAACGAGCCAAATCCGTTCTTGCCACCAAAATCTGTACCCATTTTAACCGCATCCGTCACCTCAATGATCACCCCGACTCCAGTGGCAGCATCACCGGCAATATCAAGGCCAATATTCTCATGCTGGGGCCCACCGGAGTGGGCAAGACCTATCTTGTAAAACTCATTGCAAAAAAAATAGGGGTGCCCTTTGTTAAGGCAGATGCCACCAAATTTTCCGAAACAGGCTATGTGGGCGGAGATGTGGAGGATCTCATCCGGGATC
>Ga0208900_1001532_pt1 | contig 12105 bp, 2 predicted proteins | sample AntAceMetag02UKK_FD_184763 | JGI IMG/M metagenome (GOLD analysis project Ga0208900, IMG submission 184763) | Saline lake microbial communities from Ace Lake, Antarctica - Antarctic Ace Lake Metagenome 02UKK (SPAdes) (version 2) | ecosystem: Environmental > Aquatic > Non-marine Saline and Alkaline... | reverse complement strand
ATCTGCGGCGGCAGTAATAATTACTGGTTCATCCGCGATTACCTGAACCGACCCCACGCAAATTTCTCCATCAAAAGCGGCTATCTCATCGCCATCTTCCAAATATTCGTTAGCATCAAAAATCAGGTGCATGGGCATAAATGGATTGCCGGTGTTTGCGGTTTCAAAATAAGTCCCTTTTATAAATGTCAGGGTTTTGGTGGATTCAAAACTATCGGTACCTTCGGGAACGACAACCGATGTTTCGGTATTTACATTGATGTAATAGCCTTCATCGGGCGTGAAGTTTCCGATGGTATTTACCCATTGTCCGTTGGGTGCAGGAAATGGAAGGTGTACAATGGTGTTCCCCTGGTCATCTATAATTTTCATTAATTGCCCATCATCAATCAGGGTTTGAACAATACTCATTGCATCCTGGCTCACTAAGCCTGGGTAAGCCATCATATTCCATGATTCATGCAAGGGGATTTCGAAAGGAAAATCTACCGGAATTTCTACCACATCGAAGGTAGTTGCATCGAGTACTTTTACATAATAACCCTGTGTGATGGTGAGGTCGCCAATGGAGTTGAACCACATTCCGTTAGGTGGTGGAACGGGCAGGTGAATGATGAGGCTGCCATCCTGATCCAAAACTTTGAAAAGTGTTCCATTGGTAATTAAGGGATCGAAAATGTTCAGCATATCGGGGTTTTCGGGAGTACCAGTGAAAGAGATGAGGTTCCAGTTTTGATCCAGATCGAAGGTTTGTGTAATCACAGTAATCCCGTCCAGTTCTACAAGCGTTGTTCCCAGGGCGGTATAAACTTCATCAAAGCCAGGGTAGGGATAATTGGCACTTACATGATTCACTTCACCTTTGGCAGGATTCCAAAGTTTGTAAATGATTTCGTGCCCCGGAGTAAAACCGTTAGCTGCCAATGGATTTGTGCCATCATCCATCGAGGCCAGGATTTCGAGAAACTCGCCACCAACAAGTGGCGCAGTTAACTCGCTTTTACCCACGCAGATTTCCTGCCCGGTCACGGGGTCGGTGTCGAACAAGCCTATCCAGTCGCCGGCCACCATATCTGACGCATCGATTGTAGCTTTATACACGAAGAAATTCATCGGGCTGAAGGGAATCTCCCATACCTGTTCCCAGTCGGGTTTAACAGGTTCGGCAGGTGTTGCAAAACTTTGTACGCTGCTGTAAGCCGTACCTTCCGAATTAATAGCCCATGCTCTCATCCAATAGCTGGTTTCGGGTTCCAGGCCGGAATCCTGGCACGAAAATGTTCCAAGACCTGCACCACATTCGATGGGGTTGTCGGCGATGGTGGGGATTCCCGTTGAACTCCGGCAGAAACCCCGGGAAGTAATTTCACAGCCACCATCGTCAGTTACAGTGGCAGAGTAAGAGGCCGAGTTGAAAGTTATACTTGAAACCGGGCTGCTTGAAACTATTGGGAGGGTGCATGGGCAGGCTGGTGTTGTAAATACCTTTTGTGTTCCGAAACCTGTGCCTGCACTGTTGGTGGCATAAGCCCGGGTATAGTATGTTGTTTCGGGTAGCAATGCGCTCAAAGTGCTGTTATAACTGGCACTCCCAATCCCATCGTTCGTGTAAAAATCGCTGAGTGAAGGTGTGCCAGTGGTATTCCAACAAATCCCTTTTGCTGAAACGGGGGCACCCCCATCGTTAGTAATAATACCCCCGCAGGTGGCCGTGCACACCATTACCTACACCTATACTGATGAGTTTGGTTGTTCAGCTTCATGTACATTTGATATTGAAGTGGTAACTCAGGGTGAGATGCTTGACTTTGGCGATGCCCCCGATGGAATTACCGGCTATAATTACCGAACTGTTTTAGCAACAGACGGAGCAAGGCATATCATCAACTCCACAATTTTCCTTGGTGATAAGATAGATGCTGAAGGTGATGGACAGCCAACGCTTGGCGCTGATGGCGATGACCTCAATCTGAGCGATGACGAAGATGGTTTGTTCCTGCCTGTAAAGGTTTATCCCGGAGGTATGGCTATTATTGGGGTAAAAGCCTCGATAGATGGATTCCTTGATGTGTGGATGGATTTTAACCTGAACGGAAACTGGGGCGACCCGGGTGAGCATGTCTTTGCTTCACAGGCTGTTTTGGCCGGGATGAATTCACTATCATTCACTGTTCCTACAAGTGCTTCTTATGGTGTGTCCTACATCCGATTCCGTTTCCGCGATAATCCTGCACCAATATCTTATTTTGGACTGGTGCAAAACGGAGAAGTTGAGGATTACAACCTGCTTATTGATGAAGAACAGCCACAAGAGCTGGACTTCTGCGATGCCCCCGATTCTATTCCGGGATTCAATTATCATACACAAATGGTTAATAACGGAGCTAGACACATCATTGATCCTGATGTATTCTTGGGCAACCTTATCGATGCCGAAGCTGACGGACAACCAACCATTAATGCGCTGGGCGATGACCTCAACAACCTGGATGATGAAGATGGTGTACGCATCAGGAGGGCCATGTCTGTTGGCGGCATAGCCGCAATCAGCGTGAAAGCCTCTGTTGCAGGATACTTGAATGCCTGGGTTCATTTTGACCGTAATGGATCATGGGCTGAAGCCGGCAACCAGATATTCACCGATGAGCCGCTTTTACCAGGGTGGAATACCCTTACTTTTGGCGTACCTGCCGATGCCAAAAAAGGCCGCACCTATGCCAGGTTCAGGTTCAATACTTCTGGTGGCCTCACCTTTGAAGGCCTTGCCGATGATGGTGAAGTAGAGGATTATCGTGTACCCATCTTCCCCGAAAACTGGGCTTATACAGTTACCGACCTGTCCCACATGATAGCTGTGCCTCTTAGCCTTAGTCAGTTATTGATGAATGGCGAGAGTTTTATGTTTATGTCCGATGATATTATAGGTGCGTTTTATGGTATCAGGGCTGGTTCAGCCTGCGGAGGTGCTATCCCTTGGGATGGTACGGAAAATCAAGTACTCATGGCCTTTGGCAACGATCCGCTCACCAACGAAAAGGATGGCTTTGACGAAGGCGAAAACTTCGGCTTCAAGGTTTACCGTCCTGCTACCGGCGAAACCTTCGATGTGGAAGCTACCTTTGATCCTGCTATGCCTAATAGTGATGGCAAATTCCATAACAATGGTATGTCGGCATTTACAGGACTCAACCTGGCCGTTATAAGCCAGACACTTGCTATTCCCGAAGGTTGGAGCGGTATATCTACCTACCTTGAGCCATTGGATACTGGCATCGAAAATATGTTCAGCCCCATCGTAGATGATCTCGTAATTTTGTATAACGAAGATGGCATGTACTGGCCTGGTGAAAACACCAATAGTTTGGGCCAGTGGAATGCTCACAAAGGATACGTTATCAAAATGGCCAACGATGCCACTCTTGACTTTGCTGGTGAAGAACTCATGGATGTATCAGTTGACCTCGCTGCCGGTTGGAACATTGTTCCCGTGCTGAGTGCGGAGCCTTTCGATATCGGAATGTTGTTTGATCAGCTTGCAGGATTTGTAGCCGCGAAAGAAGTGGCCGGCATAGGAGTTTACCTCCCGGGATATGGCATCAACACCATTGGAAATATGATGCCCGGCAATGCCTATTATGCATATACCAGCGAGGCCGGATCAGTAAGCTTTATTTTACTCGAAACGAAATCAACGATTGAGTTTACAGCACCGATCGAGCCTGTATCGCCCTGGAACGTGGTAAATCACGCACCGGGATCGCATATCGTGGTGTTCAATTTAACTGACAGTCCATTGATGCCGGGTGATGTTATCGGAGCATTTACAAGTGATGATTTATGTGCCGGATTGATTGAAGTGACGGATGGTAAATTTGCCATGACCATTAATGGAGATGATAGTTATACTGAAAGCAAAACAGGTTTTGCTGATGGCGAGGCTTTAAATTATAAGCTTTACCGTCCTTCGACCGACGAGACGCTTGACCTGGAAACTAACTATAATCCTGATATGACACCAGGTGTGTTTACTTTGAATGGTTTGTCGGAAGTTGTCGAGCTTAAAACTTCTGCCACCGGATTAGCTGATGCCGATGAAATGGATATCAGGATTTATCCTAACCCATCTAATGGGGTATTCAATATCACCGGAACTAAAGGAAGTGTTGAAATTACCGTTGTGGATATCTTTGGCAAAGAGATCCTGCATAGTAATTTTGATATCCTGAATAAGATCGATTTGACAGGAAAGCCTGAAGGGATCTATTTTGTAAAGATCAAAACACGAGATGGATTTGAAAGCACCCGGAAGTTGATCGTACACTAAATACTTTTTTCTGTAAACGAAGGTGAATAACCTTTTTAAAGCCCTGCTATCGGAAGATGGCGGGGCTTTTTTTATGGATTAAAAAACACGCTTTCGCTTATAGTGGATTTTCACCCACATGGGTGAAAACACTGGGTTAAATTCCCCCGAATATTTTTTTTGAACAATCCCATATTGGAACTATTAAACTTATTACCCGATGTTAAAATACAGAATAAGAGTTTGTTATGGGTGCTTTAACGCAAATAAGTATTGTATTACTTCAATGTGGCATTGCTATTGACTTAGGCATATTGATAGTTTTTAATACATGTTTAATTTAAATCACACAATCATGAAAACGATTACAAATTTTCTAAAAACAGTTTCAAAACATTTCCTGTTTCCGGTAGCAATGGTTTTACTATTGCTCGGGCAAAATGTTTTACAAGCACAAAGCAACGATCAAAAGCTGAAGTTACAGATTATTGCCGAGAGTGCAGCAGAGGATTTCCGGCTACAAAAGACTAAGGCACTGCGTATTGCCGATTCGCTCAATTTACCAGTGCGAATAGAAAGTGATGATGGATGGGTAACAGAGCTTATGCGCTTTGAAAATGGTATGCCCATTTATTACACCACCAATAACCTTGGCGGCGCCCACACAATTTCCACAAGCAAGGTGTGGCCGGGTGGGTCAGCAGGTTTATCCCTGGATGGCTCCGGGCAGGTGCTTGGAATTTGGGATGGTGGCGGTGTAAGGGGAACACATCAGGAAATGACCGGCCGTGTAAGCCATCCCGATGGCTCCAATACATCAATTGACGACCACGCCACCCATGTAGCAGGAACCATGATAGCTACCGGAGTTGTAGGCAGTGCGCAGGGGATGGCAAACCAGGCCGACCTGGTATCTTTTGACTGGAATAATGATCTTTCTGAAATGGCCGTGCAGGCAGGTTCAGGTTTGCAGGCATCAAACCACTCCTATGGGAGTGTTGCCGGCTGGGAATACGGAACATGGGCCGGGTCTCCTGCAGCATGGTACTGGTGGGGATACACCTATCTCAGTGGAACGATTGACTATAAATTTGGCTTTTACGACTCAAAAGCCAAAGCATGGGATGAGCTGGCCGAAAATGCGCCCAACTACCTGATCGTAAAATCAGCAGGCAACCACCGGAACGATGCGCATACAGGGCAACATTACATCTGGGATGGTAGTGCATGGGTGATAAGCAACGTAGTCCGTCCTCCGGATGGAGGAGTGACGGGGTTCGATTGTATCCCAACAGCTGGCGTGGCCAAAAACATCCTTACCGTGGGTGCTGTCGAAGAAATAGCCAACGGTTATAATCAGCCTGCCGATGTGCTTATGAGTTCGTTCAGTAGCTGGGGGCCTGCCGACGATGGACGGATTAAGCCGGATTTGGTGGCTAAGGGAGTAAGCGTTTATTCCACTGAGAGCGGCAACGATTCCGACTACGGCACGATGTCCGGAACCTCCATGGCATCACCTATGGTAACTGGCTCAATAGCTTTGCTTAATCAGCACTACCAAAATACCCACAGTGCCATCATGCGCTCGGCAACGATGAAGGCGCTGCTAATTCATACAGCCGATGAAGCCGGCACCACCGAAGGTCCCGACTATAAATTTGGTTGGGGATTGATGAATACCGAAAGCGCAGCAGAAGTGATTAGCGATGACGCTGCCGAAGAAACATTACATATCAGGGAAATGAGCCTGGACGAAGATGAAATCATCGAACTGCGCATTTGGCCCACGGGCAACGAACCGCTGAAAGCCACGCTTGCATGGACTGATCCTGCAGGTACGCCTACGACAATTTCGTTGAATCCCCAGGATTTGATGCTGGTAAACGACCTCGACATGCGTATTATCGAGGTGAGGTCTCAATCCTTGTTTTCGCCCTACATGTTAGATCCGCAGACACCTGATGCAGCGGCAACAAAGGGTGTTAACTTTAGGGATAATGTGGAGCAAATATTTGTTTCCAGCCTGCCCCAGGCCGAATGTCCCTTGTATTTACTTCAAATCAAACACAAAGGGCAATTGCAAAATGGCAGCCAGGATTTTTCGCTTATCATTACCGGCATCCAAACCAATATGATTTATGTAAAAAAAGATGCCTCCGGAAGCAATGATGGGACAACATGGGTTGATGCCTATACCAACCTTCAAACAGCCATTGACGCTGCACAAGCCGGCGAAGAAATTTGGGTGGCAAGAGGAACCTATTATCCTACTGGTAATGGTGGTGGCCGCCATCGCCATTTCAACCTGAAAAACTGCGTGGAGATATACGGTGGTTTCGTGGGTGACGAAAATGCCAACACCTTTAAATTGCACGACAGAAACCTGCTGCAAAACGAAACCATCCTGGATGGCCAGGGTGATTGTTATCATGTAGTTCGCAGTTATGCCAATATCGATAAAACTGCTGTAATGGATGGATTTACGGTTACCGGGGGCAAGGCAGATTGTACTTATCCTAATCCGTGCAACGAAGTCGAAGATGCACGTGGTGGCGGGATGTTCAATAAGGGTAGCCCAACTATCCGTAACAGCACCTTTACGGGAAATTACGCTTTAACCTTTGGCGGCGGGATGTTGAACATGGAAAGCAGCCCCTCGCTTATCAACTGTACTTTTAATGCCAACAGCGATCCGGAGTGCGGCGGTGGCATCACCAATTTGGGGAGTAGCCCATTTTTGATAAATTGCCTGATCCATGGCAACAGGGCCAGCACCGGTGGCGGAATGTGCAACGATGAGGGAAGCAATCCCACCGTTATCAACTCTACCATCAGCTCTAATTTTGCCGTGGTGAAAGGCGGTGGGATTATGAGCAATTATTGGAGTGGATCGTCAGCAACCATCCAGAACAGTATTATCTGGGACAACCGGGTGGACACTTATCAATACAGCGAAGGGCATCAGATTTTTGTAGGCGCTGGAAACCCACCCATTGAATTGTTCAGCACCCTGTTAAACACAGGAGGCAATAATGTTGTTGGTCCGGTTGTGGCTGATCCGCAATGCATTTATGTTGACCCCTTGTTTGTAAGCAGCATGCCTGCTATGCTTGCCCCAACCAGTGCGGGCAACTACCGCTTAGGCTACCTATCGCCCGCCATCGATACCGGTTTAAATGCCTATGTTCCGGTTCAGCAAATTAACGACCGCGACTGGAACCAGCGCATCGACAGCCTGGTGAAAATTGTGGATATGGGCGCTTACGAATATCCCAAAGAATGTGCTCCGCCCAAAAACCTGGCCGCGAAACAGATTACCAATTTCTCCGCTGATCTATGGTGGACGCCCGGAGGCTCGGAAACATCGTGGGAAATAGAGTGGGGGCAAAAAGGCTTCCAGCAGGGATCGGGTACATTAATTACTACCTTCCAAAATCCTTATATATTAAACGGATTATCGCCGGGAACTGAATATGATTTTTACATCCGTGGCATCTGCCCACCTTATTTTACCAGCCAATGGACCGGCCCCGCAACATTTGAAACACCTTCACAATGCGACCCGCCCACAAATTTTATGGCTACAGTTACTACAAGCGAGGCCACACTTACCTGGACAGAACCAAACCCTCCATCTTCGTACTTAATTACAATAACAAATACTCTTACAGGACTTGTTTTATTTAACGACTGGAGCTTGTTGCCCGGTACAAATTCCTTTATGGTAACTGGCTTAACATCTTCAACAGTTTATCAGGCAGACATAAGATCGTGGTGTGGGGGTGGTTTATACAGTTCGTTGCAGACTATATTATTTACAACACTTTGGGCCTGCGAGCCACCCACCGGATTAAGCGTGGTGCCATCTGCTACTGAAGTTGATCTGTCGTGGATTGAACCTGCAGTGCCACCGCAACAGGGCTACGAAATTATTATTAGAGATGGTGCTACACAACTTGTAGTTTTCAACGGGAATGCAGCTTCCGGCACAAATACATTTACGGCAACCGGCTTAACGCCTGATACATGGTATGAAGCAGATATAAGATCGGATTGTGGGGGCGGTGTATATAGCCCGTGGCAGTTGCAGGTACAATATTTTAAAACACTTCAGATGACTTGCGATCCAGTCACCGGATTCCATGCACTACTATTATCAGCTACTGATGTTGAACTATTATGGACTGAACCTGTGCCACCGCAGGACTATGAAATTTTGGTTACAGATTTTACCGGAGTTGTCGTTTTCAACGCGAACGCGTCAGCCGGAACAAATGCATTTCCGTTAAACGGCTTAACACCTTCAACTGATTATTTTGCAGAGATAAGATCTGATTGTGGGGGTGGGGTGTTCAGCCCGTGGCAGACCATAATTTTTACAACACTCTCAGGGGTTTGTGACCCACCCATCGGATTTACCGCACAGCCACTATCAGCCACTGATGTTGAACTTGCGTGGATTGAACCTGTACCACCACCATTGAACGGATATGATATTACGGTGATGGATAATACAGGAGTTCCCATCTTTACGGGATTCGCATCTGCTGGCGATAACTCTTTTGTTGTTTTGGGTTTAACACCGGCAACAAACTATATTGCCGAGATTATTTCCCATTGCGGAAGTGGTGTTTACAGTTCTTCTGTATCGCTTACCTTCACCACCTGCACACAATTCACAGTGCAAGCACCTGCCGATTTTGAGGTTTGCATTAACGAACCCGCCTTTGCACTTAGCGGCGCAACGCCGGCCGGGGGAACTTACACAGGCAATGGCGTTGCAGGCAACAACTTTAATCCTGCACTTGCCGGAGTCGGCACTCATTATATAACCTACACTTATACCGATGCCTATGGTTGTAGTGGCAGTGATACATTTATTATTACAGTGAATGATTTACCGGTGGTTAACTGCCCGGCTGATTTCTCTGTTTTTTTATATGATAATCCATTTGCCCTCACCGGTGGCACACCTGCTGGTGGTATTTACACCGATGATTTGGGTAATATGATCACTTCGTTCGACCCATTTTCAGCCGGACCTGGTAATCATAAGATAAGCTACACCTTTACTGACAATAATGGTTGTTCTGCAGTTTGTGAATTCTGGATTGATGTAATTAGTAACTATGATTTTGGCGATGCCCCCGATGTACCGCAGGGATTTAACTTTCACACCCTGTTTGCTCAAAATGGAGCTCGACATGCCATCAATCCTGCCGTTTACCTCGGCGATAAGATAGATGCCGAAGCGGACGGGCAGCCCACAATTGATGCGCTTGGCGATGATATTAACAACCTGGGTGATGAAGATGGTGTACTATTCAGCCGGTTTATGGCTGTTGGCGGCATGGCGAGCGTAAGAGTGAAAGCCTCGGTTGACGGCTACCTGAATGCCTGGGTCGATTTTAACCGCGATGGCAACTGGATCGGTGCAGCGGAGCAAATTTTTACCGATGAACCTATGGTTGCCGGATGGAATACGCTAAGCTTCGCAGTTCCCAACAATGCCCATGTCGGGTCTTCGTATGCCAGGTTCAGGTTTAATACCACTGGTGGCCTTAGCTACCAGGGAGCTGCTGATGATGGTGAAGTAGAGGATTACTTTGTGCCTATCCTTCCCCAAAGCTGGGCATTCACCATCACAAACCTCTCGCACCTAATTTTAGTTCCGGTTAGTGCTGTATTCCCGGCTGCTGTTATTCCGGATGACATCGAGTTGGAACAAGGAGATTTTATTGCCGCGTTTTTCGACGATCAGGGATCGCCAAAATGTGGAGGCGCACTCTATATTGATGGTACCGACAATCAAATGCTGATAGCTTATGGCGACGATGTGCTTACCAACGAGAAAGATGGCTTTGGTGAGGAAGAACAATTTAGCTTTAAGATTTACAAAGCAGGTACCGGAGAAATAATTGATGTGGAAGCAAGCTTTGATCCTGACATGCCCAACTTCGATGGAAAGTTTTACAACAATGGCTTGTCAGCGATTACTATGTTTATTGAGCCTGGCTTAAGCCAAACGCTCGCTATTCCTCAAGGTTGGAGTGGAATATCTACCTACCTGGAGCCGCTGGATACGGACGTTGAAAATATGTTCAGTCCGGTTGTGGGTGATCTTGTGATTTTGTATAACGATGATGGCATGTACTGGCCTGGCGAAAACACCAATAGTTTGGGCCAGTGGGATGCGCACAAAGGATACCTTATCAAAATGGCCAACGATGCCACTCTTGACGTTGCTGGTGAAGAACTCATGGATGTATCGCTAGACCTCGCTGCCGGTTGGAACATCGTTCCCGTACTGAGTGCGGAGCCTTTCGATATCGGAATATTGTTTAATTCACTCCCTGGATTCATAGCCGCAAAAGAAGTAGCCGGCATAGGAGTTTACCTTCCCGGGTATGGTATAAACACCATTGGAAACATGGTACCTGGCAATGCCTATTATGCATATACCAGCCAGGCCGGATCAGTAAGCTTTATTTTACTCGAAACGAAATCAACGATTGAGTTTACAGCACCGATCGAGCCTGTATCGCCGTGGAATTTGGTAAGCCATACCCCCGAATCGCATATCGTGGTATTCAACACGCAAAATGCTCCATTTATGGAAGGCGATATTGTGGGTGGTTTTACCGATAACGGCTATTGTGCCGGTTTGACCGCTGTAAATCCCAACGGAACTTTTACACTCACGCTGAACCGTAATGATGCTTTCACCGACCTGAAAACTGGTTTTCAGGACGGAGAAATCCTGAACTACAGGGTATATCGCCCGGCTACTGGTGATAGCTTCGTGCTGGATGTGGTGTATAATCCTGCCATGACTTTGGGTAATTTCACTACCAATGGCCTTTCGGAGGTTACTGAAGTAAAAGCCTCGGCTCTGAGTGTTGGCAACCTAAGTGCATCGCAAATCAGCATTTATCCCAATCCATCATCCGGGAAATTCAACATCGCGGGTGTGGATGGCCTTGCTCAAATTGAAGTGAGTAATGCCTATGGAAAGCTTATGCTAAGGCAAACACTGGATATTCGCACAGGAATCGATCTGTCGTCATACCCCAATGGTGTGTATCTGCTAAAGATAACCACCAATAATGATAATGAAAGCATGCACAAGTTGATAGTTCACTAATTCCGATTTTTCGCACTTTGTATGCTGATTCATTATTTTAGTATTATTAAACAAACCCCTGTCAGGAAACTGGCGGGGGTTTTTATTTTGCTGATGAGTTCTTCAAGCCCAATCGAAAAATCGTTATGCTGGTTCAATCTTTGAAGGTTAAGCAATTTTTTCTATTTCTACCTTTTAAAAATTTGGAATAAAAAATATTACTTTTAGCCACTTAATAAATTGTTATGCAACCCGAAATTCAATTTAATAACAAGGAGCTGGAAGCCTTTTTTCAGCAGTTTGCCGGTGCGGCCGAAAAAGAAATTATTTCTTTCTTCGATCAGAATGTCAAGGAAATTTCACGCCTCGTTAATTCTTATAAAAGCAGGTTCGAAAATTTGTCTGAATTAATAAAGGAAGACCCGTTTGATATTAAGCACCTCAAAGAATATAACAGCAGCCTTACCGGGCTACTCGAAAAATATCAAACCCATTTGGCGGACTTCAATTATGAAAACATACTTACCGATTATTTTCAGCTCCTGGACGAGCACGTCAGTGCAATTCCAATCATGCTTAAAAGAAAAGAGGTTTGTGTGTTTTACCATTTATCACCTAAAGACAAAATTAGCGCGATAATCAAAAAAATGAGGCTGAACAGTGCCTTTTTTATTTCCCA
>Ga0208900_1001531_pt1 | contig 12105 bp, 6 predicted proteins | sample AntAceMetag02UKK_FD_184763 | JGI IMG/M metagenome (GOLD analysis project Ga0208900, IMG submission 184763) | Saline lake microbial communities from Ace Lake, Antarctica - Antarctic Ace Lake Metagenome 02UKK (SPAdes) (version 2) | ecosystem: Environmental > Aquatic > Non-marine Saline and Alkaline... | reverse complement strand
CATGGCATCAATGTATTCCATGGCCTTTTCATGTTGTCCGGTCCTTAATGCGTACATCGCTTCGCTGGCACGGGAATAGTATCCCCCGGTTTCCAGATAATGGGATTCATTCTTAAAATAATTTCGATTTGCCCGTATCAAATTCAAAATGGCAGTAAAAGATCCTGAAATCAATGCATATCCCGGGGTGCAGATGGGACATGTCTCTTCCGGCTGTTGCTGTGAAATAAAAGAAAGATCATTGATCAGTTTTTTTTCAATGTCAAGATACTCTGCTGCCTGCTTGGTATTTTGCAGATCCCCATACCCATTAATCCGCTGTTCCGCCATGCGAATAAGTTTTTGCTGGATTTTATTTTGGACATCAGGATCATTGGAAAACCCATCTGATACCTGCCTGGAATAAATTGCTGTGAGCCAATAGGTCATCATTGGGGTCAAAAAATCCACCTGATCCCGGGAAAGATGATAATAACATTTGGCATGAAGGGCAAGGAGTTCCGGATCAACAACGGTCGGCATCCCCTCCAGAAGATCTGCCACACCCATGTAATTTTCCTGTTCCCAGAAGTCTTCCAGCAAAAGAAGCCTGTAGTATTCACACACCTTCCCAAGGGCGGACACATGGACCTGGGCCTTACTGCCAAGGCTTTGGGCAATGCTAAGAAGTAACTGTGCATCATGGAGGTAAGCCTGCACGTCAGGGGCCTTTTTCAGCCCCTCATAAAGCACTGAACAGGCAAGTTCAAACAGCCCTTCCTTTTGCTGAACAAATCGGGGATCATTGATATCCAGTTCTACCCACTGTTCCATGGCCCTGCAATAATGATGGGTCTTTGCCAGGGCAAGTCCCCAGGCGTAAACAGCCTCGGGCTCTGGATGATCCAGCCGCTTAAATTGCTCCACAGCCACTTCATACTGTTCCGCCCTGACAAGGTTCAACGCATTTTTCCCAAGGAATTCCTGTTCACCGGTCTCTTCCCATGCCCGGGCATAAAGCGCGGCGGCACCGGCATAGTCATGGGCATTTGCTGCTGCTTGTGCAGCATCCCCCCTCTTTTCCAGCGTCAACCTGTCCTGGAGTTCTTTGATTTTATCCATGAGTGACGGGTCCGGCACCAGTGCATTGGCATCCTGAAAGAGGGCAATGGCCCGGGATAAATCCTCATTTTGTACGGCTTTATAGCCATCCTTGATAAGTTGCCGGGCTTTTACGCTTCGGGTCTCTTTGCGACACACCGTAAGTTTTTGATCAATATCAGCATGATCAATTTTATTCCGGATCTTGAGAAACTCTTTTTCAGCCAGCAGAAAATTACCGGCATTGAATAACTTTTCAGCCCGGCGCAGAATGGTTTCAGCCTTATTTTTTTTCTTTGCCATTTTTTTACTCCAAAAAGATTCCTATGGTTTGTCCAATTTCAGGGAACACATCTTCAACAAAGCACCCTTTGGACTTTGGGCAGTACCGTTCCGTAACTGATGCTCTTGTATCACCGGGTCGAAGGGTATATTTCCAGTATCTCCTATTCTTTTTCATGGCAGTGATTTTTTTATAAATCCGGGAAATCTGACGTTTATCACACAAATACCGAAGGGTATCCTGGCTGCTGATGTCAAATATTCTAAGATCTGGATTGTGTTCCAGCAATACCGGGTAGTATATTCCCCACCCGTAAAGAGCTTGGGAAATATCCCACAGGGTGTCATTCTCTTTTGCACTGTAAATTTTAAAACAGGGAGAGGCTGAGGTTAAAGTGATTTGATTCCCGGAAGGCTCGTCTTGCGTTGTGGGTATTTCCGGCTGATCAGGTCCATCATCTTCATCCATTACTCCCCCAGCATCCCCTGTTGGGAGATTTAATGCACCGGCATCCATGCCCCCGGTGCTTGCCACTTTAATTCCCACCTCCCCATCCTCTGCCAGGGAATCTTCCAATTTCTTGGTATCTGCCGCGGCCACAATGAGCGATGTTTCCTGCATCATGGCAATATCATTCAGTTGCACCCCGTTTTTCTGCAACAAATCGTACACTTCTTGTGCCTGATTTTCCAAGACCCCCAGTTTTATGGAGAGGGCTTTCAGTCGATCATGGTTCACAGCGGAGTCTCTTTCCCGAGGGGCTATGGCCTGACTTACAAAGACCCCATTTTGTTGTATCATATTTTTCATTTCAGAAAAATTATGAGAAAGATATCCAAAAAAAGTGAGCATGATCAACAAAAAAGTGACGGCTGCGGCTGCAGACCACATCCATGGAAATTTATCTCTGACCCTCCCTTGGCCGTCTGCATATGCATTTTGCTGATTTCCCCATATTTCATCTTCCGGCAAGGTATGAACCGGATGCCCGGATTCCTGGGACAAGTCCATCCGGGACTCCTGCTCTGGTTCCTGCTCTGATTCCTGTTTTTTTTCCTGCAATTCATCCAAAAGCTTGAAACAGAGCAGATCAGAATCGCATTGGGGGCAGATATCCCTCTCCCGGGGGATATGTTCAAAATGACAAATAGGACAGACTATTTCCAATAACATTTACCGAGTTATGCCTTTTTGAATGATGGCGGTTCGTTGATCATATTTGTCCAACACCATGTGTACCTCGGGCATTATTTCATCAAGTATTGGAGCCAGAGTCTGTGCCTCGCTCTTGTTGTGCTTCACGTTATCCATTATGGCTGAAACGGCATTGTGAAATTTTACCGCCCGGGGAGGTTCATGCATATCACATAGCCGTGCTGCCTTCATGATGAGATTTACCATATTGAGCAGTGGAAAGTCATCTATGCATTTGTCCAAATTCTCATGGGCCTTGACATTCTGCTCATAGGTTCCGGTGAGATTCATTTCTTTAAGAATATGGATCTTCTTTTGCAGCCGGGATATTTCTTTGGGAGACAACACCATTCCAAACTTTGAAATAAGACCTTCCGCGTACCACATCAATGGATAACTGTCTATTCTTTCCCGGGCCATCCGTTTTGTTTTATCAAGACTCATCTCTACAGAATTGTATACCGATTCCTTTACCTTGCCGGTGTTCCCATCAATCAACCCATGGATATTCTTTACCATGACCACAATGCGGGCTGTCATATCATCAATGGTGTAATCGCTGTGTTTCTTTTCATTGGCATCGTTGATCATCTCTTCCAGGGCCATAAAGAGCTTTTCATCTGCTTGCCCCCGGGACAGAGTTCGGGTGAGTTCAAGCCCGGGAAATCCTTGAAGGGCGGCGGAAACCGCAACCAGGTTGTTTTCGTCAATGTGTAAAGTCACATCAATTTGCAATGGCTGTCCCGGGTTTTCTTTCTGAAACGCATAAAAAGCGTCCATATTACTGTTTTGATCAATGCCCAGCCAGAAATCACCAATGGACTCTTCCACAGTGTTCACAATATTGAAAAATTTCATGTGAACCAATTCCTGGGACAACGCCACCAACTTAAAGGTCTCGGTACGTTCACATGGAAGGGGGGTATTTTTTTCTACAAACAGGTATTTTTCGCCATTTTCAAGGGCCACATAATATTCATGGGCTGTGGAATGGACGATATCCAGCACCCCATGGGACATGATGTGTCCTTCCAGATCAAATCCGCATTCCGGGCACACCGTGTCGGCCTGGGTTACGGTGTGTCCACACCCAGTACATTCATAGGTGTCGGAAAGGCGATGACTTAAAATAGCGGCCCCCTCTGCAATGGCCAGCATGGGTCGATCATGGAGAAGCACCTTGTCTGCTCCAAAAATATCCTCAACCGCGCGGATAATGCAGGGAATTTTTGAACTTCCCCCCACAAGTAAAACATTGTCTATCAGATCCGGTGTGAAATAAATGTCTTCAAGCAATTGTCGGGTCAATCCCATGGCATTTTCCACCACAGGCTGTATAATTTGCTCAAACTGTTCCCGTGTCAGGGTGATGTCCACGTCCAGGAGATCGCCATCACTATCCTTGAGACATCCCAAAATTTCAACATATGCCTCTTCCTGGTCGCTCAGCTTAATTTTTGCCTGCTCCACCGCCCTTTTCAACTCACCCAGAAAACGATTTTTTACCCCCCCCTCCTGTTGTTCCAAGAGCTGGGGCATATCATCAATATCATATTCCCGGGCAGTCTCATTGATCACAAAATCTTCAATCTTATGATCAATATCCTCCCCGCCCATCCACATATTTCCCCCCTTGCCCTGCTCAAGGAATTGACCGGCGCTGATGGTCAGAACAGAAAGATCAAAGGTGCCGCCACCAAAATCAAATACCATGATGGTTCTGGCTTCATCATCTGTTACCTGATCAACCCCAAAGGAGATGGCCGCAGCAGTGGGTTCCGGGAGCAGGCGCTGGACCTTGAGACCAGCCAGGGACGCAGCGGTTCTTGTGGCATGCTTTTGCTTGTCGTTAAAATAGGCAGGGACGGTGATCACCGCATATTCAACGGTATCATCAAGATATGTTTCCGCATCCTTGTGGATTTTTTTGAGTATTTCTGCAGAAATCTGTTCAGGACGATATTCGTCTTCCTGTAAACGGATCACAAGGCTGTTATCTGTTCCCCGGGACTGGGCAAGAATGATATTTGCCTGTCGGGAATTGGATATAATTTTTTGAACTTCAGGGTTGGAGATGCTTCTTCCCATCAACCGTTTCACGGCAGTGACGGTATTGACAGGATCCTGCTTTATCCACTCCAATGCATGTTTGCCCACAATGATGTCGGACTTCTTGATAATCCCCAACACTTTTTTCTTCTGAACAGTGACACAGGAAGGGGTGATCAAATCCCCTTCACTGTTCTCAATGATTTCCACCGCCACCTTTTTAATGGATGCAGCTGAATTGGTTGTTCCCAGATCAATTCCGATGGATTTTGCCATGTTTGATTCCTTTGTTTTCCTGGATTTCGTCATGAAGGGATATGGCCCTGGAGGCATCCCGTTCTTAATTTTGGACAACCATATCACATTCGGAAAAGTGCTGCCACCACTTCATTTCAAGGATCAAATTTTTTTATTCTGGACAATTCAAGTTATGTTTTTCCAGGGTTGCCTGGGTGGGAATTCCATTATTATCCCAGCCCCTGGCCTCATAATAGGTATCCAGCATCTCTTCGATCACCGACAGCTCCATTACATGGCCCTTGTTGGGTCCATTGGGGATTTTCTCCTCATAGAACCGTGCCGGGGGATAATCATACTTTCGGCCAAAATCTGATATTTCTCTTTTATTGAACATTCGGTTCAAGTGCCATATTTTTTCTGAAAGAAGCAGCAGATCTTTTTCAAAATCCATTTTTTTACCCGTGGCATAGTAGTAGAGCTCTTCATAATACTCGGTTTCAAGACCAATTTCCATGTACTGGAGCCGACAGGTACCAAGGATATCAAAGGCGGGCCGCAAATGCTGGGATTTCAATACCAGGGGCACCACATTTTTATGGTCTGCCTTGGGAATGGTCTCAAAATTAGCGCCACCGGAGATGAGATCGTGCACCGTGGCATCCTTGTCTCCTCCCACGGCAGTTGCCACATCAGAGCCCAGCACCCAGCAGCGTCCATGGTGGGCACCGATGTCCGACGTCATATAGCCCAACATCATGCCAGGGGCATTGCGGGATTCGTACCCCGTCCATTCCAGACCCTTCACATGGATGGCAAACTTGCTGCTTTCATGTCCGATCTTTTCAGCGGCATCCCGGACTCCCAGGGCAAGGGTATCACCAATGCCTTCTCTTTTGGAAATGATTTTAAGGATGTGAACAATGGACTTAAGATCCCCCCATTTCACATCCATGCCTATTTCTTCTTTGGAGATAAACCCCTTTTCGTAACACTCCAGGGCAAAACTGACAACGGCACCAGCTGAGCAGGTGTCAATGCCCATCTCATCACAAATGTAGTTGGCATAGGCAATGCCGTGGATGTCATCCAGCTCACAGTTACTGCCCAGAAGAGAGAGGGTTTCATACTCGGGACCTTCCACATAGACATTACCCAGGGCTGTTTTGGCATGGCCATATTTACCACAGGGGATGGGGCAGGCAAAACAGCCCTTGTCCGTAATTTTTAACTCTTTTACAATGGCTTTTCCGTTAATCTTATCTGCGTAATCACAATTAGATGTCTGGAAGTTCCGGGTGGGAAGTGCTCCCACATCGTTACACCAGTTGGTGATTCCCGCCGTCCCTTCGGGGGTCCAGCCCTTAAATCCGGGTTTTGTTCGACAGGCCGCGTAGGTCTCTTTTCCCTTTTTCAAAAGCCCCTTGGGATCAAATACCGGAATACTTTTACTTCCCCTTGCCGCAATGGCTTTGATGTTTTTGGAGCCCAGGACCGCACCAATGCCAATACGACCGGCCTGGCGGCCAAAATCATGGGAGATACAGGCAAAATTAACCCGGTTTTCACCGGCTTCGCCAATGGTCAAAATCTGGAAATCATCCCCCAGCTCCTCCTTCATGGCTGCCTCCACCTCCGTGGAACCCCTGCCCCAATATTGCCCGGCAGGTCGGATTTCCACCGTGTCATTGTCTATGAAGATGTATGAGGGTTCTTTGGCCTTACCTTTAATAATGGTCACATCATAACCGGCGTACTTCATGTTAACCCCAAAATGCCCCCCCATGTTGCTATCACCATATCCACCGGTGGCCGGAGATTTGGTGCAGAAATGGGTTTTTCCACTTGCCGGCAAAAACAGCCCGCTCAAGGGGCCCATGGCGATGATAAATCTATTTTCGCCGTCAAAGGGGTCCACATTGGGGGGATTTTCATCGTATAAAATTTTTGATGTAAATCCACGTCCGCCGATGAAGTCGTCCACCCACTCTTTCTTCAGGGGTTCTTTTTCAATTTTTCCGGCACTTAAATCAATTCTGAGGGTATTGCCTGCATATCCGTATAACATGTTTTCCTCCAAACTATTTACATGAAACCCTGATCAACATTTCATAATCATGGAATTTCAAACTTTGTTGTGGCAAGTGAGCCTGCCATGACCACTGTGTAGACTTAGGGGCAATCACCTGTAATCGTAGAGCATTTTAATTTAACTGTGACAGGTAATTTTACCATGACCATTATTCAAATGTTAACGCATCCCTTGGACAGATGCTGACACACTGTTTGCAGTTGATGCATTTATAGGGATAGCCATCGTCGTCAACCTTCACCAGATTGACCGGACAGGCGGGTACACAGACCATGCACTTATCACATTTATCTTTGTTGATGCGATAGGTCTGTCCTTTAAGCTCAATGGCATCCTGGGGACATGCCTCGGCACAGGCACCACATTGATCACAAACATCCACAAAGTATTTGCCAGGGTCTGGAAACTTTCCATATACATGTAACATTGCCTTGGAAGGATTGATCTCCTTCAGGTTTTGCAGGGTACAGACAAGCTCGCAGGCCTTGCAGCCCGAGCAGGTTTCATTGTTGAAGATAAGTCCCATGTTTCATTCCTCATACGGTTACTAAGAACCCGACCATATATTCCTCAAGATAAAACCCAGAGATATCAATGATATATATCCATGGAATGCTGAAAAACATATGTGTGGGTACTTATTTATTTTTAACTGCTTCCGGGCTAACTTAAATATTTTCCGGGGCTAACTTAAATGAGCCTGTTGATTAAGTCCAAAATAATTTTTATTACCACAATATATAGTAGGTAAAGTCATAAACACCTACCGTCTGTCGTATGTAATTTTCGAAAAACCGACTAAATCAACAGACTCTTAAATATTGGCAAATCAACCACGAATACAGAAAAAAACAGTCTGAGTCGTGGATTGCAAAATAACTTGTTATTTTTTGTAAGCCATTGGCAGTTTAGTACAGCAATTAATGTGCCACAACATCAATTTTAACATTTTTTAACGTTTAACTATTTGAAATATAAAATTATTTTGTCGTTATCATAAAATTTTAAAAACGCCATAAAAAGAAAAGATTTTTTTAAATTTAAAAAAATCTTTTCTTTTTATGAGACCAGTCCAAGGATCATGGGTCAACGGGCGTATTCCCATTTTACCGGCATCATCATGCCACTCTATGGATCTAATTTTCAGGCAAGCCTGACCCCCATCACTAATGAAGCCTCCGACCGGGAAAATGGGAACGCGCCAGGTCAACTCACCTTGTCTTTCACCGCCTCAAGGGCCGGAATAATATTTTCAAAGCCCCCCTGGCTGTCAATGACCTTCATGGCCAGTGCATTGAGCCCTCCAGGGGTCATGCACTCGTTTTTCAGGGTGGTAAGATCACCATCCGCCTGGGATTCGGCAATCACCGACAACGCACCAAACATGGAGGCGGTATAAGTGGCCACATCTTTACGATCAATGCCCTGGGTTTCTCCCCAGTTCACCACGGTTTCCACCATGGCGTAATAGGGCGCAAGAAGGGCCGTGATGATGGCCAGGGTCTCCAGCTTTGACTCCTGATCCAGGGCGATAACGGTTCCCAGGGAATCAAAAAGGGAAGAGACCACTTCATGATCCGGAAATACGGCAATGGGTCCCACATGGATGGCGGTGCAGGGTAAAGGCACAGCCCTGACGATACACCCGGCCGGTTTCACCAGAGGCACCATTTCAGGGATGGTGGTGCCTGCCAGCAGATGAACCACAATGTGATCCTCCCGGAATACCAGGGGGGTCAAAATTTCCTCTTTCTGCTGTGGTAAAATCGCCAAAAATACCACATCGCAATTGTCCAGCACGGCCTGGTTGGATTCCCCCACATGCACCACACCATCGTAGGTTGATGCCAGCGTATCCGCTTTTTTCTTATTGCGGGGAGAAACCCATATGGCCCCGGGCGGGGTAGGTGCAGTGCAAAGGCCGGTTACAATGGCCTCTGTAATATTTCCTGTTCCAACAAATCCCAAACGCATGTTCACCTCCATCTTTCTTTATAACATAAATGGCAAAATCTCTTGCCACAACAAATAATGAAAATGGTACTATGCCGCCCCGGCGACTGTCCTGACCGGAACGGGAACGTCGGGGGGTATTTTTGCCCTTCCCCTTTGGTTCCCAATGTTCCGGTCAGGACAGTCGCCGGGGGCTCTGCTGTCGGTACTTTAATGCTGTCTTTTCATATAAAAACATACATGGCAGTAAGCACCTGCCACAACGAAAATTAGAAACAGTCTTTTCTATTCCTTGAACTCAGACCTTATGGACTTTAGAAATGACCACATCATAAAAAGCATCAATATCATAAACGGCAGCGAAAATATAAAGGAAACCGTCTGAACCGCCTTTAATCCACCTGTTAAAAGCAGCATGGCAGCAATGGTACTGCACAGGATGCCCCATCCCACCTTAAGACCATTTTTGGGATTAATATTCCCACCAGAACTCATGACGCCAATGACATAGGTGGCAGAATCCGCAGAGGTGATGAAAAAGATGCAGATAATGATCATGGTGATCAGGGAAATAACGGAACTCATGGGAAGATAATCATAAAGCTGAAAAACAGCAGATGTAGGATCGGCAAGGGCGGCTGCGGCAATGCCAGGACTCTCTGGCATGGTCATTTCCAGATACAATGCCGTCCCCCCAAGAATACTGAACCAGATGGCACACAACAACGTGGGCGCAAGCAAGGATCCAAACACAAATTCTCGAATGGTACGGCCCCTGGATATCCGGGCAATAAAAGCACCCACAAAAGGAGCCCACACCAACCACCATGCCCAATAGAAAATGGTCCAGCTTCCCATCCAGTCATACCCCACATGCTCTTCCACCACATTGGTGGTATCCAGAAAAAAGCTGAATTTGATAATATTTTGGAAATAGTCACCCAGGCCTTCGATCAACGTTTCCAGGATAAAAATGGTGGGGCCGCAAAAGAGAATCAGTGCCATGAGACCAAAGGCCATGACCATATTGATGCTGCTTAAGGTTTTAATGCCTTTATCAACACCTGTCACCGCAGAAAAAATATAGAGCACGGTGACCACAATAATAATTATAATCGCAACGGTGGTGCTGTTGGGAATGCCGTAAAGCTTGTTTAAACCGGTACAAACCTGCAAGGCGCCCAGTCCCAGGGAGTTGGCCACTCCAAAAAGGGTCACCACCACGGCCAGGGCATCAATGGTTTTACCAAGCCAGCCTTTGACCCAATCTGCACCAATGAGGGGCTCAAGGGTCCAACTCAACAGCCCTGGTTTATCCTTTCTAAACTGAAAATAGGCCAGCACCATGGCCACCACAGCATAGCCTGCCCAGGGATGAAGTCCCCAGTGGAAAAAGGCAATGCGCATGGCATCGGCCGCAGCCTGGGGGGATTTGGGCTCGGCAAAGGGAGGCGTCGCATAATGGAACATGGGCTCTGCCACCCCCCAGAAAACCAATCCAATGCCCATGCCCGCAGCAAACAGCATGGAAAACCATGCTGGCAGGCTGAATTCCGGGGCCTCATCATCCTTTCCCAAACGAACATTCCCAAATTTGCTCAAGGCCATGGTAAAACAAAACAGTACAAATCCCGACACAATGAGCAAATAGGCCCATCCGAAATTACTGATAAAGAATTTAAAAATTTTATCAAACGCCCCTTTTACCATATCCGGTGAAATGAGTGTTGCCACAATGAAAATGGAACAGACAATCACCGATCCAATGGTAATTGTTTTATCTATTCCGCCTTTGGTTTCTTCCATCCTGCTCTCCTTCTTAACCATTTAGTTTATGAAAAATTTCAAATTTTATGCCTTTAGCCCCCTGATTTCCGAGGCCATAAGATAAACAAATTAAAAAATTAATATGGTTGAATCTAAGGACCTGATCCATTTTTATTATGAATCAAATCCCATTTTACGTTTCAATTGGGCAGTATCCACCCCAAAGGTCTCCACCAGCGCATCCAGTTTTTCCATGATCACCGGGGAAAGTTCAGGCTGCTCATAGGTTTCCAGCATGTTTGCCACCTTTGTGGTCATTTTTTTAAACAAGGCATCATTGGCGTTGACCCCCTCCTTGACGATCCCCTGAAGGCTGATATCCGACATAAAGGGTGTCTTTCGGCAATGCATGGCCGTGTGCATCTGGGTGAGGAATTCCCCGCCCGGTCCCACAGTTAAAATGGTGTCCAGGGCCAGATGATCGGCATCGGTATTGAGATCAGCAAGGTAGTATTCAATGCGTGCCAGAATATCGAGATCAACCACAAATTTTTCATAGGACATGGAGCCATAACTATCCAGTCCACCGGCACTGTGGAAATTAAAGTTGATCTTCTCCTGGTTGGCCACCATCTGGATCATCATTCCCTCATACCCCGCCTGGACGGAAACCGTTTTCGCATCGTTCAAAGACCCACCGCCCCGGCAGGGCAGTCCGTACATTTTGGCCAGGCGTGCGCAATATTTCACCGCCAGGGCCGACTCCGGACTGCCAATGGTGAAGGCCCCTGTTCGCATATCGTTGTTGGCAGTGGCAGATCCGTAGATCACCGGGGTTCCCTTTCGCAAAATCTGGGTCAGGGCCACCCCCACCAGGGACTCAACATTGGAAATGGTAATGGCCCCTGCCATGGTAATCGGACCGGTGGAACCGGCCATCACCGCCGGGGAGATGATCACAGGCTGGCCATGGTCCACAAACATCATCAGGGTATCCAGCATCTTTTCGTCAAACTGCAGGGGAGAAAGGGAGCTGATAAGATTGACAATCCTGGGGTGTTGGATGAGCCCCGCCTTATCGGTTTCAAAAACCGTTTTGAGCATTTCCATGGTCATCTCACTTTCAGCTTTGCCCCCCATGCCGCCAAAAAGGCATTTATCCGAATGAAGCAGAGCTGCATAGAGCATTACAGGATAAAGGGTTTCATCATTCTTAAGATCATCCGGGGTGATCATCACTCCCCCGTTAATGTTAAAGGCAGGGGTGTTATGCACCAGTTTTAAAAAATTGAGATAATCACTGAAGTGGGCCATCCTCCGATTGCCTTCACGGTCTGCAATGTAGGGAAATCCAGAATTGTAGGAGATATGTTCCACCCGGTCTCCGCCGATGGTCATATTGTAGGCAGGATTGCGTGCATACACGGTGAACTCGGAAGGGGCACAGGAG
>Ga0208900_1001530_pt1 | contig 12110 bp, 4 predicted proteins | sample AntAceMetag02UKK_FD_184763 | JGI IMG/M metagenome (GOLD analysis project Ga0208900, IMG submission 184763) | Saline lake microbial communities from Ace Lake, Antarctica - Antarctic Ace Lake Metagenome 02UKK (SPAdes) (version 2) | ecosystem: Environmental > Aquatic > Non-marine Saline and Alkaline... | reverse complement strand
CGATAAGCACCTCAGGGATGTTTTACCCAACGAAAATTTAAGGCTCCCGGTTATTCCGCAGGTTCTGGGAAATGATCCAGCAAAATTTTTAAATCTTGCCACAAGGTTAAAAGATTTGGGTTACGAAACCGTGAACTGGAATCTTGGATGCCCAAAGCGAAGTGTGGCCCGAAAAAAGCGTGGCTCAGGAATCTTACCTTATCCTGAGCTTTTGCGTGAAATTCTTGAAAAAATTATTCCCACGCTGCCACTCAGGCTTTCCATAAAAACCAGGCTGGGATATGAAAGTCCTGAAGAATTCTTTAAACTCATCGAAGTTTATAACGATTTTCCGCTGGAGTCGCTGATTATTCATCCACGCACAGGAATCCAGCAATACGAAGGTGAAATGTTCCTTGACGTACTTGATCAAACCATCAACGAAATTAAACACAAGCTTGTTTTTAGCGGCGATATTAACGACAAGCAGAGTTATCAGGATTTAAAAAAGCGTTACCCTCGAATATCGGATTGGATGATAGGGCGGGGTGTTTTGTCGAATCCTGTGCTGCCCGAAATTATTATAGATAAAGAAGATGCCAGAGACTTACGCGACAGGCAAAGATATTTTCACGAAGAATTGTATTGCGAAATAAAAGCCAAATTTGAACGCCCCAACGCCATGCTCAATAAGATGAAAGATTATTGGTCCTATTTTTCGCTGTGGTTTGTTGATTCGGAGAACTTATTTCTGAAACTTGCCAGGATGGACGATCTTCATAAATTTATGGTCATGGCAAAACGAACCCTCATGGAACAGCCACTCTCACCCATCGAAGGCCGGACTAACCGCCAGGTGAAGGTCGGGAGTGATAAGGATTGTTAGCACTTGCAAGCACTAATTAGAGCTCGTCTTTACGGTAACACTTAGGAAAATATAAGATTTCAGATTAACGATTTTAGATATAAGATGTTAGTGATATTCAACACAATCTAAAATCTCCGATCGTTAATCTTCAATCTTAAATTAAAAAATGCTACTTTATGGACAAGCCCTATTTTGTTTAGCTTGGCTATCACTAATTTTTTCTGCGAATATCAGCGACATCTGCGGGAGATCTTACTAAAAAGACAAACTCTAAATTAGCACGATTTTAACCCCTGTTTCTGATAAATGAATAATTTCGTTTCTAATTTGATTTTAGACTTTCAACTTGACTAATATTATAAAATATATTTCATCCTTCCTCAAATATGATACATGGGGGTTTCTGGCCATTGCCAACTTTTTAATTTGCACTTTAAGCGGCATTTTTCTCGCCATCCCTTTCGATGTAAATCATGCTTTCGATTCGATTGTCCGGATGCTGCTTACCAATCCGGGGGCAAGTTTTTTGCGGAATGTACATTACTGGAGTGCACAACTGTTTTTGGTTTTTACCATTTTGCATACCTGGGAATATCTCAAATCATCTAAAACTGAGAAAGTAAAAAATGGAGTGTGGCTGCGTTTGGTCATCAGCCTGATTTTTGTCTTTTATGTAATGATTTCAGGATTTATTCTTAAAGCCGACAACGACAGCCTGCAAGCCCGGCAAATAATTGGCTCGTTGGCCGAAGGCATTCCATGGATTGGAGGATTGCTCGCTTATTCTCTCATCGGAAAAGAGGAGAGCCTTCAAATATTGTATGTCCATCATATTGCTACCGCAACTATTTTTCTAGCTATCATAATTCTTGAACATGCCAAAACCATTTGGACAAAAGGCCGGACATTTTTTATTACTGCTTTAATAATCTCAGTCTTAAGTTTTTTATTTCGTGCCCCCTTGCACGATAATATTACACCAGTCGTAAAAGGCCCCTGGTATTTCCTGGGTTTGCAGGAAATTCTCCATTGGATGTCCAGCCCCGAATGGCTTCTTTTGATTTTAACAGGCTTTTTAGCGCTTACTTATTTCATTCCAAAACTAAAACCAAAGAAGGCCACAATATTCCGCCGGATTGTTTTGTATTCCTTTTATTTTTATTTTGGATTAACAGCCATCGCCTACTTTTTCAGGGGCGAAAACTGGGAATGGGACTGGCATACGCAGGATGTGTATTTTCCTTTCGGGATAAACGAAACCAACTTTGGACAATTGCCGGATACTTTGCTGATGAGCATGGCTGAAATGCCCGACGAAACGGAGAGTTGCGTAGTTTGCCACCACAACATGAAAGGGTTTACGCCATCCCACGACCCGCAGGCTGTGGGCTGTGTGGCCTGTCACTTTGGCGATCCTTACACTTTTGATAAGGATGAGTCGCACCGCGATATGCTTAAAATTCCAGGCAACTTGGCCAATGCATCCCGAACCTGTGGAACTACAGAATGTCATCCCGAAATTACCGCTCGTATCCAAAATACACTTATGACCACGATGAGCGGGGTGGTGAGTGTTGACAGGTTTGTTTTTAATGAGATTGACCAACCCGGGCAATTGTCCAGGATTACCGAAATTGGCCATTCAGCCGCCGACCAGCATTTGAGGGATATGTGCGCCAACTGCCACCTGGGGAATCCCAAAACTGACTATGGCCCAATTACTGAAACTTCACGTGGTGGTGGGTGTAATGCCTGCCATTTGAATTATCCCGACAGGAAATATTATCCCGATAAACCTTTTAAAATTGATTTGTCGTACCACCCGCAACTTTCAATAGAAGTTTCCAACAATCATTGCTTTGGTTGCCATAGCCGCTCGGGCAGGATTGCTACGAACTACGAAGGCTGGCACGAAACTCAATTTGAAAAAGAAGAAGTAAGTGATTGGGAAAATTACCGCCAGTTGGAAGACCAGCGAATATTTGAATTTGTGAAAGCGGATGTGCATCACGAAAGTGGTATGGATTGCATCGACTGTCATAATTCGTACGAACTGATGGGTGACGGAAATCTTTATAAGCACGAAGAGCTTCAGGTTAAAATACAATGCGCCGATTGCCACTTTCGTGGAGAACCCGAAACTTTAACCCTCGCCGATTTGGACAGTGAAACACGCAAAATTTTCGATCTCAGGAAGTATCCTGAAGATCGCCGCTTCCTGAAAATTGAAAAATCGGGCTTGGCCATGGTAAATACATTCGTGGATGAAGGAGGGAAAAAATGGATGGTTTCAAAAAACTCAGGAAAAGTTTTTCCATTGAAAGCACCCGCAGATGATTGCACCCGTGGAGATGCCCACAAGGATTTGTCCTGCGATGCCTGCCACAGCGCATGGGCACCGCAATGCATCGGTTGCCACAACAGCTACGAAAAAAACACCGAGGGTTATGATTTGTTGGACAACCAATTTAAAACCGGCACCTGGGTGGAATACACGGGAAAGTTTTTGGCCGAGCCCCCGGTTTTGGGTGTGGATACACGGAAAGAAATTGTCGGAGATGATGGACGAATGATCGGGACTTTTATCAATGGTATGGTTTTATCCATCGATAAGGAAAGTTTTGAAGGTAAACAGTCGGATGAGATTTTCCACCGGCTTTATGCGCCTACTGTTGCCCACACCACAACCCGCCAGGGCCGCACGTGCAAATCGTGCCACAACAATGCATTGGCCATTGGTTATGGCCGTGGAAAGTTGGATTATAAAATTGATGGTGAAAATGGAACATGGAAGTTTACTCCAAAATATGCCGCCAATAAACACGATGGCCTGCCCGAAGATGCCTGGATTGGATTTTTGCAGGAGCGCACAGGCTACACTGCCACCCGCGAGGGCGTAAGGCCATTTTCGATTGCTGAACAAAAACAGATACTTGCAGTTGGTGCCTGCCTTAACTGCCATGCCGATAATTCGGAAGTAATGGAGAAGGGTTTGGAGGATTTCGAGAGTACGCTACAAAATGTTTCCGGTAGTTGTGTTTTACCCGAGTGGTAAAAGGCGATTTTTAAATACAGTCAGGGTTTGACTTTAAGTGAAGCCCTGACTACAAACCAACCAAAATTTGCTTGCCTGAAATTCCAATCCCGAAGTTTCGGGATGGAATACCCTTGCCTTATCATCAAAAAAAACCTAACAGGTTTACCCTTCTGAGCGCAGCACTAAAGCCCTACAACAGAAAACTTTCTTGGGAAAAAACCTGTTAGGTTTCCATCAAAACTCAGGGCTCCACTTTTAGTCAAACCCTGACTAGTATTCGGACGAAAATTGTTCGCCTGAAATTCCAATCCCGAAGTTGGGGATGGAAACGTCAAAAACTATAAATTTTCCCATTTTTTGGAATACAAAAACCTTATCATCAAAAAAAACCTAACAGGTTTACCCTTTTGAACGCAGCACTCCAGCATAAACTAAGAAAACTTTCTTGGGAGAAAACCTGTTAGGTTTCCACCAATAGTCAGGGCTTGACTTTAAGTCAAACCCTGACTAGTATTCGGACGAAATTTGTTCGCCTGAAATTCCAATCCCGAAGTTTCGGGATGGAATACCCTTGCCTTATCATCAAAAAAAACCTAACAGGTGGGGTGTTAAATCTGCATTTTACTTTTACGTTCCATTTTTTGTTCTTTCTTCCTTCCTAAATATTTCTTACTATGTATTTTTTTGAGGGATAGATTTCTCCCTGCGGTCGAAATGACACGACCGATACGGGCAGCGCGTGGTGGGGAAAGTGGGCGCTTCGCGCCCACTTTCCCCACCACCAAACCAATAAATTGCAACTTTGTCATTTCGACCAAAGGGAGAAATCTATTTGCAAAAACCCTTAAACAAAATCAAAAAACGGAACGAAAAGGGTCTTTTTGGCTATTCAATTCAATGAACTTTCCTAAGTTTGCAAACATACGAGGTTTACCCTTTTGAACGCAACACTAAAGCCTAACAACAGAAAACTTTCTTGGGAGAAAACCTGTTAGGTTTACACCAATAGTCAGGGCTTAGTCCTTCAGTTGATTCAATTCAATAATTTCAATATCAGCAGCAGCCCAATCCATCAATTCTATTTCAGCTTTTGAAACCCATTTATAATCTTCATGCTCGGCGAGTTTGATTTTCCCCGACAATATTTTGCAGCGGAATGGAATAAGCCGGATGGACTTTTCAGGGTAATGGTAAGTAACGGGTTTTAATTGTAGGATGGGCTTGATGTTAATTTCAAGTTCTTCAAATATTTCCCTGATAATACAAGTTTCGGCGGTTTCGCCCGGTTCAGTTTTACCACCCGGAAATTCCCATTTGCCCGCGAGGTGCATCCCGTGCGCGCGTTTAACAGCCAGTATTTTATCGCCTTCCTGAATGATGGCGCAGCTTACCTCTATCATTTTCGTTGGATTAATTGTTTTTCTCTCCAAAATAAGTATTTATCCTGCTAAAAATCAAAAGATTTAAAACCAATTAGTGAAGCTTGATAGTATTTGCATTGATTCTAAACAATTAATTAGATATTTTCGTGCGCTATTATTTAAAAAAAGAAACAGAATGAAAAATTTAACATTCAAACAGGCCATAGCAGGATTATGTTTATTGCTTTTTATAAGTCCGGTTTTTTCGCAACAAACCGATTTTTCGTACAAGGAAAAAGGGAAAAACCAATACAGTGCAACACTGTATTTCTCTGATGAACAGGGTGGAGAAGATGTTGCACCTGAAAATTTCGCAACTTATGAAGATGTTTATTTTACAGTAAAAACCAATTCGGGAAGTGAAAAGGATTACTTTAAAGATGGTGATATTGAGGATTGTTTTGCAGAAATCAAACTTCTCCAGAATGGTAAAAAAATCCCATTGAAAAAGAAGCCCGTCGTTTTTACAAACTCCGACGAAAAAATTAGCTTGGTTTTACTCACCTTTCCTAAAAATGAGGTGAAGTTATATGACCCCATTGTTTTTGTGAATGACATTGATACCTCGGATGCAATCGCCATTCGCGACAAATATTTCCCATCATACAACGAATATCTGCCAATTTATGAAGAAGGAATGAAATTAAGAGACCTTCATAAATATGTTGATGCCTACAAAAAATTGATTAAAGTTGTTAAGGATGCTAAAACCAATGAGGAGATTGAGCATCTTGGCTTTTATCCCAACATATTAAATTCAATGGTTTCGAATGCTATCATTCAAAAGGCCGATACGCTTGATAAATTGATGGAAGCGGTGAGTTTGAATTTTGAGAAATATGTTAATAAAACCGGCCTTAGGACAATGGATTCAATTTGCGATAAAATGGAGGAGGGCAAGCTTGCTTTTACTCCCTATTTTGAAATGGGCGAATCAAAAAGCAAAACCTGCAAGGAAACTTACTTATCGAAACTTGATAAGGTAATGAAAAAGAGAACCGAGAGCCGGGAATTGTACAAAGCAAAAATCCTGGGATTTCTTGAAACCGGCACCTACAGCGAATATAAATTTAGCCTTTACATGAACATACTGGTTAATATGACCACCCGTTTGGATACGCTCGGGATACTTTCAGGATTGAGGGAACTTGACATGTCAACCCTTGACAAAATGCAACCAGAAAAGGAGGAGTTGAAGATGACCAACTGGTACGATGATTTTCAGGTTCTTGTTGAAATGCTTAATATGGATATTAAGGCAAAGGGTAAATTTTTTAACGATAAAATCATCGAAAACCTGCAGCGCCAAAAATCCCTTGAACCGGAGCCGTACCTACAAATATTTCTTGCTTTTAATGAATTGTCGGGTAACCCCTCAACATTTGTGAATTATTTAAAAAATGCACTGATCTATTGTACCGATGAGGATTTGATGCTGAACATGGAGATGTGGGTTTTGAGTTTTAACCTTTCCGGAGCAAATATCTCAAGCTATACGGTTGAGCAAATGAATAAAGGAATCATGTTTGTAGATCAACAAAGTTGGACCGAGGCCGAAAAAATATTCAGTACCATAACCAAGCAAGCCAATACCATTGCTCCACCCTGGTTTTTCCTGGGGAAGATTCAATATAAAAAGGATGAGATTTTTACTGCCGAAGCAAAGTTTAACCGGGCACTCGAAATCTATCCACAATATATTGCCCCGCGTTTGTTCAAGTTTAATATGCTTTATTCGCAGGGTAGATTTGAGGAGTTGATTAAGGGTATTGATGAGGCCATACTCATCAACGATATTTGGTTATACCATTACTGGAAAGCGAAATCATTGTACGGACTTGAAAAGCCAAAGCAGGTAATTGCTGAAATCAAGGAGCAGTGTATAAATCTTAACCCTTTCAGTGTTGAGGCATATTTTTTACTCGGCGATGCTTATGTCCTTCTCCATGAAATCGACAATGCAAGAGAAGCTTATCAAAAAACCCAGGAAATAGATATCTACACAGCAGAGGATATGTACAATGTAAAAATGAAAGCTTTGCAGGAGATGGGTAATTAGTGTCGGTCATTTTAGCTGGGTTTTGACAGGCTGGTGATACTTCCCCCCCCCTCTCTACCCTAATGCCATTAATTTAAGGTTTTCATACCTGAAAAATGAATATGGAATATCACACAATTCTTATCAAAAGAAAAAATATCATCATCGGATTTATCGGATTTATCGGATTTGACCTGCCTACGGCAGGTAGAAATTCGTGTAATTCGTGTAATACAATGATAACTTTTTTGGGAGATGATTTTTGACATAGCTTAAGTTAATGACATTATCCTCTACCCGCATCGGTCGTGTCTTTCCTAACGAAGTGAGGAATCTTTTAATTTCCTAACGCTGGCAGAAACATGTCATTGGTATGCCGCACGTGCGGCAAGAAATCTGCTGATATACAGATGTTTGCAAAAATATGCCATTGATAGTTCCAAGCCCCTGATAAAAAAGCCTCAAAGTGATATGATAAGTTCAAATATATTTCTCCCTGCATTTAAGGCATCGAAATTACCCCGTCCACGGGTTGATTTAGGAGGAGGGGAATCTATGTTCATGGATGAAAAGAAACATCAAATTATTTAATAACGAACCCTAAACCAGACCTGTTACAGTTTTGAAGAGCATGTTAATTTCTGCAATTTCGGGTATTTCAAGTATCTGGATATCATCGTCAAAGATGGTAATTTGCTGAATATTGAAAGTTTCTTTTTCGAGTACTGCCATGCAATGGTCGTTTTCGAAAATATAGGCATCCCAGTTCTCGGTAAGCTGGGCAAGGTTGCCCCTATTCTTTAGTGTAATATCGAAATATTTTTCATTTCTCATTACAAGCAAACCATTATCATCTTCATTAAATGTTTCGTGATTAAAGTGTACCCTCAGCTTATCCTTGTGGGGCTGGCCGGCATAAGGGCAAAAAGTTGTACAATTGCCGCAATCGTTGCACCAATCGGTAACAACTAATACCTGATATTTTTGCGCGATGGGTAATTTGTTGGGGAAAGAGACAAAAAACTCTTCCCCATCCAAGGTTACGGTTGGGATTTTTAAGTACTTGCTTTCAACTTCAAATCCTACCATTGCCTTATTTGGGCATACACCAACGCACACGTTGCAGAGCACATCGCATTGCAGGCATCGGGCAGCCTCTCTCAGCGCTGATGCAGGCTTAAGAGTTTTTACTATCAGTTTAGAATCAACACGGTTTTCAACAGGAACAACCTCAGGATTGTTGGGTTTTTCAACTTGCGCTCTTTTAATTTTCAGTTGCTGCAAATTCACGTTCTTTTTTCCGGCAAAAAGTGTGTCGGGGACGTTGATACCCGAGGTTTCTGCTATTTCCCTCGCTGCAAGTTTTGCATCAAGCACGGCGTTCATTACCGAAATATCAGGATTAGTTACTGCGCCGCCTGCATATACATTTCCAAGCTTTGTTGCATAAGAACCCTCTGTAATTTTCAATTTTTTTATGTCGGTAAACCCAAGGGTGGGTATTCTGCCGGTACAAGGAATAACCACATCAAATTTAAACGACTGCTCCGAATCTTTTATATCTTTATAAGCAACTTTCTTTGCCCGGCTTTTTAAATCCACTTCAACATCCACTATTTCAATGGTGTCAATTTTGCCGTTGGCCACTATAAATTTCACCGGCCTGCAATGGTCAAAAATTTCAATTTCTTCTTCAATAATGGCATCTACCATTTCCTTATCAAGCTTTAAATCTTCCTGGCCTCCTAAGGTCATCAGCGAAACATACCCATCTTCACCCACGAGCCTGATTGCTGCGCGCGCTGCATCGGCGGCAATCCAATCATCGCCAATTACTGCAATATTTTTTCCGGGCTGATAGGTGTTGTTGAATTTTGCTTCGCGCAGAAACACAAGTGGGTTAATAAGGCCTTCGGCATCTTCGCCTTCAATGCCCATTTTTGACATGTCGGAAGCCCCGGTGGCAACATATACAAAATCGTACGATTTTCGTATTCTGTCAAATCTTTCCTTGTCTATTTCGGTGTTGCTTAAAAATTTCACACCCAAATTTTTGATGCGTTGGATGTCTTTTTGGATGGCAGCATCCGAAATCCTAAATCCCGGAATTATTGTTTTAGCCATACCGCCGGGATCTTGCTCACTTTCGTAAATATCCACCCGGAAACCGTACATAGACAGGTACCATGCACAGGTTAATCCGGATATTCCGCTACCTACAATAGCAACAGAGCGTTTATTGTCAAAAAGTTTTGTCAATCCCTTGATCTCCTCAGGTTCAAATTCTGTGATGAATCTTTCCATGTCCTTCATTCTCACGGGATAGTCGTAATTATTCCGGGTGCAAATTTTTCTTGAGCTGTCATCCCCTATCATCCCCAGAATTGAAGGAAGGGGGTTTTCTGATAATATGGTGGCGATGGCTTTTTCGGCATCATTTTTATGGGTGTGCCAGCAATAGCCGGCTGTATCAGTATTGAGTGGGTTGGCTTCGCGGCAAGGGGCAACAATACAATCATAAAACGGTAACGGTTTTTTAGACTTAATGCTTATGCCCGAAATATCGGTTTTTTGATATGCCGGATCGCTAAGTGTGCGAATGGCATAATTGCGCAGGTTTTCGATCGCGGCATCCTTTACGTTGAATTCATTCCCCGATTTGAGGATGAATTCTCTTATTGACTTTGCCTGAAAATTGGTAAACGATTTTGAAAGTTCGGTAAAATATTGATTTAATCTTCCATACCCGCCGGGTTTTAGCAGATCGGTGCAAGTAGTAATTGAATTAAAACCACTTTGTAATAAATTAACTACGTTGAAACAATTTGCACCTCCGGAGAAAGAAATATCCAATTGACCTTCAAATTTCGATTGCAATTTTGCAGCGAGATTTACTGCAATAGGATGCAGCGCTCTTCCGCTAAGATAAACCTCTTCGGCGGTTCCGGGTATTTGCCCCGTATTATTCTTACAGGCCAAACTGTTCGATATTTTTACGGTAAGCGCTACGCCCATTTCACTGGCAGCAGCCGAAATATTTTCGATGAGTGTTATGGCTTCTCCATATTGAATACTGTTTTCAAAATCCTCGGGATTTACCTCGGCGCTAAATGTATTTCCAGTATTTAAAATGGCCATTACCGATCTATAACCCAACAATTTTGGCGAGAATTTAATACCGGGGTGTAGCTTTTTATCAATAATTAAAAACTTGCAGATGTATTCCAACTCTCGTGCTGAACATCCTTTGCAAGTATTTACCATAAAACTGTTTGATATTTGATCGGGTATCTTTATCTTACTAATATTTGGATATATCTTTTTTATATGCTTTATTTTTTCTTCCTTTTCTGCGCTGCAATTTATCATTTTATCGACAAACCATTGTATTTTATCACTACGTATATCGGCAAGTGTATATCCCAGGCTCATATTGAAAATAGTGCCAATATCCAGATTTTTATATTGATCCGGGTTAAGCTTATGGTTTAATACATGGATTATGATCCAGGCATTTAAATATTGATCATAAGCTTGCTCTACCGTAAGTTCGTGGGACTTTTCGCAATTGTAAGAGCCATCAAAGATATCGATCGAAGGCTTTGTTCTTTCAGTAATTTTATATGGCTGAACGGTCTTCAAATCAATAAAGCGTGCTCCGCAAAGCCATCCTGAAACAATGTTTTGTGTAAGCTGAGTTAGCGGGCCGGAAGAAATACCGAGAGGATTATGAATTTTCTTACCATATTTTTCGGTGTAAAGCACATGGTGATGCCAATGTTTATAGAATAGTTTCTCGGGAATGTCGAAAATCTCCTGGTTGGTGTCGAAACTATTGAGTATAATTTTGAGCATTTGCTCCAAACTTGGTGGATTCATTAAATTAGGCATGTTAATAAATGTCTCTTGTGGTGGAAAACGCAAAAGTAAGACTATTTTTTGCGGAAATTGTTTTTTTAATTGAAAATAATAATAATCAATCTAATTTTTATTTAGTTTAAATAGGTATGATAAGACTATTCTAAAAACCCCAAACTACTGATATTGGGGGTTAATTCACAAAAAAATCATTCAAACCGAAAATGCTGCCGTCAGCATTTTTTTCGGGCTGCCAGGTGCGAACGTATATTTTTGGATTGAGGGAGTCGTTGAGGTCTATCATCAGGAAAAGGTAGCCCTGGTCGGCATAAGTGGCAGAGAAATAATCCTGCTTGATTTGGATGCCATAAATCTTTGAATCGCCATTAACTTTCTGAACAATGTTTTCCTCGAAGTGAATATTGACAAACTCGTTGGAATTGAAAACCCTTTTGAGGCGTTCCATGTATTCTGTTTTACTCAATTCGATAAATTCAACCCGCTCACGACCGGCATTGGCATACATCCCATCGATGGGTTCTGCCTCTTTTACCACGTTCCCAACAATGATCAACGCATTATCAGCAAAAATGGATTCGATGTAGTCGAGGCGCTTCAGGCAATAGGCTGTTTTGTAATGCTCCAAAAAATCGATCAACTGGTATTTATCTTCCACGGAGCCAAAGCGCTCGCCTCTTGATACAATATCATCGATGGCTTTATCGCTGATAGCGAAAGAAATGGCATCAATTTTCTGATCCTCATTAAAAGTAAATACCACCTGCTCGATAAAATCCCGGGAATTATTCTGAAAAGAAAAACGCATGGGAACCGAGCGTATCATGGTGGAATTTTCGATTTGGATCAGGCTAAGGGTATCGACAAAGGGTAATATTTTAACCTTGCCAT
>Ga0208900_1001527_pt1 | contig 12127 bp, 14 predicted proteins | sample AntAceMetag02UKK_FD_184763 | JGI IMG/M metagenome (GOLD analysis project Ga0208900, IMG submission 184763) | Saline lake microbial communities from Ace Lake, Antarctica - Antarctic Ace Lake Metagenome 02UKK (SPAdes) (version 2) | ecosystem: Environmental > Aquatic > Non-marine Saline and... | reverse complement strand
TTCGAATGGTTGATTGAAGATAAAGACGTACTACTTCTTAAGCGAGTTAAACCAACTAATATTTAAAAAATTAGAAATATTTTAATGCAATTGCCCTGCTCGAAGGTTACCATTTACTTGACGGGGATATAGATACTTCGTTGCAATCAGTCTGTATTTTGTCGTCCTTTTCTGATTCTCAAAAATGGATTAAAGCTATTAATAATCAATACGCACTACCATTTATCATTCGTGGACGATTACCAAAAAATATTATTAGTACACCTGGCATTTCATCTAATCAGCTTCAAGTTTTTGGTCTCCAAAAGGATTATATCAGTGACATCGGTTTATTTTTCAACCATTCCCATCCTATGCGATGGGCTCAAAACTATTTAAATCTTATAATTGACCAAGAAAAAAGAGGATTTGAATTTGATCACAATTCTCATGGCTATGCTTTTTTTAAAGGACTCCAAGTAATCATGGATAAAAAAGTCGTAATTAAACAAGATCAATTTACTGACGTTCAAAAAATAATTGTAAATGCAGAGGAACTACGTCAATCATTTTCTGCTTTTTATAACTGCTACGAAAAACTAATTACAAGTGATTAATACGATTATATTTTCAAAGAAACTGAATCTTTAATACTAATTCCTACAGGACTTACTTCTGTTCCATAGATCAGGAGTCTAACCCCTTCTTCTTTAGCAATCTTTAACAAACGCGCATATTCTGGATCAATATGTTTTGCAGGAGTAAAGTGACTTCCGTCACTTCTTAGTACCAAAAACAAATTAATTGCCCGATGACCTTCTTTAACCATATTAATAAGTTCCTTCAAATGCTTATGACCACGGGTTGTCACTGAATCTGGAAACATATAGTGGCCATCTTCTAAAAGTGTTACCGTTTTAATTTCGATGTAGCATTTCTGATTGGGATCATCAATTAGAATATCAATCCGGCTATTCTCCCCGTATTTCACCTCTGTTCTCAAAAAATCTGATGGCGGTACTTCTGATATCTGATTCTTCTGAATGGCTTCGACTACTATTTTATTTGCTAGCTGTGTATTAAGTCCAATCCAGCAATTGCCATTATGAAGCATCTCAAGCGTGTATTTCGTTTTGCGATCGGGGTTCTGCGCAATCGAAATCATGGCCGGCCAGCATTCCCCCATACAATTCTTCATGCTGCCGGTATTGGGACAGAGAATCGTCACTTCTTCACCATTCTCTAACACGACATCAGCTAAAAAGCGTTTATAACGTCTTAGAAAAGTAGCAGGCATAAGTGGTGGGATAAATAACATCCGCTAATTTTACCATTTATTTTGGGACAAAGGACTAAATAAGTCGATAATTATATAACTAATCAATAAAGGTGAAAAAAATGATTTCAGATAAAAGCATCGATCCGAGTAAATCAATACATAAGCTTGGCAGCTTACCAACCGATCAGAAGGTAGCCCCTCTGCTTAAAACAACAAATACTGGACACGAAAGAGCACTGAACATTGCAAGCACATTATTATTAAAAAATGCTGATTCACCAGAATGTGAGAGGCTTTTCAATCTTTTGCCACCCGGAATAAAAAATGATCCCTATATTATGGATCTATTTGAACGAATTCTTAAGAAACAGAATCCGATTAGACCAGAATAAACATCTAGCGCACTAACATAACCATAAAAGATTAAATACTATATAATACGAGTATGAAGCAGCTATTTATTTCGCCGAAAACAGTCGAGAATCATAAATCTTTGGAGGTGCTCAGATGAGTCAAAAAATAAAAACAGCAGTTGTGTATTATTCGTTAACGAAGAATACAAAGATGATTGCCGAAACGATGGCCGATGAAATCGGTGCAGATATAATTGAACTTAAAACGACTAAGAAACTAGCGAACTCCAAAGGGATGATGAAATATATTTGGGGTGGGATGAAAGCCATGATGAAGTCGGAGCCTGACTTGCAGAAAATAGACAAAGAAATTTCAGACTATGACCTATTAATAATAGGAACTCCCATTTGGGCATGGACTGTCGCACCACCTATTCGCACATTCCTTAAGAAATCAACTCTAAAAAATAAACAACTGGCTTTCTTTTGTTGCTCTGGTGGAGACAAAGGGAAAGTCTTTAGCGAAATGGCTAGCCTTTCAAATGGCGCCGAAATACTTGGAGAGAGGGACTTTATTGAGCCACTCCGTCATAACAAAACCGAACAAGTAAAATCAGCCCGCAATTGGGCACAGGATATTTTGAAGGGAGTCCAATAATGAAAAAACGGCAAAGCATAAGAAAAGCACTCATTTTCATATCTTTATTACTATTCCCAATTACACTTAACTATCTGTCACCATATGTGATAGTTGATGGCGCATTTCAAGGAATTCTCTCGGGAAGCGCCATCTTATTCATAAGCCTTTTTATTTCTTCATTACTTGTTGGACGTAGTTTTTGTGGGTGGCTTTGCCCAGTTGCTGGAATGCAGGAGTGCACAAATGCACTTATGAATAATAAAACGGTTAAAAATGGAGCATGGAATCTGATTAAGTGGGTTATCTGGGTACCCTGGATTACACTAATTGTTCTTGCGTTCTTAAAGGCAGGAGGGATTCAACAAATTAATCCATTTCACTTAACTGATCGAATAATCAGTATCGATGAACCTATTCGCTACATAATCTATTATGCTGTTGTTGGAAGTATTTTTCTTCTGGCAATCATCGTTGGTCGCCGTCCATTCTGTCACTACGGCTGCTGGATGTCTCCACCGATGATTATCGGCCGTTGGATCCGAAACAGGCTTCGACTGCCAGCGGTAGAACTAACTATAGAAAAAAGCAAGTGCGTTCAATGCAATAACTGCACAAAAGTGTGTCAGATGAGTTTGCCTGTTATGGGTATGGTTCAGACTGGCTCTATGCAACATCACGAATGTATTTTGTGCGGTGAATGCGCCGATGCTTGTCCGAATGGGGTTATTAAATATAATATCGGAACAAAAGGCTAATTATGAAACTTTTAATTGCACTCGTTTCACTACTATAGTTTAGTCCTAGTTACAATTAATCCTATACCTATTCAGAAAAAGTAACAGGGAGCATTCGGACAAAAACAATCTAGGAGGAGAAGTTCTACAACTCAAAAAGTTCGAATTACTCATTTGAACTTTTTTCACAAGCATCAATGGCTTCCAGTAGAGATTTTAGCTCCTCCTTTAACAAATCATGCATTAGCGAATCAAGTGAGAACAATGATAATGAAGAGGCTGATTCCTCAATCTCAATTTCTTTATTCATAATCTCTTCTCGAAGCCTTGCGTGTCTCATTTGAAGAGTCGGAACAGCCATCTTCGCTGGGTAACGTTTAAAAAAAATAGTCGCATCTAATCGATCAGATGTTTCAGCTGAAAGTATTTTTCCTAGGCTACTTTTTGTTAATTTTACAATCACTTTATTAATACCTGATTGCATCTCCTTTGCCAACTCATTTAATTCTTGTTCAATTAAATAGTCCTTAATCAGTTCCATTTCATATCTTGCGTTTTCATCCCCAGCGTTAACATAGATATTTATTAGTGATTCTCTTTCTAGCAGATCAGCATCAATAAAGGCATTAATTTGATCCATATACTCTATTCTATGAACAATTATCGACATATCACTTAATCCAGATTTTACTTTTCTTGCTTGGTGGGTTCTAACTCTACCTGTCATTTCGTCTTGAGCATTTTCTGGAGATAGTATTGCGGGAATATCATCCATTATTTCCATCATTTGGCTAAAGGGATTTCCCATTTTCTGCATTGCATTTAGTAAGTCATTTAATCCAGATTCTTGATTTATTTTTGCCACAATTTTATTTTTCATAACAAAAATATATCGGTTAACTCCAAACAATATTTCAGCAATCTTGCTATTTTTTGAAATTTTTTCAAATCTCTTCCGATACATTAGAGACACTATGAAAACTCGAGGAGATATCTATGAAAACTAAAATAATCTCAGAACCAAACCGGTTTAAACTAACCGAACAACTATTAAAATTACTACCGCCATTTAAACGCATGGTTGCTCTTGAGCAAACATTGCGAAGTTTTCATAAACACCTTCAAGGTAAGATACAATTTAATCATAGAAATGACGGTGCTGCTGGGCTAAGAGAAACACTAAGATTCATCCAAGACGAAACCTTCCCATTAATCAAGCTATATGATAGACCCATTATGGAAAACGCTCCGACTAGTAAGCAAACGCGTAGTTATCAACGCGATATGAATCAGGCTACCAATCAGCTAAGTACTTCTTTAGAGTATTATGTGTCGATTGATAAAGCGATTGATGCTGTTCCGTCTGATCTCTGGCCTATCCTTAAAAACATAACCATAGATTCGTTTATTACCTTATCTATCCAATCCCGTACAATGCCTAGCACACAGCGAATATCAAAAAAAGACAATAACAATAGTATTATTCAGAGAACTACTGAACACCTTATTAATTTGGCTAAAATTGAAACCCTCCATCAAGAATGGATCGATACAGAATTATTTTCAAATGAATTTTGTACCTTTGCGACTGAAGATTTCAACAGAATTCATAATGGGATGCTGCAAATTGGAGAAATTTTTAAGAGAATAAAATCAGACTACTTTGATGACAATATTCTGCAATATGGGAAAAGAGCGGAAATTAAACTTATATTAAGTTTTGATAACAACGAACCGGCTGCTTATATTGGCGGGGCCTTTAACGATGTAATCAGGTTAAACCCAGAAAAATCAGTTGAAGGAGTAGAAGCATTTTTGAGAGAAAATCACACGATTCTGAATTAGAGGATATTTTTATGAATAAAAAAATAAACCATTATAAATTCCTAAACGTACTTCAGGGACTTGAAAATGATGAACCCCAGTTTCAAGTTTTTACAATATAACTGAAATCTTTTTAAATCTTAATCGATAATTTTATATGTGCGCCAAGCGAAGCTGGCGCTTTCCAGTGAGGGCTGAATGCAAATTTAGTAGTCTCACCAAGGTAAGTTCCTTTAAGGAAGAGGCTTTTAGCTGAATCTGGGATGCTTTGTACCGAGTCTTGCGCGGCCTAGGTAACGAAAGTCGTGAAGCGTAGACAGGGAGCTTGTAGGCCATTAGGTGGAGTCCACCTTTAAGCGATTGAGCACCGTTAATTGATAAGATTGAGAAGGCCGAGACTGTATATTATGTGCGAAGGCAACATCATCTGACAGATTCTTTTTTTCAGATGGCTTCTCCGGTGTCCTAGAGTATGGCATGTAAGCAAGGTAAGCGTCGGAACTTGGGAGATCCGGCTTTAGCCATTTAGATAGGAGAAATGTAAATGAATATTCAAGATGGAGTGATCAAGATGTTCACGATGCTTAAGTCGGAAGTCAGATCGATTCATAGTACCGAGGAAGTGAGGTAATGCTCATGGAGGGAAGGGATCGACAAAATTTGGACCTCTCTACAAGCACCCAGGTTGCTACCAATAGCAATTCTGCTGGGCAAAGTAGAAGTAAGGAACGTTATGTTCCCCAAACTAATAGCAGCTGGGAGAGGATAGGATTGGCCGCTTTGGATAAAACGTTAAAATTCAACAATCTTATGGGGCATTTTAACTTAAATAATCTAAAAGCTGCTTATAAAGCTTTAGACAAATCTAAGGCAGTTGGTATCGATGGTATCTCAAAAAGATACTATGGCAGAAATCTAGAGGTAAACCTCCAAGATTTACTTGAAAGAATAAAGAACGGCTCCTATAAGCCTCAAACAAAACGGCAGGTTTTAATCCCTAAATCCGATGGGAAGACTAGACCTATTGCTATAAGTTGTTTTGAAGATAAGTTAATAGAATGGATTATTGGCAAAACTTTAACTCCAATCTATGAACCGTTATTCATAGATAACTCCTTTGGCTTTAGGCCCTTTAAGTCGGCTCACGGAGCAATCAAATTAGCCTTTAAAAAGCTAAAAAGAGGGAGCAAACCCTATGTAGTAGAAATAGATTTCGCCAGCTTCTTCAATAATATTCCGCATAGAAAATTAATGAAGATCATTTCAAAGAGGATCACCGACAATCGGTTTAAGGGTCTAATTGGCAGATTCCTTAAAGTTGGCATCCTAGATCTTAAAGAAGGACTTCTTTTTCCTGAGGATGGAACACCTCAAGGTTCTATCATGAGTCCTATTCTTGCCAATATTTTTCTACATGAAGTTCTGGATTTATGGTTTATCTTAAACTTTTCCAAAAGAGAAAACCATATCATCCGGTATGCGGACGACGCCATTTTCCTCTTTCGTTCCAAAGAGGAGGCAAACGAGTTCATGGGTGAACTAAATGCTAGAACAACAAAGTACGGGATTCCTTTAAACAAAGAAAAATCCAAACTTATTGATTTTAGTAAATCATCCAACAACCACTTCCATTTTCTTGGGTTTACATTCTATTGGGGGAAAAGACCTCATTCCTTAAATAGGCCACTTAAAATCAAAACCCAGAAAACCAAGTTGCACAAGAAAATCCACGAATTTTATCAATGGATTAAAGGGGTCAGAAGTAAAATGCAACTAAAATGGATCTGGCGTATTGCAGCGTCAAAACTTAAAGGACATTATGAGTACTACGGCTTTAGACTCAATCGCAAAAAGCTAGTTCATTTTTACAGACAAGCTCTGAAGAGCTTGTTCAAATGGCTAAACAGAAGGAGTCAAAAACCTTCTTTTTCATGGAATCAGTTCAAGGATCGACTCAAAGATCTCCCGTTGCCGGTTCCTCCTCTTAATGTACATCTTAAAGTTATTGAAAGGAGTAAATTTAATGTTACTTAATCTGAATCAAATTTTGAAGAGCCCCGTGCGGGAAATTCGCATGCGGGGATCTGTGAGGGTTCTACCTTCATCCAGTAAAGGATGGGGGTAGTTCTACTCGATGATATTTAAAATGAATCATAAAATAGTATCACTCGGAGAAACTTTAAAATTTAATACACGTCTAGATACTCGCCCGAATTGCTTTCGACATATGAATCGATTAATAATGCTGGGTGATTTCTCTGAATCGGGAAAAACTATACTCCTAGATTCACCAATTATCGTTGCGCCAAGTCTTGAAAGAGGATTTCAGGTACATGTTAAGGTCCGTCAATTTAAAAACGAACTACAAGGCAGCATTATTAGTATACGAAGTCTGCCACTTTATTTTGATCTTCGTTTTAAATTATTATCCGATCTTTTGTCGCAAGATTCAATTTCTATTGAAGATCTATGGCTGCCACCTGATTTAGCTGAAAGCAAAAATGGAAACCCTTACCAAATGAAATTAAAAATAGATACTTATAAGGAACTGGCGCTATTTATCCCAGTAGAAAAAATGTCTCCAGAATTGAAATCGGTGTACTCTCAGGGAGTTAAACTTTTGGTTCATGTAATTGATTGTCCTTAGGTTACTAAAATAGCGTTGTATTTCAGCAATTCAAATATTTGTGAATGTACCTAAACATGGTATCCCCCCTATAGGAAAAATCAAGAAGTTAAAAAGCATGGGAAATGAGTACTACCAGAAGCTACGAATACTCATAAGAAAATTAGATAAATATAAATAGATAAAAGTGGGCATCTCAAAGGTGTTGAAGCCAAAAGGAGGTGCCCATGTATAACTATAACCAAATAATAAAGGATATGACAATGAAAGGGAAATTTAATATACGATTAGAAATGGTTGAATATGCTAGGAAGCAAGGCATAAAAGCAACAGCAAGAGCATTTAAAGTGACACGCCCTATTATTAAAAAATGGTGTACCCGATATAAAGATGAGGGATTAGATGGACTAAGAGATAGAAGCAGAGCGCCAAATAATCAATGGATGAAATGTGAGCCTGAGTTCGAAAAATTAGTCATCAAGTATCGACTTCAAACTAAAAACAAATTTGGAGCAATGACACTAAAAAGGCGGTTTGGATTAGAGCGATCGGCGAATTGTATTAACAGAATAATCAAAGAAAATCCGAAGTGTAGAAGAAAGAAGAAAAAGGTGCATGAAAAGAGGAATGAACTTCGCTCTGTAAAGCGGTTTTTAAAAGCATTTGAGCTAATACAAGTGGATGTTAAAGAACTGATGGATATAAGTAATTACTACGTTCAACAGTGGAAATGCAAGGAACTGCCTAAGTATGAAATAACCGCTAGAGACGTAAAAACGGGTGCTACTTGGATCTGCCTATCAGATACAAAAGAATCCATTAATACTGCTAGTTTTATTGCCATGTTGATGGAGCATTTTCAGAAACATGGATTTGATATTAAAAATATAAATATTCAAACAGATAACGGACGAGAATTTCATAATAGAGCAGGTGAAGCGTTGAGCAGTTTTGATAAAGTCTTAGAAAAATATCAGGTCAATCAACATCGCATTCCGCCAGCAGCACCTACATTTAACAGCGATGTGGAAACGTTCCATCGGCTTTGTGAAGATGAATTCTATAGTATTGAACGGTATTCAGGTCTAGATGATATGCTTAAACAAACCTATACCTACATGATTGACTTCAATTACCTAAGAACCAATAGCTACAAGGAAAACAAGACGCCCTACCAGCTTCTGAAAGAGGATTATCCGGCTATTGATCCTAATATTTTGAATTTTCCAATAGTTAAGGTCGATAACTTTAGAAAGTATTACTTAGAATTATGCGGAGAAAAGGATACCAGTAACGATTTCTATTATGATCCCATGGACTATCTTTTGTTTCACGGTATAGATCCAGATGATTATCAGGGGGGATACCATGTTTCGAGTTTTCACAAGCAATTCAAATATTTACTGAAATTTCTCTCTCTTTCTTTCGATAGATTATCAACACACATTAAACCTTAAGGAGAATTTATATGTATTTTAAAATCATTGCAGAAGCAAACCAATATAAGCTAACAGAAAAACTATTAAGACAATTACCTCCCTTTAAGCGGATGCTTGTACTAGAGCAAACAATGCGAGATCTTCACAAGCATCTTCAAAGTAAAATTAAATTTACTCATCGCAATGATGGGTTTTTTGAGTTGCGAGTAACACTTGGATTCATCAAAGAAGAGCTCCTTCCACTAATAAAATTATATGATAGATCTTTTATGGGAAACGCTCCGACAAGTGAACAAACACGCAGATATCAACTCGAAATGAATCAATACACCCATCAGCTAAGTGATTCTTTAGAGTATTACGTGGCTATTGATCAAGCCATAGATGCTGTTCCGTCTAATCTCTGGCCCATCCTTAAAAATATAACGATAAATTCGTTTATTACCTTAGATATCAGCTCCAGAACCATGCCTCATTCACAACGAATTTCAGAACAAGACAATAACAATAATCTTATTCAGAAAATCACTGATCAACTTATCAATTTGGCTAAAATTGAATCCCTTAATCAAAAATGGCTTGATGCAAAATTATTACCAAATGAATTTTATACTTATGAAACGGAGGACTATAGCAGAATTCATAACGGGATGCTTAAGCTTGAAAAAATATTTGAGAAAATAAACGATGAGAGTACTATTCCGAAATTTCTTTATGGTGGTTCCTACGGATTTAAAATCGAACTACATTTTAATGAAGATAAACCAGCTGGTTATGTTGGTGGCTTTAGTCAAAGTATCATCTATATAAACCCAGACAAACCCAGTAAAGAAATTGAAGCATTCCTGCTATCACAAATAAAAGAACTGGATTAGCATAATCGATTTAATAACTGTTTTCGCAAGAGTCAATTGCTTTCTGAAAGTTCGTCAGCTCCTCTTTCAATAATTCATACTCCATGGAATCAAGTGAAAACATTGAAAATTCAGAATCTGACTCCTCAATTTCAATTTCTTTATTCATAATTTCTTCTTGAAGCTTTACTTGTCTCACCTGAAGTGTCGGAACAGCTATTTTTTTAGGATATCGTTTAAAAAAAATAATTGCATCTAATCGATCTGATACTTCCGCTGAGAGTATTTTTTCAATATTTACTTTTGTTAGTTTTACTATTACTTTATCAATACCCAATTGCATTTCCTGTGCTAAATCATTCAATTCTTTTTCAATTAAATACTCTTTTATTAACTCCATTTCATATCTGGCGTTTTCATCTCCAGCGTTAATATAAGTTTCGATTATTATATTTCTTTCTTTTTGATCTGCTTCAATAAAAACATTAATTTCATCCATATATTGAATTCTATGACAAATATTTGACATACCCATTAATCCTGATTCTATATTTTTAGCTTGATGGCTTCTAACTCTACCAGTCATTTCTTCCTGTGCCGTTTCTGGAGCTAATATTGCTGGCACATCATCCATTATTTCTTTCAGTTGGCCAAGGGGATTCCCCATCTGCTGCATTGCATCTAATAATTCTGTTAAACTATTTTCTGGATCAATTAATGCCACAGTTTTATTTTTCATATCAGGAATATATCGATCAGCTCTAGAATAAATTTCAGTAATCTTTTCTGGTTTTTGGGATTTAACTTAATTCCCATAATCTTTCTTTGCAGTCTCCAAGTAATAGATTAATTATTATTTTAATGGAAAGATCGCTTCAATACACGTGCCGGGGATTGTAAATGGTGTCGGATTTAGGCTCTCTCCTTCAGAATCTGACCAAACGTATCCAGCTGAAAAAATGGATATCTGAGGAATTAGAATACTAGCTAAAAATAAGCCCTGCCCTTGCCCTCGAATGGTTTTATTCAAACTAACATAAAGCTGTAGTGCTTCGAGGATCCTAGGTTGCCTGTTTTCATCTAAAGGAAATCCTGGCCCTTTATCCATAATATAAAACTTAAGTTCATTTGCGGTATATTTAAATGTAATTACCCCAACCCGACCACCATGTTGAAAGATGTTCTCTGATAATGGTGCCATTCCTGCTAAACTAATCATAAGCTTAGCATAATTTGGATGGTCGGCTGAAAGCATTTCTCCTGCAATTGCAATTGCGTCACTATATCCACTCGTGTGCTTGCTAATTAAAAAGGATTGATATCCTGTTGTTGCAATCTTTGTACCATCAAGCTTAATTTTATTAGGTGAAAACGTTTCCCATAAAGTCTGAATACTTGAGTCTAAAACTTGTGAGATACTAATAATTTTTTTTCTCATAATAATATATCGAGAATTCTTTTTCAGAATTTCAGTTTTAATTTGATACTGTTTTATTCCTATCCATCATTTTTGTAAGATTTGTGACCTTCATGAACCGCTCAAAGGTTTCGGGAACAAAAGATAACATCAATATTTTCATTCTTGTTAATCTATTAAAAAAGGAATAAAGTATTTGCTATGATTCATCAAATAAAAACAAAAGCAGAAATCCAACGAGTTGCCCAACTGGCAAAAGAAATTTGGACCGAACATTTCCTACCTATAATTGGGCAAAAACAAGTTGATTATATGTTAAATAAATTTCAATCCCCAGAAGCAATCAAAACCCAGATTCAAAAAGAATCATATCACTATTTTTTTATAAACGATGGATCCAATAATATTGGCTATTTTGCTATACAGAAGCAAAACAGAATATTATTTTTAAGTAAATTATATGTTAATAGAGAAAACAGAGGTCGCGGATTCGGAAAAGCTGCGTTAGCTTATATCATTGAATTCGCAAAAGAACACACCTTAAATAAAATACAATTAACTGTTAATAAAGATAATACTAATAGTATAAAAGCTTATAAGAAAATGGGCTTTGTTGTAACTGGTAAGCAAGTAATCGATATTGGAAACAACTTCGTGATGGATGACTACAAAATGGAATTTGGTGTCTTATAAACTACGCACCGACCATATGCTGAGATTCCATCCATCCAACTAGATCTCGATTCGTAACAGGTTTTACTAAATAATGGTCACAACCCATTGATAGCGCTTTTTCATGAGTTTCGTTACTTCTATCCGATGTAATCATTACAATTTTTGAACATTGGTCTGGTTTTAATCCCATCCGTCGTTCATTAACTCGTATCCGATACAATACCGTTAAACCATCGACTCCATCCATAGAAACATCCAAGGTTATTAAATCTATCTTTTTACCATCGTTAATTGATTCCGTATAATA
>Ga0208900_1001526_pt1 | contig 12127 bp, 1 predicted proteins | sample AntAceMetag02UKK_FD_184763 | JGI IMG/M metagenome (GOLD analysis project Ga0208900, IMG submission 184763) | Saline lake microbial communities from Ace Lake, Antarctica - Antarctic Ace Lake Metagenome 02UKK (SPAdes) (version 2) | ecosystem: Environmental > Aquatic > Non-marine Saline and Alkaline... | reverse complement strand
GGCAACATTTACTGCACCGGTCAGCGGATTGAGGCTTACGCCGGGATTGGTGCTGCTGATTTCGGTAAGCGTAATATCGTTGGGATCAATAGGATCACCATTGAGCAGATCGTTAACCAAAACATTGGGTACCGCTTCACCACCGGCATAACCATTTATTGAAGTGCCGATGTCATCGTTGGCAATAATTTCGGGTGCCTCAACGATTACTGTAACGGTAGCTTCATCGCAGTTGGTCGGGTTAAGGATTTCACAAATCTCATAAACCAACTCGTAATTTCCAGCAGGAGTTCCCGGAGCTACATTTACTGCTCCGGTCAGCGGATCGAGGCTTACGCCAGGATTAGTACTGCTGATTTCGGTAAGGGTAATATCATTGGGATCAATCGGATCACCATTTAATAAATCGTTAACCAAAACATTGGGCACAGCTTCACCGCCATCAAGACCATTTACCGGAGTGCCGGCATCATCGTTGGCGAGAATTTCGGGTGCTGTAACCGGGACGGTAACCGTGGCCTGGTCGCAGTTGCTTGGGTTAAGGATTTCGCAAATTTCATATACCAGTTCGTAATTGCCTGCTGGAGTTCCAGTAGCAACATTTACTGCACCGGTTAGCGGATTAAGGCTTACGCCGGGATTGGTACTACTGACTTCAGTTAGTGTAATATCGTTGGCATCCACCGGATCGCCATTGAGCAGGTCGTTGACTAAAACATTGGCATACGAAACTCCACCTTCGAGACCATTAACCGGTGTGCCGGCATCATCGTTGGCGAGGATTTCTGGAGCTTCAACAGGAACGGTAACGGCAGCCTGGTCGCAGTTGGTAGGATTCAGGATTTCGCAAATCTCATAAACCAGTTCGTAATTACCTGCCGGAGTGCCGGGAGCAACATTTACTTCACCGGTTAACGGATCGAGGCTTACGCCAGGATTCGTACTACTGATTTGTGTAAGGGTAATATCGTTGGCATCCACCGGATCACCATTAAGCAGGTCATCGACCAAAACATTGGCAAACGAAACCCCACCTTCAAAACCATTTACCAGTGTGCCGAAATCATCGTTGGCGAGGATTTCGGGAGCTTCAACAGTTACCGTAACAGTGGCCTCATCGCAGTTGGCAGGATTCAGGATTTCACAAATCTCATACACCAGTTCATAAACACCTGCCGGAGTTCCGGGGGCAACATTTACAGCACCGGTCAAAGGATCGAGGCTTACGCCAGGATCGTCACTGCTGACTTCGGTAAGGGTAATATCGTTGGGATCCACCGGATCGCCGTTGAGCAGATCGTTAACTAAAACATTGGGAACGGCTTCACCGCCAACAAAACCATTAACCGGCGTACCTGTATCATCGTTAGCAAGAATTTCGGGAGCGATTACGGGAACAAAAACGGTAGCCTGATCGCAGTTGGTAGGGTTAAGGTTTTCACAAATCTCATAAACCAATTCATAATTGCCTGCCGGAGTGCCGGGGGCAACATTTACTGCACCGGTTAGCGGGTCGAGACTTACGCCAGGATTGGTGCTGCTGATTTGTGTCAAGGTAATTTCGGCCGGAAGAACGGACACGCCACCCAGCTCATCGTTAACTAAAACATTAACAAATGAAACTCCGCCATCCAAACCATTAATAGCTACACCAAAATCATCGTTGGCGACAATGGATGAAAAAGTAACTTCAACAAAGGCGGTGGCCTGGTCGCAATTGGTCGGGTTCAAAATCTCGCAAATCTCATAAACCAACTCATAATTGCCTGCCGAAGTACCGGGAGCTACATTTACTGCTCCGGTCAGTGGATCGAGGCTTACGCCCGGATTGGTGCTGCTGATTTCGGTAAGTGTAATATCGTTGGGGTCAATCGGATCACCATTGAGCAGATCGTTAACCAAAACATCGGGTACCGCTTCACCACCGGCATAACCATTTATGGAAGTGCCGGTATCATCGTTGGCTATAATTTCCGGAGCTTCAACAGTTACGGTAACGGTAGCCTCATCGCAGTTGGTCGGGTTAAGGATTTCGCAAATCTCATAAACCAGTTCATAAATACCTGCCGGAGTTCCAGGAGCAACATTTACTGCGCCGGTCAAAGGATCGAGGCTGATGCCGGGATCATCGCTACTAACTTCGGTAAGGGTAATATCGTTGGAGTCCACCGGATCACCGTTGAGCAGGTCGTTAACCAAAACATTGGGCACCGCTTCACCGCCATCAAGACCATTTACCGGAGTACCGGCATCATCATTGGCGAGAATTTCGGGGGTTACAACAGGAACGGTAACGGTAGCCTCATCGCAGTTGGTTGGGTTAAGGATTTCACAAATCTCATAAACCAATTCGTAATTTCCTGCCGGAGTGCCGGGGGCAACATTTACTGCACCGGTCAGTAAATCGAGGCTTACGCCAGGATTCGTAGTGCTAATTTCCACCAAGGTTATATCAGCGGGATCAACAGGCAAGCCGTTAAGCTCGTCATTTACTAAAACATTGGCAAACGAAACTCCACCTTCGAGACCATTAACCGGTGTGCCGGCATCATCGTTGGCGAGGATTTCTGGAGCTTCAACAGGAACGGTAACGGCAGCCTGGTCGCAGTTGGTCGGATTCACGATTTCACAAATCTCATAAACCAGTTCATAAATACCTGCCGGAGTTCCTGGAGCAACATTTACTTCACCGGTTAACGGATCGAGGCTTACGCCAAGATTCGTACTACTGATTTGTGTAAGGGTAATATCGTTGGGATCAACAGGATCGCCATTGAGCAGGTCGTTGACCAAAACATTGGCAAAGGAAACCCCACCTTCAAAACCATTTACCAGTGTGCCGGAATCATCGTTGGCGAGGATTTCGGGAGCTTCAACAGTTACCGTAACAGTGGCCTCATCGCAGTTGGCAGGATTCAGGATTTCACAAATCTCATAAACCAATTCATAAATACCTGCCGGAGTGCCGGGGGCAACATTTACAGCACCAGTCAATGGATTAAGGCTTACGCCGGGATCGTCACTGCTAACTTCGGTAAGGGTAATATCGTTGGGGTCAACGGGATCGCCGTTGAGCAGGTCGTTGACCAAAACATTAGGAACTGCTTCACCGCCTTCAAAACCATTTACCGGAGTACCGGTATCATCGTTGGCAAGAATTTCGGGAACGATTACAGGAACGAAAGCGGTAGCTTGATCACAGTTGGTTGGGTTAAGGTTTTCACAAATCTCATAAACCAACTCATAATTTCCTGCCGGAGTTCCAGGGGCTACATTTACTGCACCGGTCAACGGATTAAGGCTTACGCCGGTATGGGTACTGCTGATTTCCGCGATGGTAATATCAGCGATATCAACAGGCAAGCCATTAAGCAAGTCGTTGACCAAAACATCGGGAACAGAAACGCCGCCATTCACACCATTAATATCTGTACCAAAATCATCGATGGCTATAATGGATGATAAGGTAACTTCAACAAAGACCGTTGCCTGATCACAATTCGTCAGGTTTACAATTTCACAAATCTCATAAACCAATTCATAAGTACCTGCCGGTGTTCCGGGGGCAACATTTACTTCACCAGTCAGCGGATTGAGGCTTACACCGGGGTTGGTGCTGCTGACTTCGGTAAGCGTAATATCGTTGGGATCAATCGGATCACCATTGAGCAAATCGTTGACCAAAACATCGGGGACAGAAACACCACCAGCAATGCCATTAAGCGGAGTACCGGTATCATCGTTGGCAATAATTTCGGGAGCTTCAACAGTTACCGTAACGGTAGCCTCATCGCAGTTGGTCGGGTTAAGGTTTTCACAAATCTCATAAACCAATTCATAATTTCCTGCCGGAGTGCCGGGTGCTACATTCACCGCACCTGTCAGTAAATCGAGGCTTACGCCTGGATTCGTACTGCTGATTTCCGTGATAGTAATATCAGCAATATCAACGAGCAAACCATTAAGCAAGTCGTTGACCAAAACATCGGGAACAGAAATACCACCAACAAAACCAATAACAGGAGTGCCGGTGTCATCGTTAGCAATAATTTCGGGAGCATCAACAGGAACGGTTACCGTGGCCTGGTCGCAGTTGGTAGGATTTAGAATTTCACAAATCTCATAAACCAATTCGTAATTTCCTGCCGGAGTGCCGGGGGCAACATTTACTGCGCCGGTCAGCGGATCGAGGCTTACGCCGGGATTAGTGCTGCTGATTACGGTAAGCGTAATATCATTGGCATCCACCGGATCACCATTGAGCAGGTCGCTGACCAAAACATTGGCAAAAGAAACGCCACCTTCAAAACCATTTACCAGTGTACCTGTATCATCGTTAGCAAGAATTTCGGGAGCTTCAACAGTTACCGTAACAGTAGCCTCATCGCAGTTGATCGGGTTAAGGATTTCACAAATCTCATAAACCAGTTCATAAACACCTGCCGGAGTGCCGGGGGCAACATTTACTGCACCGGTCAAAGGATTGAGGCTTACACCGGGATCGTCACTGCTAACTTCGGTAAGGGTAATATCGATGGGGTCAACGGGATCGTCGTTGAGCAGGTCGTTGACCAAAACATTAGGAACTGCTTCACCGCCTTCAAAACCATTTACCGGAGTACCGGTATCATCGTTGGCAAGAATTTCGGGAACGATTACAGGAACGAAAGCGGTAGCTTGATCACAGTTGGTTGGGTTAAGGTTTTCACAAATCTCATAAACCAACTCATAGTCGCCTGCCGGAGTACCGGGGGCAACAGTTACTGCACCAGTCAACGGATTAAGGCTTACGCCGGGATGGGTGCTGCTGATTTCCACGAGGGTAATATCAGCGATATCAACGGGCAAACCATTAAGTAAGTCGTTGACCAAAACATCGGGAACAGAAACTCCACCATCCATCCCGTTAACAGGAGTACCAAAATCATTGTTGGCAATAATGGATGATAAAGTAACTTCAACAAAAACTGTTGCCTGATCGCAATTCGTCAGGTTAATATTATCACAAATTTCATAAATCAATTCATAATTACCTGCCGGAGTTCCAGGCGCTACATTTACTGCACCTGTCAGCGGATCGAGGATTACACCGGGGTTGGTGCTGCTGACTTCGGTAAGCGTAATATCAGCGGGATCTACTGGCAAGCCATTAAGTAAGTCGTTGACCAACACATCGGGAACAGAAATACCGCCATTCATCCCATTAACCGGAGTGCCGTTGTCATCGTTAGCGATAATTTCGGGAGCTGTAACGGTAAGGGTAACAGTAGCCTGGTCGCAGTTGGTCGGGTTCAAAACCTCGCAAATCTCATACACCAGTTCATAATTGCCTGCAGGAGTACCTGGCGCTACATTAACTGCACCTGTCAACAGATCGAGGCTTACGCCGGGGTTAGTGCTGCTAACTTCTGTAAGGGTAATATCTGCCGGATCAACAGGCAAGGCGGACAACAAGTCGTTTACCAAAACATTGGGAACAGCTACACCGCCATCAAAACCGTTAACCGGTGTACCTGTATCGTCGTTGGCAATGATAATCTGGATACTTACCACTACTTCGTTACTCGTTTGAGAAACAGGATTTCCAAGTGGATCATCACCGTTAGCAGTAGCAATATTGATAACTTCACCGGCAAACATATCATCCTGATCGATGGTATGAATTGCTGTACAAGTAAGGGATTCGCCAGGCAAAAGCTCAGTGGCTGAACATGAGATGGAACCCGGATCGGCTTCCAGATCGACTATAGTAATATTACTTATGGTTACATTACCCATATTGGTAACATCGATGCTATAATGAATAGTCTGGCCAATTTCGAAATAAGTGCTATCGGAAGTAGATTTCTCTACCAACAGTGTAGGATTTTGTAGCAAAGGTGTGTTGAGGGTATCAGGATCGGGAAGGGTTTCATCCGAATCGCCGATACCTATGTTTTCAATCTCTCCGGCATCCACATCGATCTGACTCAGGGTATAAGTTCCCGTTAATGTACAGGCTTCTCCCGGCGTAAGACTATCACAGTTAGCCACATCGGGGGTGAGGATTGCATCGCTCACGCTCACATTATGCAAGGTAGTATTGCCAGTGTTGGTAACGACAACCTGGTATTCTAAAACATCGCCTTCGGCAACACCCCCCGAAATATCGGTAAGCAAGTTTTTAACTGTTTCAGTTTCCAGATTTTGCGTAATAAGTGTGGTTACCTGACTGGTTTCAGGTCCGGTTTCATCAGAATCTCCGGTGGCTGTATTCACAATTTGCCCGGCATCCACATCCGATTGTTTTACAATATAGTATCCTGTTAAAGAAAAAACACCATCCGGGACAAGGGTTGCCCGTGATTTAAAGCCTGGGGTAAGCAATGGGTCGCTGATGGTTAAATTGTGTAAAGTAAGGTTTCCCGAATTGGTACCTTCAATTTGGTATAGTAAGAAATCGCCCACTTCGATACCTTCTGAAACATCGGAGATCAATGATTTTTCGATGGAAAATACCGGATTTTGAGGAATGGGAGTTGTCACCTGGGCGGTGTCTTCGATGGTTTCGTTGGAATTAGCCGTGGCGGTATTTACAATTTCTCCGGTATTTACATCGGCCTGAGTTACCATGTAGAATCCTGATAATGTACAAAAACCTCCAATGGGAACTGAAGGACAAGTAATTGAGTTAGGTGCTAATTTTGGGTCACTCACTACTAGATTATGTAGAGTAATATTACCGGTATTTTCAACTTTAACTGAATAGTTGAGTACATCGCCGGATAATATGGTATCGGAAACATCAGTTAAGAGCGTTTTCACGATGTCGATTCCCGGTGTATTTGGCACAGGAGTATCAACCTGGGATACTGTTGGACCGGTGTTATCAGAAACAACAGTGCCGGTATTTACAATTTTTCCGGAATCCACATCGGCCTGGGTAACAGTATAGGTTCCTACCAAAATACAAGTCTCGGCAGGGTCGAGCGATGCACAGTAAGCACTTGACGGTACAAGCATGGGATCGCTAACCTCAACATTAGTTTCCGGAATACTGCCAGTATTTGTGGCAGTTACTGTATAAGTTAAAACATCACCTACTGAAATGGTATTTGAATTATCATTATCAGCATTAGATGTAAGCTCTTTCAGGATTGAAATGTCCGGATCGAGACATGTGAAAGTACTCCCGTCAAGTGTTAAAAAATCCTGCTGGGGCACTACCAAACCGACTGTTTGCCCGGTCATATTATTAATCAAGGTAACAGTGGTAGAAAATGGTGTTCCATAAATTAGCAGAGTGCCTCCCGATGCAATAATCGAATCCCTAATTTCGAGTTCATCGGAGTAGGAATAGCAGATGCTATGGAAAATTGTGGGGGTATTTACAGGTAAAACAAATTCACCATCAACTCCACCAACCCTGTATTGCCCGTTAGGGTTATCATCCGTATCACCACCATTGTTCGACAAACAAGCATTATCAGAAAAATAACTCATTGTTGGTGGTTCGGGGTACTGTGTCCATACATTATAGGAAGTAAGTGCCCAATTGGCTTGGTTAATGGTTATGAGCATATCGAAACAAGCAATATTTGCTTCACAATCCGACCCTTGTCCGCATCCACCATCAGACTCCTGAATGTCGATGACCACTGTTTGTGCATTTGCGACAAAGAAAAACAGTGTCATTGCAACGATTAGTAAAATTCCTTTTTTCATAAAGCTTTTATTATAGTTTTTATATTATTTCACCACAATTTTTTGAATGTTGAGATAATTATCTGAGATTAACCTCAGGTAATATACCCCGGGACTGTATTTTGAAAAATCAAATTCACGAAAAGAAACTCCGCCTTCGTGAAAATGTTTTGTATTAAAAATCATTTGTCCTCTCGAATCCGTTACAATCAGTTCACCATCTATCAGTACATCTCCTGATAATTTAAAATTGGTTTCAGCCCGTGTTGGGTTGGGGAAAATTTGTAAGTCAACTCCCGAAAGGTAATTGTTTATGTTTGTGCCGGTTGTACTCAACAAGGCATCTTTTACTATGGATATTCCGTTTGGCAGGTAATGGTCATCGCAAGGCGAGTCATCGCGAAAAGCCAGGTCAAGGTTATAGGTTTCACCGGTGGCTGTTCTAAATAATGAGAAGGCAATACGTTCTGACTCATTCATACCATCTTTGGTTTCTGTAGTATTATCATTTCCAAAAACCGAAACTGCAAAGGTATTTTTACTGTCAAGAATTTCCATGATGCCGGTACAAGTTCCATTTTGATCGAAAGCGCCAATAAGGTCGCCGGTTTGAAACCTGTTCGCGGCATTGCTTTCAAAACAAAAAGTATGGGTTTCGGGGGTTTTGTGGGGCATATTCCAGGGGGAAATCAATTCAAAATACCAGGTTTGATTATTCGCCGTGCTTTTATCCAATTGTTCAGGATAACTAATGGTACAGCTTTCGAGTACTTTTACGAAGTATGCTTTACCGGGAATTAGGCTACTGAGCGAATTAATCGAAAACTCAGGGTAATAAATCTGATAACCGGCAATTTCTTTAACAATCACCAGGTTATCACCAATTTCGTCAAATACCATTTCAACAGGTACATTTTCATTACTTAAAACCGGAATTACATTCCAGCCAGCCATAAGGTTGATGTCTTTATTTTCAGGTTCCGAGCCACAAATATTTAATGAAGCACCATCATTCACCTTCATGATATAGCCGGATTTGTAATTCCAGTTATTGATTGTATTGAGATTAAATTCCGGGGAAAATATTCCCTCGGTAAGGTTGTACATCACCACAAGCTCATCAATTACCGGTGCCATAATGTATTCGATGTCGGTTTGGTCGGGCTCCATCCAGGTTGAAACACCGCTCCAGCCCGATTCGATAGCAAGTATCTGCTTATCATCGAGCTGGACAGCGATAGAATTCATTGTTGAAATAGCAAAGCCTGTAGTTTCGCCTGTGGCGAGATTTTTCATTGTAACGGTAGATTCAAAGGCAAAGCCATAAACTATGGCTTCGCCCCCGACTTCTATTAAAGAATCCAATATCATGCTACCATCATCATATTCCAAACAGATAGAATGGAATGCAACAGGTGTATCCTGCTGCAAAGGAAAAGTTCCATTAACTCCTCCAACTCTGTATTGGCCATCAAGGTTATTATCTGTATCTCCCCCATTCTGCGTAATGCAAGCATTGTCGCTGTTAAAGTTTAACAAGGGTGGGGATGGATATTGCACCCAAACATTATATGATCTGAGTTCCCAGTTCGGTTGATCGATCGCGATTGTTAAATCGTAACATATCGTATTGCTTTCGCAATCGCTTTGCAACAAACAATCACCGGACGATGGTTTGATGTCAAGACTTACTTGCTGGGCCGACAATCCGATCCAGAAAAATGACATTAAAATTAAAATTGCTCTGGTTTTCATGATATTAAGACTTTAATTTTTACCGTGGAATGAAGTTAATTTTACCGTTATTATTTATCCACAACTCATCATCCAAGGAGTTGCAATCAAGATTCATATCGAAATCACCTATCAGGTACCTGAATACTTTACCATTGTCGTGTGTCCAGGTATTGTAGTCGATACTATTAATATCGAAGGGACTCGATGTATTAAGTTGCTGGTCGCCATTTCCGCCAAGCATCACCCAGGCAGAGCCAATCTGTTTTTGCCCTACTTCTTGCGGAATCGGGGTTCCCAGCTTCCATGAATCATTGTACCTGAAATCGTAAGCAAGCTCTGCTCCGCCATCCAAATGCACAACTTCACTCATTACCGGCATGTGATTCCTATGCTCAACAAGAATGTAGTACTTATCCACGCCCGAAGTTCTGAAGCAAGGACACTCCAATTCGATTTGACCATCGGTGTAAATTAATCCAACACACCTGAAAATCTCGCTCGATTTGAGTGAATCGCCTTGCCTTACTGAAACAAGCACCCAATCAACAACATCTTCTGGATATGGTTTGGTAGCATCCGGGTTTACACTCGGATCGCCGTAATATTTAGCCAGGATGTCATTGTAATTCCAGGGTGAAGTATTATAGGGCTGGCCTGCCGTTGTTGGTGCAACAGGTGGTAGTGGATCCTCGCCGGGTAGTATTCCTGCCGCATTGATGTAGTTATACATCAGGCCGGTACTTTCCTCATACGGTCCTTCAAGGAATGCCTGTACATTAATAGCGAAACAGACATAAGTTACATACACATCGGCAACATTGGATATCAACCCGGTTATTGTTTCGGTAATGGTGTAACTGATCGGTGAAGGATCATCAAGGTAGCCAGTTTCAGGACTGAAAGTTAATTCTCCGTTTGCAGGATTATAAGTCCACGTCCCTTCGCCATCCACAACAAGTTGGTTCTGAACACCTGGTGTACCCGGATCAAGATCAACAACCACACCACCAGCATTTGGTGGTGTGCCATCGCCCAATTCATCATTAGTTAAAATGTTTAGAATTGCATCAGTACCCGGGTAATTACCTATCGAGGAGTCGTTGACTGCCACAGGAGGTTGATGAATAACTGTAATAGCAGAATCCACATTGTTTTCCGGTATAGTGTCTAAGGTTGTAGATGACACCGATGCCAGGTTGGTAATTTCACCAAACTGCGGATAAGCTCCGTCAACATTACCCCTTATCAATACCATAAAGCTATCTCCTACCTCCAAATATCCCTGATCGAATGGATTCGTCCAAATATGCCAGTTTGTGCTATCCTGGTGTAAATATTCCGCATTATTAATTCCAGCGGGTATTACATCCCAAAGCATCACACCATCGGCATCACTTGGCCCATTATTGCTTATGGTAATCTGATAATCTATCTGGCTTCCTGCAACAAGTTCAACCGATCCGGTCTTCACAATACTAAGATCGGTGAGTGGTAATACCGGTGTTGTTTCATCATCGGTATTGTCATTCGGATTAGGATCGGGTGTAGATGAAGTAACCGTGGCAACATTATAAATGTCATTCGTCACATCTTCATTTACAGTAGCCCTGAGTAAAAATTCGAATGGTACTCCCCCATATATAGTCCCAACATTGAGTGAGCCAATCCAAGCGTGCCATGTAGAACCTCCATCGAGTGAGTATTCAGGATTGGAAAGTTCAGCAGGTATCACATCTTCAACTACAACATTTAGTGCATCACTTATGCCGGGACAGATGTACATCGAGTAAAGAATCTTTTCGCCCGGTGTAGCCACTGCAGGTCCGGTTTTGATAATACAAAGGTCGGCTTCAACATTCACAGGATCAGTTACTGTTGATGTGTTATTATCCGGATTCAAATCGGGAGTATCACTGTCAACAATTGCTGTATTAGTAATAATTCCTGTTGTTCCGGTTTTAACCAATCCCCGGATGTAGAATTCGAAACTATCACCGAAGTTCAAATCGCCAATAGCAAATGGTGTTACCCATGTATTCCAGGTAGTACCACCATCTGTTGAGTATTCACCATTGGTTAATTCAACGGGAAGTATGTCGCTTACCGTAACATTTTCAGCATCACTTGGCCCGTTATTTACTACCTCAATACCATAGACAAGTGTATCACCTGCTAAGGCATTATCAGGACTTGTTTTCAAAATCGCAAGATCTGCATGTGGATCGACAGTAGAATAAGCTGTATCACTATCATTTGTTGGGTTAGTATCAGGTGTATCACTTTCAACCGAGGCAATATTTGTTATTACGCCAGTGAAATTAGCATTCACTTTAGCAATAATGGTCATTGTTTCGACTGAACCCACATCCATTGGCCCTATTGCCCATACTGGTGAACTCCAAGCTCCGGTGGAAGTAAATGCAGTTATTAGTGATACTTCTGCAGGAAGGACATCCGTTACGACAACATTCTCAGCATCATCCGGACCATTATTAGTTACCTGTATGGTGTAAGTAATATTCTGTCCGGCAACAACAGGTTCAGGAGTTGCGGTTTTTGTAATAGCCATATCAGCATTTGTCCCCACGGTAATCGTCATCTCATCCCAGGTTTCATCGCATGGAGGATTAGTTACTGTCCATCTAAAGAGGTATGTTCCACTTATCAATCCTGTTATTTCAGAGTCAGGCGCACCCGGATCAACAAT
>Ga0208900_1001523_pt1 | contig 12146 bp, 10 predicted proteins | sample AntAceMetag02UKK_FD_184763 | JGI IMG/M metagenome (GOLD analysis project Ga0208900, IMG submission 184763) | Saline lake microbial communities from Ace Lake, Antarctica - Antarctic Ace Lake Metagenome 02UKK (SPAdes) (version 2) | ecosystem: Environmental > Aquatic > Non-marine Saline and... | reverse complement strand
TTACTGCATACGTAGACGGGATTGAAGAAGAAGGTCACGAGCTGTGGGGTGAGAGTAGACCACACAAATGGCTTCAAGAACGTAAAGCTGAGATTGGTTCATTTGCTTTTGCAAGTGAGTTTATGAATAATCCTATGGCTGATGGAAGTGCTCCGATTAAACCAGAGCAAATAAGATATTGGACAGAATTACCTAAACAATACTCTGGTGTAATATCAGTAGACCCTGCTTATTCAGAAGATGAGAAAGCAGATTGGAAGACTTGCTCATTAGTTCTTATCGACCAAAACAATAATAGATATTTGTCACATTATACTCGTACACACGCACCACAGGGAGAATTTATTGATTCAATATTAAACATGTACGAACAGAACCGTGGAGTTGTTACCTCCATTGGTATTCCAAACTCAGGCGTAGAAAAATCATTCTATCAGTCAGTATTAAAACGAGCAGAAGAACGAAAGATATATGCTCCATTCCAAGAACTTAAAAATACATTCATAACCAACACGGGTGCTAAAGCAACTAATAAGAAGATGAGAATTATTGCTGCTTTACAACCTTTATTTGAACAAGGTAGATATTATATTAATGAAAATCATTTCGAGGCTAGAGATGAGCTATTAACCATTGGTGCTTCAAGACATGATGATCTTGTAGATACCTTAGCATATGCAGAACAAATTATAACTCCATTCTATGAAGAGAAAGAATTTGATACAGGAAGATATGGAGAAAAACTTGAGAGTGAAAAACAATTCACTGGAAACAATTACGGATACTAGGGGAAAAAATGGCAACAAAATATTATAAGCAAGAGACACAACCAGCAGAATACATGAGCTCACAATCTCAGAGTGATGATGAGCTGTCTAATAAAATACAAGGTTGGAAAGAAGATGTAGAGGGCTGGGTTTCTACTTGGGAGACAGATCAAGAGAAATGGCATAAGATGCGTATGCGCATCAAGAAGAATAAAACCTTCCCATTCTCAGGATGTGCCAATCTCCGTATGCCTACGATTGAAACAAAGCTAAGAAAATTAAAAGCAGCTTTGGTAAATGTATTAACTGGTATCAGTCCTATAGTTCAGGTCACTCCATCACCAAGTGGTAATTGGCAATCAGCTAAAAAGATTGAGAAGTTCTTAGATCATCTTTGTATGAATGTAATGCAGATTAAGAACAAATTAATAATTGCTGTAGATCAGACTTTAGAAAAAGGTTTCTATATTTTAAAACCTTATTGGAAAGTACAGATAACCACAAGACAAGAAGAATTAAAGTTAGATGATATTTCAGTCCAAGAAGCACAATGGATATTTGATCCTATGCGCCAACCTGAAGAAATAGCACAAGCTATTATTCAGAAGTTTAGCGTGGATATGGGAGGAAGAGTTGCTGATGATAATAGAGAAGTTATTTTAGATGCTGTAGATAAGTTATTAGCTGGTGAAGATGAAATTATGATTGATGTTCAAGACATTATTGCTGATCATCCAGATATTGCTTTGTGCGAACCTGAAAGAATCTACGTTCCTACAACTAGTGGATATAATCCACAAGATTGTGATTATATTATCCATGAGTTCTTAATGCCATTGGAGCAAGTCAAGAATAATGTAGAATTAAAAGGCTGGAATAAACTAGCAGCAGATGAGATTGCCATGAAACAATCTATTAATCTAACAGATAAGAATATAGACTCTATCAAAGATCAACGTGAGGGAATAGAGAGACTTCAATCAGGAGATGAACTTGTAAGAATTTGGGAATGTTATTGTTACTATGATATCAATGATGATGGTAAGAAAGAAAAGTGTGTTGTTACTATGGCAGCAGACTTTAAACATATTTTAAGAAAGATTACATTACCATTCTTTTCAGGTAAAGTTCCATTCATTAAATTCTTCTATGAACTAATAGATGACAGATGGTTTTCTCATAGAGGTATTCCAGAGTTAATTGAAGACATTGTAAAAGAAATTGACATTACTCATATGCAGAAGTTAGATTATCAGACGATGGCTAACTCTCCTATGTTTCTATATAGAGCAGGACAAGTAGGAAAGAATACAACACAGTTTATGTTTGGACAAGGTTTGCCAGTTCATGGCATGCAACCATTGCAAGATACATTTGCTACAATCAATAAGCAAAATCCTAACGTGGAATATTCTTATGAGCGTGAACAGATGTTATTAGAAACTAAGGTTGAAGAATTAATTGGACAAGTAGACTATTCACTCCAGTCTATGATTAATAAACGACAACCTAGAACTGCTAATGAAGTTGGATTACAACAACAATCCATGCAACAAATATTCTCTCTAGATGCTGATATGTTTAGAGAACAGTTTGGAGAATTGGTTAATTTCATATATGACTTATGGTGTCAGTATGGAGATGACAAATATGAATTTATGTACTTTGGAAAGAATCTACAACAAGGTGAAAAGATTAAACTCACCAAAGAAGAGCTGCAAGGTAAGTATGTTATTACTATTCGTGGAAATGACCAAAACACGAATCCTCAGGTCAGACTTCAAAAAGCCCAAATGATTCTACAAGATACTTACCAAGCTCTTCAGATGGGTCTAGTATCCCCACAAGCTGTAAACAATGCTCGCATGAGAGCAATGCAAGAGATGGACATAGACGGAGTAGAAGAATTTATGATTCCACCAGAACCTAAACCACAAAAGGCAGACGTGAGAGTTAACGCTAAAGATTTAACAGATGGTGAAATGGCTCAAGTAGTCCAAAGCATGGGTCTTAAGCCAGATATTCAAGGCAGAGAGTTAAACGAGAATAACAGGACTGAAGAGTTAGAGTTTGACCAACTAGCAGAAGTTGCAAAGTTGTCTAAATAAAACAAAGAGAGGGCACTATGAATAAATATTGGGAAGAACAAAAGAAAAAGTATTATTCAGAAGTAACAGAAGACCAAGTAATTGGAAGAATCAAAGAATGCCAATTTGTAGTTGAGAAGTTAGAAACAGATCAACTATGGCTAACAGTATTAAAAGATGCAAATAACTGGGTTGTTAATATTGATAATGGTTGGCAAGATCAATACGATATTGATAAATTAAACCAAATGAGAGTTGTTAAACTAGCAGCTAATCAAATTAAGAATATGAAAGAAGGATATATTCAAGAATGGAAATTAGCACAAGAAGAGTTAGACAGACGTAGAAACCCTGAGAATGTAGAAAAGGATTATGATGGAGCCTGATAGAACATTACCACCACACGTTATAGCAGCATATACATTATTTGCAGAAGCAGATAAAACAAATATGAAAAGATTTACCTCAGATGCTACAGGGATAGCAAATGTTATTAAGAACAGAACATTAAATCCTGATAGATTTGGTGCTGATGTTTATGATGTAGTTTCATCTCCAGACCAGTTCACAGGATATGGTGGAGAAGAGTTTATGAAAGCTGCTTCTGGAAAGATGACAGAAGATGAGGCTAGATATTTAAAAAAAGCTTTCCAAATTACTTCTGGAGTTGAACGAGGAACTATTGAAGATAATACTGGTGGAGCAGATCATTACTATAATGATAAAATAGCAAAACCTGTTTGGGGTGAATTAGATTCACCTGAGAAAGTTAAGCAATGGGAAATGTATTATCCAGAAACTAAAAGAACTTCTGGGCATAGATATTCTAAAGAGACACTTAGAAAAAAATAGTAGCGAGGGCATAACAAGAGGGTGTAATAAAGAAAGTTTAGTCTGCTTAATAAGACTAACAAAAAAGGAAACAATGAACGAAGAAGAAAAAGCAGTATTAGGAGCGATCACTGGTTCGCAGGAATCTGCTACCGAAGCACCAGTCAAAGAGGATGTTGTGCAGGAAGTCGTCCAACCTGAACAGGAAGCTCAACCTGAAATAGAGCAAACTTCTGAGATCGAATCAACCCCAGCCCTGGAGTCTGGTATCACTCCTGTCGAAGATGTTGATGAGATGGGCGTTCCATTTAAGAATCGTTATATGGAAGCCGAACGGAAGAGAGCTAAGCTAGAAGATAAGATTGATAAATTAGTCGAACTTCAAAGCAAGGCTCAACAGCCACAACAGCAATACACGATTGACCAACTTGAAAGTTTTTCAGAAACTACTGAAGACCCTGGACATCGAACTTGGGCAAAGAGCGAAATTCGCAAAATGCAACAAGCCGAGCAAAAGGGAATGATTCAAAGTATTCTAGAAGAGAAAGAAAAGACAACTCGTGTTGAGCAAGTTAAGCAACAGACTTACCAGAAAGTAATCAACAGTAATCCAGAGCTCGTCCTTAAAGATAGAGCTGGCAATTTTGTTGGCTGGAACACAAAGAGTCCATTGCTACAACGCATTAATCTTTATATGAAAGACCCAGAGATTTCAAATAACCCTCGTGGTTTAGAAGTTGCTGAGGCGATGGCATTTAGAGATTTATCTAGGGCTAAGAACCCTGCTGTTGCTAAAAAGCTAGATGCACAAAGTAAACAGATTAAAAGCTTACAAAAGAAAACTCTTATAGAGGGTTCTGGAAGCGCCCAATCTGCTACTGTGAATTCTAGACAGGCTGCAATACAAAAAGGTCTAACAGGAAAAGTTAAAGATAGTGTCGATGCCATGAAGAGTATTCTTGGCGATTCAGGCATTATCAGAAAATAGAAAGGTTTCAAAATGTCAAGTGTAGCATATTCATACGAAGACAGTGCAGTACGTGAAGATTTACTTAACGTACTAACGAACCTCTCACCAACTGATACCCAGCTTATCACTGGTCTTGGCACAGGTGTTGCCCAAGCTCAGAGACATGAATGGTTGACAGACACATTATCAGCAGTTAAGACTAACGCTTATGCTGAAGGTGCTGATGCTTCATATCCTACAATTACTAACCCTTCAAGGTTAATTAATTATACGCAGATTATGCGTCAAGGATACCAAGTATCAGATACAGAAAGAGCAGTTAATACTGCGGCTTTTAATGACCGTCTAGCTTATGAAGCAACAAAAGCTTTAAAGATGTTGAAGAATGACATGGAATACGCAGTGATGCGTGGTTCATTAGCATGTGGTGCTTCAGCAGTAGTCGGACAGTTGAGAGGTATTAAAAATTGGTTGTCTCTAGTAACAGCCCAATCAGGAATTTCATTAAGTGAAAGTATTCTTAATGATTATTTACAAGATGTTTGGGATAATGGAACAGAAATAAACGCAGTATATGCACCGATGTATATTAAGCGTAAGATTTCTGCTTTCACATCTGGAGCAACAAAGAATTTCGAACAATCAGATCGTAGACTTATTAATGCAATCGATATTTACGAGGCTGATGCAGCTAAAGTTGTAAAACTTTTTGCTCATCGTCACGTTACAGTTAGTGGTGACACTAATTATGATATCGTTGGTATTAATGAGGACTTGTTCAAGGTAGCTTATTTACGTAAGCCAATGAGCAGACCACTTGCAAAAGTTGGTGACGCTGAAAGAGCTGAAGTTCTTACAGAATGTACTTTAGAATGTCTTCACCAGTATGGTGGATTCGTTGGACAAGCTCATCTGTAATTAATACAGGTATGGGGGCTTCGTGCCCCCTACCAATAAGGAGAGCGATGGCGTTTGTAAGAAGTACGAATAAGATGGATGCAATAAAAGCATATTTAAACACTTGGCTTAAAGATGAAACAATGTACTGTAACTATTGTGGTGTAGATTATATGCCTCATATTGTAGATACAGGTGAAGGAACTTATAATCAACTTTGTTGTGAGAATCCACAGATTGGTCGTAACATAGACCACACAAAGGGATTGATTAAACAAAACCAAGAGCTAACAAAGAACTTGGACAAAGAAACAGGTGCAATGAAGAATGGTGCTATGAGAATAGGACTATCATTACCACCAAGACTCTACACAGATTTAAAGAAATATTTTGAAGGATATGATGAGAAGTTCTTAGATACACCTCAAGAACTACATGCTTTTATGAGAGAGTTTAAACAATTCACAATACCAAGATCAATATAGGAGAGGGCAATGAGCATAGCATTACATATTATCTGTAAAGATGAAGTAGAAGTTATAGATAGACTAATCAAAACATATCATACATATTTTGATTCTATCGATGTTGCAGTAGATGATGAAAAAGCATTTAAAGAAATTAGTAATATTGAACATCCGAAACTTAATACCTATTTCTATGAATGGGATGGATATGAGAGAGAATTAGGGTTTCCTAAGTTTGATAAGAAGAGAAACTTCTTAGTAGATAAATGTACAGAAGATTGGTATTTCAGATTAGATACAGATGATGAGATTAGCGACCCAACATTAATCAAAGCTATTGTAGATAAAGCAGATAATAGTAAAGCAGATTTAATATGTTGTTATTACGACTACGCACGAGATGCAGATGGGAATACACATGCAGCACATAATAGAGAAACGATTATCAGAAACAGTGGTAAGTATTATTGGAATAAACATATACATGAAAATCTTATCCCTGTCCATGGCAAGCCTAGTGCTGTAATTGAGAACTCATTAAAGATCATTCATCATCTAGATGCAGAACATGCTGTTGAATCTAGAAACAGAAACTTAAAGTTCTTATTTAAAGAATATGAAGATACGAAAGATAACCCAGACCCAAGAACATTAGCATACCTTGGAAGAATGCTCTACCCAATGGGTAAATTAAAAGAAGCTAAAGCGTTCTTAGAGGAACACATTTCTAAGTCAGGCTGGGATGAAGATAGATGTATAAGCTGGTGTATGTTAGCAGATATTATGCTAGACCAAGGAAACACAAGTCAAGCCATAGCATGCTGCAACGAAGCACTCCAAGAAAGACCTGATTACCCAGATGGATATTTAAAGATGCATTGGATATTCTATAAGACTGGTAAGTGGGAGAAAGCTATTCATTGGGGTAAACTAGGACTAGCTCTTACGAGACCGAAGACATTTATGCTTATTGATGAAGCAGCCTCTACATGGAGACCAGCTATATCAATGGCACACGCCTATCTAATGAGCAATAAAGTCACAGAAGCTAAAAAGTTCTTTGACATAGCAGAGAAATATGCTCCTAACTTAGATTGGGTAAAAGAGAATAAAAGACTTTTCGAAGACGCTGTATTACACAAATCATTCTTAGATAAGTTTATGTGGTTATTAGAGTTCAACAAGATGAAGGGTAAAGAACAAGTACAAAGCATGTTCGATATCATTCCTCCAGAACTACAGAAACATGAACTATTAGTTAAGCTAAGACATAGATACTCAGAACCAAGGCAATGGGATGACAACGAAATTGCTATATTCTGTGGACAATCTTGGGAAGAATGGTCAGCTCCGTCAGTTCTAAAAGGTATCGGTGGCAGTGAAGAAGCTGTTATCTATAACTCAAAAGAACTAGTAAAGCTAGGTTACAAGGTAACAGTATTCTGTAACTGTGGTGAGATGGAAGGCGAATTTGAGGGTGTAACATATAAGCAATTCTTTGAATTTAACCCATTTGATAACTATAACATTGTTATTGCATGGAGAGGAAACATCTTTGGAGATATTAAAGCCAAGAAGAGAATCATTTGGTTACATGATGTTCCTATACAAGGATTACTTAAAAAAGAGGATGTTCATACTTATGACAAAATTATGGTGCTTTCTGAGTATCATAAGTCTTTACTCCCTGATTATATACCTGAACACAAAATATCGTTAACGACTAATGGTATTAACTTAAAAGACTTTGAACTTAAGAAGCAGCCTTCTCGTAACTTGAAGAGGCTCATTTATACCTCAAGCTATGATAGAGGAATCCAGAACCTATTAGAAGTTTGGGCTGATGTTATTAAAGAAGTACCAGAAGCTGAGTTACATTTATTTTATGGTTGGGATTGTTACGATGAGATGATGAAAAAAGGTCATCGTTCTCCAGACTTTAAAGTATATATGCAGAAACTAATGTCTCAGCCTGGAGTATTCGAACATGGAAGAGTTAATCATAAAGAACTGATTAAAGAGTTTTATAAATCAGGAATCTATGCTTATCCATCACACTTCTGCGAGATTAGCTGTATCAGTGCTATGAAGGCTCAAGCGTGTGGATGTGTACCACTAGTCTTTAAATACGCTGCCCTTAGTGAGACCGTGAAGGCTGGTGTTAAATTAGAGGGCATTGGTAATAACAAAGAAGACATGGTTAGATACAAAGAAGAATTGATTAAGCTTCTTAAAGACTCAGCATATCAAGAAGAGCTGAGAAAAGAAGTCGTTACACACAAAGAAGAGTTTGGTTGGGATAAAGTTGCTAAACAATGGAAAGATGAGATATTCTCTCTAGAGGGAAATGACTATCGTTCCATGGATGACTACAAAAAGGAATATACTACCAATGGAGAATTTAAACTATCCAACTTTGATAATGGCACCATTATGTATCACCGTAGGTATCAGTTTGTGGTTGAGAATATTCAGCGGCTAGGAATTAAAAGTATTCTAGATGTCGGGTGTTCAGACGGTGCAATGACATTTGCTATTAATGAGATCACAAAGATTAAAGTAGATGGTGTAGACGCAGATGCCAAAGCAGTTCTATTTGCTCAAAGCTATGCAGATAAATCTGAATATGATTCTAAATATTATCATTCAGTAGTTGAAGAGTTTGAACCTGAGCAGAAATACGAAGCTGTAGCATGTTTAGAAATGATAGAACATGTTATAGACCCTAAAAGTGTATTAGATAAGTTAGAGTCAATGGTTGAAGATGGTGGTTATGTAATTATCTCTACTCCAGATAAGAATGGTTTCTTTGGAGAAGCTAATTTCAATCCACAACATATTAATCATTATGACAAAGAAGCACTTGAAGAGCTTATAGGTAAAGATAGAATAGTTGATTGGGATACTGTTACACCTGACCTATTAACAGTGGTATACAAGAAATGAAGATAGGTTCGATAACTTTATCTTATAATGACGAGGGCACTATAGGAGGAACACTTAGATGCCTAAGCAAGTTCGTAGAGACCAGGCTCGTCCTAATTTCAGAAAAGCCATACTTTGGAGAAGCTGCAGAGCCAGACTTGACGGAGGACATAGCGTGGGACGAAGGTGCAGAAGTAATCAAAGGCACTTGGGCTTTAGACCATTTCCAGAGGAATCTGGGAAATAAACTCTTAGCTCATATGGATTGGATATTAACATTCGATTCAGATGAGATGATGACAGAGATAGACATGGAGAAGCTTATACGGACTCTAGAGAAGTCTAAAGAGAATGCCTATCTAATCAACCCTGAGGTGTACTGGAAGGACACTAAGCATAGGCTAAGACCTAAACCTTCCTATAGTCCAGTGATTGCTACAAGACCACATGTAAGGTTCACTTACATAAGGAATATAGACACACCAGCACCAGTGATAGAGGGCATAGAGATGCATCACTTAAGCTGGAGTGATCCTAAGGACATAAAGAAGAAAGTTCTAGCATATGCGCATGCTACAGACTTTAATGGTAAGAAGTGGTATAAGGAAAGATACGAACATTGGACACCAGGAGATAAAGTATTCTTGCCTGATGGAGAATACTCAGCTATTGAATATCCACTACCAGAGGAACTGAATGACCATCTCAGTTGTAATACCAACGCTGATAAAGAATAACAAGCATTTGGCTTTAACTTTACAGTGTATTGAAAAAGCAGAAACGTGTACAGAAGTTCCATTTGAAACAATAATCGTAGAAACATGCAGTAACTACTTAGAAGACTTTGCGGATATATACTTACATGAACCAGAAAAAACAAATGATGTTAGGAGCTTTAATAATGGTTTTAAACATTGCAATGGTGATTATGTCTGCTTCCTTACTAATGATGTATTGGTGGATAACGGATGGCTGGAATCACTGGTAGAATGTTTTGACAAAGAAGATTGTGGAATAGCTACCCTAGCAACAGATCAGTTCAGACACAAGAAGCACAAAGATATTAAAGAAGGAATTTGGTTCTCATTAGCCATGTGGAAGAATGAAGGAGAGTTATTTAATGAAGATTATATTAACTCATGGAATGATACAGACTTTATAATGAGGCAATATTTAAAAGGTAGAAAAAGTTACAGGAACTATAACTGTGTAGTACATCACGAGATAGGTGCTACTCAATATGCTGATGCAAAACATTATGAGAACTTTAGGAAGAACAAAGAATTATTTAAAAGCAGATATAGGGATTGTGGGATACCTATATATGACGCATTAATAAATGGGATAGTAATTTAGGAGATAAATATGGGAAGAGACTTTAGTGTGATGAAAGATAACGTAGCGAGTAGAGTGCAGAACAGTTCTACTTCTATGAAGACCTTAATAGGTCAGTGGATAAATAGACGATATTTCCAAATACTAAGGTCTATTAATTGGGAATATATTAATGAGGATTATACTGTAACGACAGTAGCTGGAACACAAGATTATGTATTGCCAGCAGACTTTGGCAAAGAGATGTATGCAGTAGATTCAACAAATAATACAAACTTAAAAAGAATAGATTTTGAAGAGATTGTTAGAAATTATTCTTCAGAATTAGAAGATTCAGGATACCCGGAAAGATATGCAATCTTTAATTCAGATGATGGCAGTAAATACTTACGCTTACACTTCGTGCCTAATGGTGCATATAACATCGTTTTTCCATATATGGTTAAACCTACAGCATTATCTGCCGATACAGATGAGCCAGTTCTAGGCTTAGAAGATGTTATAGAGATTGGAGCAGAAGGCGATGCTTGGAGATACATGAGACAGTTCTCTAAGGGTAAAGAATTTGAGATGATGTTTAATAATCATCTAGCAGATTATATTTGGGATAAAGAAAATCAACCTAATCAAGTTATGCAATTCAAGCCAGTTACATTTAATAAAAGCGAGCTATATTAATGTTTAGACAAAAGAATATGCGAGAAGCTTCGTTTAGTGCTCCAGATGACCAGAGGCTATTTGCTATATATAAAGACTTTTCTGGAGGTGTGAACGAGAGAGTACATGCTAGAGATTTAAGTGAAACTCAAGCAGTTACTTTAGAAAACGCTGATCTAAGTACACCTGCTACAGTTTCTAAGAGACCAGGAAGTGTATTGATTGGTGATGATATAGGTGATGATTCTCCAGTAGCATTACATAATTTCCAGATACAAGGAGCTAATGACCAATTTCTTATGTATGAAGATACATCATTATTCAAATGGGAAGGAACAGGAAGCTGGACTTCTTTAAAGACAGATTTCACAACATCTACAGATGTAGGAATTTTATCAGCTAAAGAATCAGGACTAGCTCCTGACGATGTAGTAATTATACAGAACGATCAAGATAATGCTTTTAGACTAGATTATGATGGAAACTTTCAAGACTTAGGAAACACAGCAGGGACAGGAACAGACTCACCTCCTAAATCAAGTGTTATGACTTGGTACAATAATAGAATGTGGATATTGAAAGATGACCAACTATATTTCTCAGCACCTTATTCATCAGATTATTCAAGTGCATTTGATACAGCAGCAGACGTATATCGTATACCTGTAGGAGATGAAAGAGGATTGGTTGCAACTCGTAACTTAGGTATTATTATTCTAGGAGAACAAGGTATATGGGCTTTATTCCCTTCATCTACTCCTGCAGCCACAGATAGACCAGAACCTATCGTAGTTGACGTAGGTTGCGTTTCTAAGAAAGGTTGGGCGGTAGTAGGGGATGACGTATTCTTCTTCGCTAAGGACGGTCTAAGAGCCTTAAGACGTACAGAGCAAGATAAACTTCAGTTAGGTACAAGTTACCCTATATCTTACATATTAAAAGACCAGTTTGAGAATATATCATGGGCTAATATATCTAAACTGACAATGGACTATTATGATAATAAATTGTTTATAGCAGTGCCTACAGGTTCTGCTACATTCGATACATGGATATATTATGTTGCTACAAATTCATTCTCTATAATGACTGATGTTGCACCTTCTTGTTGGGGAAAATATAAAGTTGATGGAGAAGAAAGACTTTATTATGGCAAGACTGGAGATGGCAAAGTATATAGAGCATGGTATGGTTTTACAGATGAAGGAAC
>Ga0208900_1001521_pt1 | contig 12150 bp, 20 predicted proteins | sample AntAceMetag02UKK_FD_184763 | JGI IMG/M metagenome (GOLD analysis project Ga0208900, IMG submission 184763) | Saline lake microbial communities from Ace Lake, Antarctica - Antarctic Ace Lake Metagenome 02UKK (SPAdes) (version 2) | ecosystem: Environmental > Aquatic > Non-marine Saline and... | reverse complement strand
CTAAAGTCATCTCTGACGGTGCTGAGCGCGCTGAGCGTAAGCGTGAACGCAAGTCCCGCGAGGAATACGCAGGGATTCTTGACGGTCACAACGATACTGAAAACGGTACGCTTGTGGCGCAAGACATCATTGCTTGGCAGGCCGCTGCAACCAAAACTTTCCATGCTGCGATTGATGCAGACGAGGGCACTGGTGTTCATGTGGAGTCGTGCAGAGATCGCGGCTGTTTTGGCTGTGAATATGTGGCGCAACACTTCCATGACCTGTTCGACAATTCGTGACTTACGAGGGATTCACTTACACAGGAACGTGTGGGGATTGCGGCTCGCATGTTACTACTCAAGATCCTGAACTGCTTGTTGGCTGGCAGCAACAACACTGGGACGTGTGCCGGTTTTGGAATGAAACAATTCATAACATGGAATAGCGCACTCGTTATTCCACATTAAACCGCCACCTTCGGGTGGCTTTTCTATTGAGAGGACGCACATGTACACAATCACATTCTGGAAAGACGCAGCCGAGCGAGCAATCCGAACCGCAGCACAAGCACTCCTCGCCCTGTGGGCCACAGACATCTCTGGTGTCCTCGAAGTGGATTGGACGCAGGCCGGATCTGTGGCTGCCCTCGCGGCAGTGACGAGTGTCCTGATGTCTATTGCTGCCACTGGCCGTGGCAACCCTGAATCCGCATCCTCAGTAAAGGAGTAGACAGTGAGAGTAAGCACTAAGCGACTCGCATACAAACTTAAACAGTACAAAGTTAAAACAAAGTACATTAAAGGCTGGGACAGCAAACGTATAGATCCCTACAATGGTAAGTCAAACTTTTGGGGTGTCATGCTCCATCACACTGCGGGAACAAACTCGCTAGGTTGGGTGGTTACCGGCAACCCGTACGCACCTGTACGTGCCTGCCATTTTCTTGTTGACCGTGACGGTAAAGTAAACGTCGTGTCTGGTGTGGGCGCGTATCATGCTGGTCGTGGTGGCCCGTGGAAGTTCCCTAAAGGACCGCGTATCCCGAAAGATCAGGGTAATCAGCACACTTACGGTATTGAGATTGAGTCTTTGGGTAAGTCTGCCAAGATTGACGGTTCCACTAAGGGCATGACCCTTGAGCAGGTGATTAGTACCGCTGTACTCAACGCAGCATTAACGAATGCGATCCGATGGTCGTGGCGTTCTCGTGGCGTGTACCGGATTATCCGTCACCGTGATTGGACTCCACGCAAGTCTGACGTGAAGCAGGATCTTGATTGGTGGCGTGCGGTTACTATGATCGCTAAGAAGAATAAGGGAAACATGGCTAAGACTCGCGTTCAGATCACGGCTTTCGTTGAGGCTCACCCGAAAGGTAAACTGTGACAGACTGTGACGTTAAGTGTGACCAGTGCTCGTGTAAACAGTGCGGTTGATTTCTATTAGAATTGGGGTTACCTCGTGGCAGTAGACTACACGGAAGAAGTAGTGGTTCCTCTTGGTGCAGGTATTGAGGCGGTAACAGGTGGCGGAACGTACGCTCCAGCATCAATGGCTTGGGACTGCAGTATTGGTGGGTTAAACTTCCTGTATGCAACAAGTGCCACGTACCCTATGCGTCGTGAAACAAGTAAGTTCCGTAAGGAACGTATTGACACGGAACGTAACCCCGGCGAGCAGTCTTTGGACTCTGGCTTGTGGATCAGGTCGCAGGCCTCGTGGCATTATGGTGCAGGGTTGTCTTCCGCTGAACCGTTAGAGGTTGCCTCTGCTGAGGCAGCATTCCGTTACTACAAGAGTGGCGGGGTTAACCCGTGGACTCCGGGTCAGTTGACGTTGTTGAACAAGACTGAGCAGGTTTTGGCTGACGCTATAACGACACAGCACACTATTGGTGTGGGTACTGGTGTCCTACACGCCTCGGATACTGCCTTGAAGCATGTTGCTAATAATGATACTGCTACCACGATTACGTGGGGTGGTTCAGGTGTCATTAACGCTATTACTTCTACTGGTCAGTACTGGTTGGCTTGTGACACGGTGGGTATCTATAAGGGTGAACTGCCTACTGGTGCTGGTGCGAAGATTTACGATAAGGACAACACGGTCACTTCGAGTGTTGCCCGTTGGGTTAAGTCTCGCCTCATGTATGCTGAAAACAATAATTTGTACGAGATCACGGATCTGGCTCCCGGTTCTCCTAGCCTTCCTTCGGTTCATTACGAACATAAAGACCCTGACTGGGTGTGGACGGACTTCGTTGAAGGACCAACAGCCATCTACGTGTCGGGTCATAGTGGTGAACTGTCTGCAGTTTACCGTATCACGGTGACGGTGACGGATGCCACGGTTACTTTGAGTCAACCTGCAGTGATCGCGGAGATGCCTCGCAGCGAGCAAGTGTTGTCCATGTACTCGTATCTTGGATCGTTCCTTATCTTTGGTACTACTGCTGGTTGCCGGATCGCTTCTATCCAGTCTGATGGAACTATTGTTATGGGTCCATTGTTGTGGGATGGGACTATTGTTGATGATGCGGTTGCTCTTGGCAGTTACGTGTATGTGACTGTTCGTGATAAGGGTGAGGCTGGGGACAATGTGCAGCGTGCAGGTTTGTACCGCATCAACCTTGGTCAGACTATTGGTGATGCTAGTTTAGCGTTCGCTTACGCACCTGACCTTGCGGTTCCTTCGGGTACTACTGGTGGTGCCACTAACGTCACGGTTTCTAATGACTTGTTGTGGTTTAGTGTTACGGGTAGTGGCGTGTACCGGCAGATGAGTGACTATCTTGTTGATGGTTGGGTTCAGACGGGTCGTATTCGTCTTGGAACTATGGAGAAGAAGGCTTGGCGTGATCTTCGGATTATTGGGCAGATTGGTATGGATGGGACGATTGAGGGTTATGCGTCTGTGAGTGGGCTTAACGCCCCTTCGACGTGGGATAAGATCATTACTGTTGATACTTCTAATCCTGATTTGCAGGGGAAACTTAATACTGCGGCACCTAACCCCGCGCCTGATTTGCATTTGGCTTTCCGTTTGACTTCTAACTTGGCGTGTACTTGTCCTGCTCCTATGATTGGTTATCAGGTTCGTGCGTTGCCTTCGCCTAGGCGTAACGAGTTGATTCAGATCCCGGTTATGATGTTTGATTGGGAGACTGATAAGACTGGTGTTAAGTTTGGTCAGCCGGGTGGTGCGTGGCTACGTTACCAGTCGTTGAAGGACATGGAGATTACGGGTGCGACGATCCTGTATAAGGATCATACTACTGGTGAGAGTGTTGAAGTGTATGTGGAAGAGACTGCTTACATTCGGAATACTCCTCCGTCGAACGGTCTGAATCGTTCCGGTAATGGTGGTGTAGCAACCGTTCTACTACGCACCGTGTAAACGTTTACATCTAGTTGAAAAGAGTCACCCTCAGCCTTCGGGTTGGGGGTGCTTTTTTTATGCCCTGAGGGCGTTTAGAAGTGGGCACTAGAGGGCTGTTTAATCGAGGACACAGCCATTCTAAGGGGTTTTTAGGAGGGACTGGTACTTGGGGTACCAAACCCTTAAACTAACCCCTCTATCTGTGTTCCCTTTTAGGGAACCTGTAGCAGGCCCTTAAGGCCTGCCCCTCGTAACCTCCGCTTCGCTCCGGTTACTCAGGTAACGTAACTCACTTCGTTCGTAGTATAATACTAACCTGCAGGCTAACGTAAGCCATTCGGTATGTGATCTACATCACACACACCTACGGCGTGTCTGACTCCCACAAGAACCCCACCTAGTGTACCATTCCACCTATGGAGAAACAGTCAACAATCACGGAAGTCCCGGTAGATCTCACCGATCTACCCTACCTAAGTTACTCATCATTCACCAAATACTTAGCCTGCGGGGAACTATACCGCCTCACCAAAATCATAGGCGTAGAAACCAACGACTCAGCATGGTACTTCACCGGAGGTTCAGCAGTACACGCAGCCAGTGAAGCAATAGACTGGATGCTACTCAAAGACAAAGAGGGAGCATCCGCATGAGTGCAAGAGCATACCAAGCAGGCTTAGACGAGTTCCACCGTTACTTCGACGAAGACGTAGCAAGCAAACCGGCAGGCACAGTGTTCCGTGCAGGTGGACGCAAAACAACCAAGTTCCCGAACAAAGAAGATGACACTTGGTGGAAAGCAAAAGGACCAGAGTTCGTACACAACTGGTACAACTTCCGCATGACCAACCCACACCTAGACATTTGGACAACACCCGACGGTACACCCGGTATTGAACTACAGGTGGCAGTACAAATACCCGGAGATGTGATCCTTAAAGGATTCATTGACAGAGTAATGGTTGACGGCAACACAGGTAAAACAATCATCATAGACCTGAAGACAGGTCAGCCACCCAAGAGTGGCCTACAGTTAGCAGTCTACAGGTTAGCGATGCTAGAACAATACGGAGAAGCACCTGAGTATGGGTCGTATTGGATGGCTCGCACCGGAGTGTTAGATAACATCTATCAACTTGACCAGTACTCACCCAAAATGGTGAGCCGGTGGTTAAGAGACACGAAGAAGATGATTGACGCTGGGATATTCATTCCCAACACAACAAACTGGTGCAGTACGTGTGAAGCGAAAGACTCGTGCTACACTCAGGGCAATATGCAGTACGCCCCCGACTTCGAGTCGGACCTAACCGAAGGAGCATCACATGCATGAAGAACCACGTCACAAGTTGACGGTTAAGATAGTTGACAGTTTGCGAACCATTCAAGGCTACTCAATGGAGGAATACAAAGAGGCCCGTCAAGAACTCATTGATGACCTTGAAGGTGACCTTGAAGCGATCCAACTCGCTAAGGCCGTCGGTAATGCTGCACCCCTAGCACCCTTCCATGAGGCTTCACCTACGCCACCCGCAGCAGCGACACCAGCAGCACCTGACGCTAACCCGTTCGCTTCAGCAACGATCCCTAACTGTGCACACGGGCCGATGACAGCACGTAGTGGCACTAGTGCCAAGGGTCCATGGAAAGCATGGATGTGCCCGACAGCGAAGGGGACACCGGGTCAATGCGCCCCCAACTTCCTGAACCGTGGCACACCAGAGTTCAACAATTTCCCCGGCTAACCCTCCTTCTAGTCGGGTTGTGTCTCCTGAGCACGAGTGGAAACTGCTCTCTTTTAATCCTTGGAAGGAGGACTTATGAGATCTTTAGACAGAGCAATCAACAACGTTAAACGTGGTGGCATGGCTATACCAATGCCATTCAAAGCATGGAGCGACAAGTCCATATCCATTAGGCGTGGTGAAGTATCCATGATTGCTGGCCCACCGGGGTCAGGTAAGTCCACCCTCGCCTTGGCTATCGCCCTACGTTCAGGTGTACCCACCCTGTACACCAGTGCCGATTCACATGAGACAACAATGGCTATCCGTTCACTAGCCATGTCCACAGGACAACCACAGTCACTCATGGAAGACGCTATGGTAGACAACACTGAGTGGGCAACGAAGATGCTGGAAGACAACGTGTCCCACATTAAGTGGAACTTCGACGCTAGCCCCACGTTGAAAGATCTTGACGAAGAGATAGAAGTGTACCTTGAAACGCAAGGATGCTACCCCGAACTGATCGTTATTGATAATGCTGTTGACGTGTCCTTCAGTGACGGTGACGAGTTCTCATCCCTACGCACGTTGATGAAAGAAGTAAAGCAGTGGGCTCGTGAAACGAACGCAGCCATCCTAGTGCTACACCACACTAGTGAGGCGGTACCCGGCTACCCGTGCCCGCCACGTAGTGCGTTGCATGGAAAGATTTCACAGACACCAAGCCTAGTGGTAACGATTTCGTCTGAGGCTGAAGGCCTCATGGCTGCCTGTGCAGTGAAGAACCGTTACGGTCCTGCCTCTCCGGGTGGTACGGATGCGGTGTGGCTCAACTACAACCCTGAGTGCATGCAACTCGTGGACGTAGCATGAGTGCAGCCAACAAGCGTAAAGGCTCACTATACGAGTCCGCCTTAGAAGACTACTACAATAATGAAGGCTTCAAGGCTAGACGTTTACCCCGTGCCGGGGCTAAAGACATCGGTGACCTAGCCATAGAGTTCGATGACATCGTGATCGTCGTTGAAGCGAAGGACGTGAAGGCTAACGCCTACCATGAATGGTTAAGGCAGGCTGAAGTGGAGGCTGAACATTATGCTGACAAATATAAAACAGACTCCATCGGCGTGGTGGCTCGCAAAAACCGTCGCCATAGTGTAGGCTCTAGCCATATAACAATGACGAATGAGACTTTCATTTCGTTACTACGGCTAATAAGGAGAACATGATGGGTAAGTTAAAAGATTTGCTGCTATCAAATGACACAGTGGAAAGCATCGAAGATGAGGAAAACTGAGACAGAGATACCAAAGTTTTCCATATGGCCTGTGCTGGAACACTACGGATGGGAACTACCCGCACCTAGGGGTGGCTTCCAATCAGTTAAGTGTTCCAAGCATGGGGACACGCACAACAGTGCCAGTGTGAGCGAGGAAAGTAACTACGTTTTCTGTCACGCATGTGGCTTCAAAGGTGACGCGATAGATGTAGTGATGGCGTACGAAGGGGTAGGTTTTAAGGATGCAGTCAGAAAGTGTGAACAAATTGCTGGAGGAGAAACACCAAGTGGAGGGAACCGTTCAGGTGGCAGAGACAAGCGTAATGGAAGATCTTACAAACCCCCAAGGCTTAGAAGGTGACTGCGTTGAATGGGACGGTCACTTCTACCAAGATGGTAGGCCACGCAAGTACCTACCCGGTGGGCGTGACGTGATAGCGACACGCTGGCTGTTTACACAACGCAACGGTCTACTCAATGAAGACATTAAAGGACAATGGGTGATACCAGCATGCGAGAATAAACAGTGCGTCAACGCACAACACCTATACTTAACAACGAACAAGCCGTACCATTTCAAGAGTGGCGAGAAGAATTCTAACTCGAAACTCACCGAAGAGGACATCATGCAGATACGCCAAGAGTACCGTCGCTCATCCAGTAAGGGCGTGAACCATGACGGTAACGGTCCAGAACTAATGAAACGCTACGGCATTACCGCCACTCACCTGTCCAAGATAGTACTACGGAAGACGTGGGCACATGTTATCTAACGACGCAAGGCTAGCCCTAGAGATAGCCACAGAAACGTACTCCAACCAGATAGATGAAGCAGGACCGTACCTCACTGCCCGTGGAATCACGAAGGAAGCAGCAGCCAAGCACAGGCTAGGTTTCGTATCCCACCCCATGATAGGGCATGAGGACATGATAGGCCGTCTAAGCATCCCCTACGTGACCCCTAGTGGGGTCGTAGAGATGCGCTTCAGGTCTATTGACGCGAACACTAACCCTAAGTACTTGAGTCGGGTAGGTGCCAAGTCCCACATGTATAACGTGAACGCTTTCGCTGAACGTAGCGACTTCATCGCCATATGTGAAGGGGAGATGGATGCCATCGTTGCGTCAACGATCTGTGGCATACCAGCAGTAGGTGTACCCGGTGCACAAACGTGGCAGGCATCATACCGTAGGGCGTTTCAAGACTACCGCAAAGTGTTCATCCTTGCTGACGGTGACGCTGCAGGTCAAGAGTTAGCCAAGAAGATAGTGCAAGCAATAGATGTGGCTGTCGTGGTCACCATGCCGGAAGGGAAAGACGTGAACGACATTGTTATGGAAGAAGGGCCGGACGGTTTGCGAGAAAGGATCGGATTGTAATGGGATGGTTACTGTTTACACTAGCAATGGTAGGCTTCGTGGCGTTAGGGTTCCTACTGGATCGTGTCGCTGTACGGGTGACACTATGGAATGAGGATCGTAAGATCCACAAGATCCTAGCGGATGAGGTTGTGCAGAAGTTTCGACTAGAAAGGCTTAGGCGCAACGGAGAGGACCCACTATGAGAAAGAGTGAGTACAAGAAGAAACTTGGAGTAGCGGAAGGCATTGACCACTGGTACGATTACAACAGCATCAAGGACACCTTGACTTTGGAGAAATGTAAAGATCAACTACACAGCGAGATCGGTGCACGTCTAGTGGTAGAGGACATGGTTCGTGACCTACTCAAGCAGTTAGCAGACAAACCTGAAGCAAAGTTCAAGGTTGGGGATCGGGTGACACATCGGGATGGTTCGATTGGTGTTGTCAAGTTCGTTAATCTATTTGAACATGCGACTTCCTTCGATGTGCGGTGGCACACACCGATGGATATAGGTGGGACGCACCCCGGAAAAAATCTCACTCTCTACATCCCACCTACCCCCGCCGAACTGATTCCTACCCTGAAAGAGCATGAGTGGGTGCGAGGTACGTACAAAACAGGGACGGTATTTGGCCCTTACACTGTTTACTACAACGAGATTGGCGCAAAGATGGCTGGGGACAATTATTTGGTTCATTGGGATACCGGAAAGACTTTGGATGAGTTAGCCACCCTTGAACGCTGCGACCCACCGGAGGAATGTTTTTACTGAGATGCCTGACTTGTGGAGTGCAGAAGGGTTTGCTATACAAAACGGGAAACCTTTCACGCTTACACCAAAAAGCAAAGGGAAAGGAAACAACATGATCAAGTTGCCGCGTTACAGAATGACCAACAACCTTGGCGAATTGGACAACGACAACGGCAGTTGGATTAAGTACGAGGATCACGTCGTGGCTGTCAACGCTGCTGTTGAGGCTGAGCGTGTGCGGTGTTTGGACATCGTTGAAAACATTCATGGTGTCTCTGTGGTGCGGGATGGGTACAGGTGGTTAGAACCTCGTGGTGAATTAGTAAGCAGATCACGCGTTGAAACCGCGATCAGATGGGTGAAGGTGAAGTGGCATCATCCGGACGGCGTAGTGAGGGAACAATCGAGTCGGAGGGAAGATCCACTATGACCGACATGCAACTGTTTAGTGCCGATGCTAGGGCAATATATAAATACATGGAAGACGTACTCATCAGTAAACAGTTAGACTACGGCCCCGGTAACATTAACAACGCGCCCGGTGGCCAACTCAACGGTTTACTGGTTCGCATGAACGACAAAATGGAACGACTCAAGCACCTGAATTACCATGCGGAAGGTGAACCACAAAACGAATCAATAGACGACAGTCTGCTAGACATAGCAAACTATGCTGTTATCGCTATGATGGTGAGGGCTGAGACATGGCCGACAAACATTTCGTGACATTAAGAAACTACCGTGTGTGTACCGAATGCAAAAACGGTTTCGTTCCTTCGGACCCACCATCCGTTTACACGTGCATGACGTGCCGTTCATTGGCTCCTTGTGCCTGACACGGTACGTAAGTGTGGTTACTGCATGACGCAGTACCATGACAACTGCCGGAAGGTAATAGTGTACTTCGATAAGACATGGACATGTGAATGTTTACACGACGAGGGAGACACCGAATGAAACGTGTTATCAAGAAATATAACCGACCCGGATTCACGATGCACACGCTAGATGTTTGGCGGTTCAGTTTCAGTTTTACTGTTCGTGGGAAAAACTTTCATCAAGCAATCCTCAACGATCAACACAAGGTGGGATAATGAAACGCATAGTAGTGATCTCTGATCTTCAAGTTCCATACCATGATGAGGCCGCAGTCGCAGCCGTAGCGCAAATGATTAACGACATCAAAACAAAGAACGACACAGTAGTGACAGTAGGTGACGAGCAGGATTTTCAAACCATGAGCAAATGGGCTGAAGGTACAGCCCTAGAATTTGAAGGGACCATAGCCCGCGACCGTGACGCAACCGTACAAGTATTCAAAGACCTACAAGTAGACCACACGATCCGCAGCAATCACACCGACCGCCTCTACCAGCAGGTCATGCGTCGCATGCCCGGACTATCCGGCCTACCAGAGTTAGAGATAGAAAACTTTTGGAGACTACCCGAACTAGGTATCACCCACCACCGTCAAGCGTACGAGGTTGCACCCGGTTGGCTAGCACTACACGGTGACGAAGCGGGCATGTCACAAAACGCTGGCACTACCGCTGCAGGCCTCGTCAAAAAGACAGGCATGAACGTAGTATGCGGGCACACACACAGGCTTGGCCTTGTCCCATACACGACAGGTATCTACGGGCAGCGCATGAAAACCCTGTTCGGTATGGAAGCAGGCAACCTTATGGACCCAGTGAAGGTGAGTTACACGAAGACATTCAACTGGCAGCAAGGCCTCGCCATGCTGTACGTAGACGGTGACGTTGTTACCCCGACACCCATCCCGATAGTAAACAAATCATTCGTAGTGGAAGGTGACATGTATTCATGGTAATGAACGATTTTCTCCCGAAAGAATACGAGTTGGCTCGACAAGGTGCGAACCTAGCAACAGGTGCGTCCCGTAGTAGCAGCCTCGTGGAGAAGGCTGACCTGATCGCTGAAGCGTACATGTGGATGGTGACGCATGAGAAGAAAGTTTTAGAGTGGCGTGAGAAAGGGAAGTTGGGGCAGAACATGCTCCGCTTGTCGTGTAAACGGGCAGCCCTGAAGATCATTGCTAAGGAACGTAAACGCATAACGGGTGCAGAGTACTCAGACTTCTGCTTCTACAACCCGCGAATGATACGCGAGTTGATGCCTAGCATCTTCGATACGGAAGACTGGAGCGGTGGTGCTGGGGCTATGAGCAATGAGCCCAAGAGTCAAGCAGCACCAGCCGAAGGCAACAGCAGGCTAGCCATGATAGTGGACGTGCGTGGTGCGTACCATCATCAGCCTACACAGACGCAGCACTTCCTGAAGCGAATGTACGACAATCCTGCGGCAGACGTGCAAGATGTTATCGCGGAAGAAGAAGGCGTGTCGGTGAGAACTATTCAACGACGTGACCAGCGTTACATGGAGTTCATGGTTGCTTTCCTTGGTGGAGATAACCCTTGGGAGAGGGTTGACTTGTTTTAGGCAAAAAAAAAGGGGGCACCGTTTACACGGTGCCCCTCTCTTGTGTCATCAAATCCCCTTAATGACTTTCCTTGCACCCCACGTGTCCGCACCCGGTGTGGGTGCAGGCAGTGTGGTTATCGCCTTGTTTGCACGGTTCATTGTGTCGTAGAAACCGAACACGAACAAGTCCTTCAACACGGTGTCACGTAGCAGTACAACGAACGTGTCACGTTCCTCAGCCATGTCGAAGGCCCGCTGTAGCACGGCCTTAGCCAGTGCCTCAACGTCATCATGTTCCTTGTCAAGGATCTTCACGATCTCCCTGATCTCGCTGATACGTGGTTGCATCAGTACTCATCCACCGTACTGTACTCGACAGGTGCGTAATCTATGCGACCAAGGAAGTCATCAAACACAGGCTCAGGTATGCCATTCTGTTTGCGTATATCCCAACGGTTGGTGGGTGTCAGCCCACCCCAGAAACCGTGCTGCTCATTCGTAATAGCGTACGACGCACAGCCATCAACGATAGGGCAGCCCGCACATATCTTGCGAAGCATGCGGTTGGTTCCTACGGCGAGCCCCGCCTCCTCCGGGTAGAAGGAGGTGAGGTCGGTGCCTAGGCAGGAAGCCTGACTCCAGTCCACTGAAGCGTAAGTGGTACTCATCAGATCAACTCCCCAATGTATTCACCCTTGCAGTAGTACTGCCAGAATATCATAGCACAGAACTTGGTGCAGAAGTGCTCACCGTCCGCACTGATCCATTTGTCTGGCACTGTTGGGCCTTGGTTCACGTCGCCACAGTAATCGCATACTACTGTCTCGAAGGAACTCATCACAATTCTCCCTTCTCTATTAGGTGCGTGATAGATGACGGGTTCTCGAATCTTTCTTCCAATCGTTCTTCAATGATTCGTTCGATCTCCTCGTCACTAGGGAACGTGTCCCAACCTAACTCGTCATCATCAATGATGATGTCGTGACCGTTACGTCCCGGTGCTGAAGCGAGTATCGTGTAGTTCTCGTCACTCCACTCCGTCACCGTCACGTTGTAACCCTCAATCGGGTCACGCTGGTACGTCTGTACCCTGTAAATGAACCTAGGTTCTGATCTCATCACATTCTCCCTCTTCTTCGTAATCTATCGGTGTTGGTAATGTTACTAGAGATCCGCACAAAGCACAAGCACTATCAAGCACGTAACTTGCAACAGATCTTTCC
>Ga0208900_1001518_pt1 | contig 12173 bp, 8 predicted proteins | sample AntAceMetag02UKK_FD_184763 | JGI IMG/M metagenome (GOLD analysis project Ga0208900, IMG submission 184763) | Saline lake microbial communities from Ace Lake, Antarctica - Antarctic Ace Lake Metagenome 02UKK (SPAdes) (version 2) | ecosystem: Environmental > Aquatic > Non-marine Saline and Alkaline... | reverse complement strand
ACTTTCCTTCTTAATGAGAATGAAAATTAAAGATAACACAGTTTCTCATACAAAGAAAGTCTATTTTTATATATAATTAATTAAAGGTATTAGGTTATTTTTTTAATATCGATAAAAGGTGCCTGTGGAAAAGTTTTGAGGAGTCAACCCTTTATATAGATCCGTTGACCATTCTCATCGGAACCAATGCCAGTGGAAAATCCAATTTGCTGGATGCCTTCTTATTTCTGAACCGGGTCAGTGCCGGTGTGGGGATTTTCCAGGCCATTAACGGGGATGTGAACCTGCCCCTGCTGCGGGGGGGCTTGGAATGGGTCTGCCGTAAGCCCGAGACTCGGTTTTCCCTGGAACTTTTGGTTGACGGTGTTAAGGCCTCCCAGGAATACCGGTATGACCTGGCCATACAGATAAACGGCACCAAGGCAGAAGTTTTCAAGGAAGAATTAACCTTGCTGACCTATGGGAAACGCAATGGACAACCAAAGGTAAAGAATCTTTTTGTGACCAAGCAGGAAGAATCAACCAGTCAGGAGTTACCGACCTATTTTTCCACCGGAACCCAGGGCAGCGGTAAACGAAAAGATTTAAGCAGATCCTATACCATTCTTTCTCAATCAGAAACCATGGATTTACGCAAAGAAATCCAGGAAGGAATTCAGCAGGTTTTATCCCAGCTTAAGAATATATTTGTATTTGATCCCATTCCAAGTCATATGCGGGATTATACCGCATTTTCAGAAACCCTTCTGGCGGACGGCTCCAATATTGCCGGTGTTCTGGCCGGAATTGAAAAAGAATCCCGTGAAGAGTTGGAAAAGACCCTCACCCAATATCTTAAGAAATTACCGGAAAGGGATATTAAACGAGTCTGGGCTGAGCCGGTGGGCAAGTTTAAAACCGATGCCATGCTCTATTGCGAGGAGGGGTGGGAAGGTACTGAATCCCATGAGATTGATGCCCGGGGTATGTCCGATGGTACCCTGCGTTACCTGGCCATTGTCACGGCCTTGTTAACCCGTAAGCCTAAAAGTTTATTGGTGATAGAAGAGGTGGATAACGGTTTGCACCCTTCCAGGGCGCATTTCTTGATTGAAATGCTCAAAAAACTGGGCAAAGAACGGTCCATAGATGTGATTGTAAGTACCCATAACCCGGCCTTGCTTGATGCTGCCGGAACGAAAATGCTGCCCTTTATTGCGGTTGCTCACAGGGATAATCATACGGGGATCAGTCTTCTGACCCAGCTGGAAGATATCCAGCAACTGCCAAAGCTTATGGCCGGGGGCAGCCTTGGCCGAATGGCAACCCAGGGGCGCATTGAAGCAGCTCTCAAAGCCGGAGGTAAGGCATGAGTACCCAGGCGGAGACAACGGCGATGACATTGGATAAAGGACAGTTTGAATGAGAGTAGTAGACGCGCTGATTAAATCATTGCGGTCAGGGGCCGTTCACAACCCGGATGTACAGACGTCCCCGGCCTGTATTCTGTGGCCTGACCGGGATCGGCAATGGGAGGCTGTTATTCCCCGGCTTCAAAATGAGGTGCCGGAGTTGTTTGTTCTGGGGAAATACAATCCTGAAAAGAGGATTGGACCTGCCATATGGCTTCGCTGTGTTCTTGCCGGAAAAGCTTGTAATAAAGATCTTTCTGAAGACACAATTCCTATTTTGTATCTGCCCGGAATCAGTCGCCAAGACCTGCGGGCCGTGGAAAACTGCAGAGAAGCGTTAAAACCAATGGCAGAACTTCAATACCGTGGCACCCTTTGGTCCCAGCTCAATGCAAAAGATTGGACGATTTTGGCGTTTTTAAAGTCTGATCAGGGGGGGCTGGGGCTTGATACTGCCATGGGTAAAGAAGCTAAAAATGCCATGCAATTAGCCCTTTACCGTCTCCTGGATGAAGATATTGAATTGCTCAAAGGCAAGCGCCTGGATAAAGATTATTTTAATACCCTTCTTACCGGGGGGGATCCTGTTCGGGATCTTCTTCAATGGTTGGATCAGGGAGAGGCTTTTAAAGATGCCCAGGGTGAGAATGAGTGGAAGGCCTTTAATTCGGTTTGTGAATCCCAACTGGCGTTTCGTCCTGATAACGATGGCGCTTTGAACGGTGTCAAGAAACTTGCAGATAGATCCGGGGCCTGGAAATCGGTATGGGAGAGATATTGTGAGGCACCTAAAAGATATCCTAAGATCCCGGACCATATCCAAAACTGTTCCATGCCTGAAATGGATTTGTTTCCCAGTGAGGAGAGCCATGGGGGATGGCCTCAATGGAATGAGATCCAGGAAGATAGATTGCGGGAGGAGTTGATCGGGTTAACTAAATTCACCCCCAATGATGCCAGGGTTAAAATTACAGAACTTGAAAAACAACATGGAGCAAGAAGAGAACTGGTCTGGGCGGAATTGGGATATTCTCCCCTGGTGCTTGCCCTGGATTCCTTGTCCAGGCTGGTTAAGATAACCCAGGATTCTCTTTGTGCAGGGCATGTTTCAGATATGGTTGACGGATATGTCCAATGGGGATGGAAGGCGGATGATATGGTTCTTCGGGCGCTTTCCTGTGTTGATCTTCAAAAAGATTTTAAAGGGATTCAGATTGCCGTAAATGCGGTATACCTTCCCTGGGTTGAAGATGCAGCACGCTATCTTCAGAAAATTGTGGAGAAAAATGGATATCCTGAAAATAAAAGCCAAAAGGGGTCTTCAAATGTATTTCAAAAAAGCGAATGTATTTTGTTTGTTGATGGATTGCGATTTGATACGGCAAAACGCTTAAAAGATCAGTTGGCGGTATCGGGTGCCAATATCAGTGAGAATGTGATATGGGCAGCCCTGCCAAGTGTGACATCAACAGGAAAACCCGCCGTCAGCCCGGTACGGAATTTCATTACAGGTAACCTTGAGAATATAAAAGGTGCTGATTTTGACCCCCTGGTATCTGAATCGGGAAAATCCCTTGGCAATGGATATCAATTTAAAAAATTGTTAAAGGATAACGGCTGGCAGGTACTTGAAAAATCAGAAATTGGAGACCCTGCAACCAATGCCTGGGCAGAGTTTGGAGAATTGGATCATCAGGGGCATGACAGAGGATGGAAGCTTGCCAAGCATATTGATTCAATCCTTGGGGAAATAAAAGAGCGGGTCCAAGGCTTGATACGGGCAGGATGGAAAAGAATTCGGATTGTGACTGATCATGGCTGGCTGTTGATTCCCGGGGGGCTTCCGAAGACAGAGTTACCGGCCGTGTTAACCGAGAATAAATGGGGTCGGTGTGCCGTTATAAAACCTGGTGCTCAAACAGAAGAAACCCTTTATCCCTGGCATTGGAATTCAGATCAGATGTTTGCCTTGGCCAATGGTGTCAGTTGTTATAAAAAGGGGCAGGAATACGCCCACGGTGGATTAAGTCTTCAGGAATGCCTGTGTCTGGAACTTATTATAACAAGCGATGGGTCTGATCAAGCAATGGAAACACCAGTTGAAATTACAGATGTAATCTGGAAGGGGCTTCGGTGTAATGTGGCCGTGGACGGAAACTTTAAAGACCTGGTGCTCGATATTCGACTGCAGGTCGGTAACGCATCATCCAGTGTGGTGATGAATATGAGAGCCATCAAAAAAAATGGAATCGGATCGGTTGTCGTTGAAAATGAGGACCTTGAAGGTAAAGATGCTTTCATTGTATTGCTGAACGATGAAAAGCAACTCAAGGCCCAAGTGAATACAAAAATCGGTGGAGAGCTATAATGGTGGAGTTGGACAATATAGACAGGCTTGCAGCAAAATATTTGGATGGCTATCTTGTAAGAAAGGATCTTGTCAGAACCTTTAGCCGTCAATTTCCAGTCCCCACCTATGTCGTGGAGTTTCTTTTGGGCCGGTATTGTGCCAGCATTGATCCGGATGAGATTGAAGAAGGGCTTGAGATTGTTCAAAGGCAATTACAGTCCAGGACTGTGAAAGCCGGAGAGGAAGAGCTTTTCAAAGCCAGGGCAAGGGAAGAAGGGGAGGTGAAAGTAATTGATCTTGTCAGTGCCCGCCTGGATGCACGAACAGATTCATATCTTGTGACCCTGCCAAGCCTTCGTCTAAATGATGTTCGTATTCGGTCCGTCATGGTCAATGAACACCAAAGAATGCTGACCGGTGGATTTTATGCTGAAATAACCCTGGGCTATGATGCTGCCATTGCCCAGGAAAAAAATGGCAGACCCTTTGGCGTGGAGGGGTTAAGAGAAATTCAACTTTCAAAACTGGATGTACTGGATACCCTTGCTCAAGCCCGAACGAATTTTTCAACTGAAGAATGGAAAGAGTTGTTATTGCGCAGTATCGGTATTAATCCGGAAACGCTTTCTGACAGAGGTGAAAATGCCTTTTTTTTGAGGATGGTTCCTTTTGTTGAGAGAAATTATAATCTTGTTGAGTTGGGTCCTCGGGGGACAGGGAAAAGCCATCTCTTCCAGCAGGTTTCCCCCTATGCCCATTTGATTTCCGGTGGCAAGGCAACTGTTGCAAAAATGTTTGTGAATAATGCCACAGGACAGAGGGGCCTTGTTTGTCAGTATGATGTCGTCTGTTTTGATGAGGTTTCCGGTGTCTCTTTTGATAAAAAAGATGGGGTCAATATCATGAAGGGGTATATGGAGTCCGGTGAGTTCAGCCGAGGCAAAGAGAGTATCCGTGCTGATGGTAGTCTTGTCATGGTGGGCAACTTTGATGTGGATGTTGAGCACCAGCAGCGAATTGGACATCTTTTTGGCCCCATGCCATCCGAAATGAGAGATGATACTGCATTTATGGATCGGATACATGCCTATCTCCCGGGGTGGGACGTACCCAAAATTAATAAAGAATTGCTGACAGATCATTTTGGCCTTGTTAGCGATTTTCTTTCAGAATGCATGACACAACTTCGACTGCAGAGCCGTATCCCTGTACTTCAAAACCGAGTTCAGTTTGGTGGGGCATTGAGCGGACGGGATACCAATGCCGTTAATAAAACCATCAGCGGTTTGCTCAAACTATTATATCCAGGTAGCTTGGAATCTGTTTTGGAGGAGGATCTGGAATGGGCGATAAGAATCGCCTTGGAAGCACGCCGGAGGGTTAAAGAGCAGCAGAAACGAATTGGGGCTGCTGAGTTCCGAAATACCCATTTCAGTTACACAATGGGTGAAGACGGGATTGAAAAATTTATTTCAACACCTGAATTACAAAGTGAAAACAGTATTGGTAGCGACCCTCTGGAACCCGGTCAGATATGGGCAATAAGCCCCGGCGGAGTAGATGAGCACCCAGGCCTTTATCGCATTGAGGTCAATGAAGGACCTGGTTCTGGTGTAAAAATACTTAATAAACCTATTTCGCAGGCTTTCCGGGAAAGTGTGGGATATGCTGAACAAAATCTCTATGCCAGATCCATGCAATTGGTAGGGGATAGAAATCCCAGGGACCATGAATTTACCATCCAGCTGAGAGCCTTTGACGCAGCCAAATCAGGCGCTAAATTAGGGGTGGCATCATTGACCGCGCTTTGTACCTCCCTGCTTAAAAAAAGTGCCAGGGGTGCCTTGATCATTGTGGGGGAAATCAATCTTGGAGGGTCCATCGAGCCTATTCATAATGCCGTGACCCTTGCTGAAATAGCCGTTGAAAAAGGAGCTACTGCCATGCTGATGCCTGTCACCTCTCGTCGCCAGTTGTTTGACCTGTCAGATGACATGGCCACCAAAATAGATATTCAGTTTTATTCTGATGCGAAAGATGTTTTGTTAAAATCAATTGTGGAATGAAGGGTTGGGATGGTTAACTGCATGAATGCTTCACGGGAAATGCCTGCCTTTGCCACAAATTCGGCAAAGGTGTTACGAATTTTCTGGGGAACGTTCCACTGTGGAAAGAAGTGCCAGAAGAGTTGTCAGGTCCTTTGTTTCATGGGGGCTCCTGGATGAAAGGCCCCCAAAGGGATGGTATAAATCAGGTTGTAAGTTTGAGATTACAGATCCACGATTTGCGACGTTATTTTTAGAATCCGCCCTGCATACGTTGCCCGATGGCAAGGCAAGTTTGGATTCATTAATGCAAAGTCCAGTCACCTTTTCTTTTGCTTTTCCAGTAATTACAGGCAGTCTGGCTCTGTCTGTTTTTTCACGCATTGATGTCTGCCTGTATGGGCTGGATGATGAGTTTGTGATGTTGAAACAAAAATTTTTCACTCAAGACTATTTATTTTTAACATACAAGACCCTGTGAATTTTTAAATAGGCTTATGATTAAGAATGATATCCTTTATAAAAAGCGCTTTTGACCAAAAATTAAAGATAGACAATCATTCTTGACTGACATAATTGAAAGGGATTGCAATTTTTTTTCCAAATTTTGATATATACTGGAATTCAATTCCACATGCGATTAAGTTGATTTGTCTTCATTTAAGACTTTATCGATCAATAGCGATGGATTCAGCTATCCTGTAATAGTGTTTAAATGAGACACAATATTCGCAATAAAAAATTTTTTATCCTCGGTTAAAGGCTTCACATAAGCCCGATTAGCATTCGGCATATCAAAATGGTACGAAAATTGTTCATTACTATTATTTTCATTTTTAAATCTTCTTTCATGGCCAAATTTTTGCAAAGTTTGTGTTGATTCAGGACGAACATTTAGGCCGAGATCTTTAATTTGGTTCCACATAACATTTTCTCTTTTCCAATATTGGGAACAATATTTATTTAATTTCTCAACACTTGATTCAAATTTCCCCATTATTGTTTGAGACTGGTTCATTCGCAAAAAGTCTATGGTTGCATTCGATATTACTACATTCATGTAAGCAGATACGATATACTCAATAAATTCGTTAATATTTGAATATCTTAGAGGAATGAGTTCTTCGAACCATGTCCCTTGATAGTTGTCGAGATTTCCTATATTGAGTACTTCAACTGGTTTGCTTAAGATAAGGCCGTCTTCTGAAATATCCAATTCGTCAGCAGTAATTATAAAACTATCCCAACTAACGTTGGTGGGGATTGAGATACAGGGGATATTAGAATAATAAGAATCTGTTAACCCAAAGCCATCGTTTCCTTGATATAACAATTTGTCAGGATAAGTATCATCGATGTATGGCATATCGTTAATATGGCTAAAGAGCACTTTAATTTCTATTTCATCAAGAGTTGAATTTTGGATGATATCATTGAAGGTACATCCCATTTCATTCTTTTGATTAATTTGTTGTATAGTAAACCGAATTCGTGGATAATCATCCATTCTTAGTAAACCTTTGACGGTCATCCATTTGGTGAAAAATCCTGAAAAATTTTTTGTTGTACACTTTTCAAAAGATAGTTCATTAAATGCTAATTCTTCCATACGTTTTGACCCTGAGAGATAATTATTACAAATTCAAAGTGGTTCTTAACTCCAATAGTTCTTTATTGGTAATAGTCCATTCGTCAAAAAAGCCGCTAGGCCAATTGTTAAACGTACCATTCGCACTTAATTTTGGTGATACAATATCTGAACACGGAATTTTGCTTTTCTTATCATCCAGTAGTTGAAAATGTAAAAAATTAACATGCTCAGTTTTTAAATATCCTTTTATAATAGCTTTTCTCACACCATTGATAATATGATCACTATGGGTTTCGACTATTACTTGAACACCATCAGCTGCAGTTTTTGCTAATAATTCCCCTAATATAACTTGCCCTTTTGGATGTAGGTGTGCTTCAGGTGTATCAATAATAATTATTTCACCTTTTTTCGAGAGTAAACACAACAAGATTACAGGCAAACAGTATGTAATTCCAAATCCGACATTTGTAGTTCTATAATCATTGCTTTTTCCTATTTTCGTATTAAAACTGTAACTGAGATTGACTAGGCTAGTCCCTTCCAGTTCTTTCGTTTTTAAATTAATTCCAGGAGAAATCTCCCCCAACCAACTCGAGACCTGATCAATAAGACTATCACTTAAGGACTCAATATGTACTCTGTTTTCGATATCACTTAGAATATCTTGGCTATATTTTTGGCTATGCTTGTCAATATAGCTGTAAGCATACTCTCCTGATGAACCAATAATCCTTTGTTCAACGACTTTTTCGTCATTTTGATTTTGGATTACTGATGGTCCAATCCTATCAGGTCTTAAATACTTCATTGTTTCGATAAATGGTTTGACCGCAGAAAAATCTAATTTAGATTTTTCTTTTACGATTCTAAGATGATCCATTTTTTTATTGTTTGCATCTAAATGAAAGTTAATATTATTCAATTGTTTTTCTACAATACAATCAAAACCCAATTTAATAAAATCACTACTCGCGCCCTCAAATAGAACATCATTCGCTTTCCCTAAAGAAAAATCTTTGTGATTGATACTAAAATTGGCATCACCTCCATTCGGTGAAGACAATGTTTTAACATATTGCTGTATAAGCAATAATGCTTGGCAAAGTGTTGATTTCCCCGCGCCATTAATTCCACTTAATATATTTAAAAATTTTAAATCAACGGAAACGCTTTGTATGCTTTTAAAATTATCAATTTTTAAGTTATTAATCATTATAAATATCTTCCAATCGTTTCTGTAATTTTATATGTCTCGAGTTCATTGAATTTGGTTTTCTTGATGCTATAGAATAGTAATATTTTTTATCTCCAATTAAATTTTTAAAGATGCTGTACACATCTTTTTTTTTCTTAATTAGTTTTTTGATTTTAATATTATCAATTTGAGAAAATATAGCCATCCAGGTCTCGTATATATTTTTATTTAGCGGATTTCTTCTTTGTTCGGAAATTTTCCTGAATACTTGATCGTCGAAGATACTGATACATGTTTCATATGCAAAAAGGAACTTTTGAACTTTAATGTTCCGAATCGTTTTTTCAGTTTTGTTTATAGTTTTCATAGCATCTACAAGATAATCATCAAAATTATTTTCATGAATCCATGATAGCTCTAAAAACCAATACCCCAGTCCTCTTAAAACAAGTTCATTATTTTCCATTCTAGTATTATCTTTACCCCAAATGTCTTTAAATTGGGGAAGTTCACTGATTTTTTTCAATAGTGGAGTTGCCACCCCATCATTTAATGCGTGTCTGATTTCTTGACCTGAAAGAGGTTGCCCACCAGTATTAATTCTTTTAAATATGTTGTATTTAACATTTTCTGGTGTTCCGGCGTTTATGAAAATAATAGTTATATCTGTCTCTTCCAATCTTCTTTGAAAAGTTCTGGGTAATTGATCAAAAGAACAACCATTCAAATCGCTAATATACTCTAACCCCTCAAGAATCAATCTTTTCTTATCATCATCTTCGATCATGAATTCTTTGAGTGAAGTTATTCTTTGTAGTCCATCAATAATTTTCCATTTGTCTTCATCTGAAGCATCAATATAGAAAACTGGAATTGGAATTCTAACGAGAATTGACTCTATCAACCTACTTTTAGCTTCCGGCGTCCAAATGTTGTTCCCGCGTTGATAAGTTGGTGTTTCTATTTCACCGTGCTTTACACGACTCATCAAGCTATAAATCGATTGTACTTTGGACACCATTCTTATTTTAGAAGGGTCGAAAAGTGCTGTTTTATAATCATTCGATTTATTTTTCATTTAGAATCATTACCTTAGCTAATTTTATTTTTGACCGAATTGTATTCAATATGATGTGATTAACATGATTTAAAATCATCATATATAGTGCTTGCTCCATTGATTCAAAGTGTGTAAGAAAATTTGGCGAAGGTATTGAGAATCTCAAAGACTTTTATTTAAAATAAGGGCATCCTTCATTTGACCTAAAAATACTTTACACTTTATAAGAATGACCACGGAAAAATGGGAATTCACCACATGAAAGTGTAACGTAGGAATGAGGATTCCAAAATAAGCTAATAAATGCCACCTTCATTATAAAAGTTAGAGGTACCTACCGTTTTAGTTTTTTCAATTGCCATTTCGATCTCCGAAATGACTTCTTGACTACAATTCAATAGATCTCCTTTCAATGCTTGCTGCCCATTTTTAAGAGCGTTTCCGATAATTTTTCCTGGAATAATTTGAGAAGTTTTGAATCTTAAAATTTCTTTATATATCTTTTCACCAAATAATATCGGAGAAGTTTCGATTTCATTAGATTTCTGTATTGCTTCTTTTATTTCATTTTTTACTTCTTCTTCGCAGTAAGACAATGCATCTTCCAAGGCATTTTGGCCAATTTTCCTAGATTCTTCGAGTGTATTATTTGCGGTTGTATTTTTTATGCTAAATCTGAGAATTTCCTCGTAGATAGACTCTCCAAATTTGTTAGTAAAAAGCCTTTCCTGTTCGCCTTCCAAATAAAACCCACAGGCTTTAGCAACTGAAGAAATTAGTATCGCGTTTTTAAAAGAAGTTCTTCTTACATGAGACTCCCTGCCAACAATAAATATTATTTTTGCATTATCCGTACAGATACGTCCGAGTTCACAAAAAACTTGTGACATATCCATACAATATTGAACAACTGTTAAAAACCTATTTTGTCTAAACTTTCTATTAGCGCCAATCTCTGACTTTGCAACAGTCAAAACATCAACACCTGTTTTCTCAATAGATTTTCTATAATTTTGATGATAGTTGAAAACATTAATGTATGGTGGCGACGTTAAAACAAAATTTATAGACTTTCCATTGAGCAATGTTTTCCGTGCATCTCGATGATAGCATTGTAACTTGACTCTTGAGTAGGGTAAATTTTCAACGTTTGATCTGAGAGTGCCCCAAACGTTGTTAATACGTTTTACATCCAATTTCTTGGCTTCAAAATCTAAACCCGTAATTAGCGATAGTAGTATTGTGCGAGTAATTTCTTCTTTTTCATTTGAAAAAGCATTAAGAAGATCGGGTTCGAAATCGTTTATGTCTCTATTCTCTAAAAATGGTAAGTTATTTGAATACTTTGAAACTACTGTTTCTATAATTCCAAGTGATTCCATTACAATATTTTTCGATTTATTAATTAGCTCGTATATTTTGGCAAATGAGACAGCGGCAGGATTGATCTCACAACCTGAAGCTTTAAGGCCCAGCAAAGCACATTCAAATAATATTGTACCGCTGCCCAAAAATGGGTCAAATACAACATCTCCTTCAGAAGCATAGTTGGTCAACAAATATTCAATCAACTGAGGTGAAAACTGACCACGCCAAGTGAACAGGTTACTTCTTTTTTTTTCGTCGATATTTACCAATGAGTCTGGAAGTGATTCACTTAATTTAATATTTTTAAATTTCATTATTTTGGTCTTCTCATTGGTATATTCTCTCTCATTATATGCTTGGAGTCTCGTAACAATTTAATTTGCGTTTATCAGCATATTTTGTATGATTTTACCATCTATCTCATATCACTCAGAATTGAAGGAATATGCATTAAGCATATCTAAAAACTAAAAGATTTCCTATCAGCATTCCGTTAATCTGTAAAGGAATTTGAAAAATTTCAGGTCTATATATACAAAACTGTAACTTATAGGGATGCGCTTTGGTTCACTCATTCAGATTGACTCATGTTGTGTTTCAGGGTCTTTTTAAACGTAATCAATATAATTATTTGAATTTATTTGAATTTATTTGAAATATGATAAAGCTTTGCGATTTGTATTATTGGATGTATTGTTAATAATTTCAAGTTTTCATGAATAGCCATAATGATTAGACCTCGGAATCCAACAAGAGCCTAAATTTTTATTTTTCCCCTGTCAACTGGCATCAACGCCCTATTGAGAAATGTTTCATCAAGTCCCTTAGTATGGGCATTATACGCCCACCGGGCAAACTGCTCCAAAAGAGAATTGTTCTCATTTTTAAGTCTTTCATTTTCAGCCTTCAACCGATCTATACGCTCCATGGCTTTCTGCAGCTCCACGGATTTGAATTCCGTTTTTGAATCAGAGCCGGTACTGAGAAACTGCTTCTTTAATGTATATGCCCTTTTTATCCGTTCATGCCGGGAAAGGGCCTGTCTGGAATATTTGCGGAATAATCTCATCTGGGCGGCAAGTATCAGGTTGTCCCAGGTGAGTTTCTCACTGCGGGACCAGCCGTCAATGATTTTCACAATGGTTTCAATATCATTATCTGAAAGATGTA
>Ga0208900_1001517_pt1 | contig 12175 bp, 2 predicted proteins | sample AntAceMetag02UKK_FD_184763 | JGI IMG/M metagenome (GOLD analysis project Ga0208900, IMG submission 184763) | Saline lake microbial communities from Ace Lake, Antarctica - Antarctic Ace Lake Metagenome 02UKK (SPAdes) (version 2) | ecosystem: Environmental > Aquatic > Non-marine Saline and Alkaline... | reverse complement strand
AAGTAGTTCCGGTGATTGAATTCCCGAAAGGCTCACCAAGATTTTGGAAGATAGGATGTGATGGGGCCAGTAAATTTGTGGCGGTGGTTTGTCCCCGATTCCACATAAATCCAGCTTCCGTGTCAATGCCCAACAAGGGCGTGAAATATTGGGTTTGGAAATTGAGTTCCGGAAATTGCCTTTCGTTGAGTGTGCCGCCGGTAACAAAAAGTCCGACACCTTCGTTTACATATTGGGCAATGGCCTGACATTCCGCCTCGCTCAAAGCACCATAACTCTCCTCCGCATTCCAGTTGTTGTCGATCATCAAAACTTGTGCACCACAATTTGACAAAATCGGATAAGTAATTTCTATTCCGCTCAAACTTGAATAATCGATCAGTAATTCCTGTTCGCCATAATCAGCCCAATGCAGGTTGAGGTAATCCCAGGTTTCGGTGCTAAAATTTCCACCATCCACCACGCAAACCAGTGTAAGATTTCTCCTTCCTCCCGGGTGGGCATCGCGAATTTCATCAGGGCCAATTCCTGTAATGCCCCGACTATTTTTAAATGCTTCATTTTTAAAAATGATTTCCTCAATTTTATCCTGACTTAAAAAATTTGACCGATAGTTTGGATTTCCGCTTTCCGGGGTGGAGTCAGATTTTTGGATAGCTGCGTTCCAAAATAGTTTACTGTCGCCGGTATTGTTGATGATGATGTTCTTTGTTATAACTTCCCCTGACTGGATTGTTTCCTCAAAAACTGAAGGTGATGTTAAAATGTTTGGCAGTCCTTCCCAAATTATTTCCTCGGCAGGGGTAGGCAAAGATTCTCCTTCAAGGTACAAAGTAGAAACTTTATAATTGTAAGTTCCCGGGATGGATAAAAGATCAAAATAGGAAGTGGAACTTGTGGTGTCGAAAAGTGCATTGTTTCGATAAATATTGAATTGTAAAGACTCATCTTTAGCAGGAAATTCCCAGGCCAGGGCAACTTCACCTGAAGTTTCATCCAGCAAGGCAGTCAGTGATAATGGAGGGTTTTGGCCTGTAACAGTGAGAGTAATTGGAAGGGTTAGTAAAGATTCTTCCGGATCGCTGCTGCGAATCAGGATTTCAGCAAGGTAAATACCGGGATAAAGATTTGTTGCATCAAAACCCATTTCGATAATTTGCGAATCTCCGGGAAGTATCATCCCCTCGACGGGATTCCAGCTCAGCCAATCCAGTTTTCCTGAAAGTCCGAGCATGTATTGAAAAGCGTTGGGTAAGATGCTTCCAAAATTCCAATCTGAATTATTAGCAATTTCCCAGGCCATTCCGGTGAGCAGTATTTTTCCTTCTCCAAAATTATATGCTACGCTGGTTGGCTGGCCGGATTCATTTATGGTCAAGGTGTCGGCACCAGCAGGAATATTTTTAAAAGCTTCGTGGCTGGCCGAATTTCCTTTTAGGCTATCCGGGAGGTTTTTTAAAATTGGATGTGAGCTATTTGTTACGAAATTATAAGTATCAAAACTGCCAGTAGAAAGGGTTTGAATTCCTTCAGGAAATTCCAAATTCGGAATTCGATCGCCGGGTTTTGTGGCGCAATGAAACTCGATGTTTCCCCCGGAATTTAGGAAGTCTTCAAAACGGCTACGGTTATCCTGGTAATTATTATAAAATGACTTTGGCTGTTGAGATTCAAAAATAATTAAATCAAAATCTGATAATTCAATCGTAGCCATTTCATCGCTTGAAGCAATGGAAATAACAGCACCCAAACTTTCGAGTAAGGGAAGGTTTGTATCCAGATTCCAGGCTAATCGATCCCTAAAAATCAATACATTGTTTGGTGTTGCATTTCTGTTACTTCCAATTTCTATGGAATTTTCAAGGGTATGGTGTGGGGAACTCCCTGTTTTTTCAAGTAGTGTTTTTTGCGGATCGCTATTTTTTAAAGGATTGTCAAGAAAGGCGGTAATTTGGAAGTTAAGTTCTGAATCCCCGGAATTATAAATTGTAAATGTTTGCGTGGAAATTTGCCCGGCTTCCAATTCAATTTCAAGAGAAAGGGGAGAAACTGAAATATCAGGATTTCCCCTTAAGGGTTTTGGATTGGCGGGAGGCTGCGAAAATATTCCTCCAGAGATCAGGAGGAAAATCAGCGACATGAATAGTTTCCCATTATTCATCTTTTCATTTTTTGTGCAAATCTAATAAAAAAATGAATGGATGTTTTAATGCAGTCACCCTGTGAATACCTCGAGAATTTGGCGCGGCTGGCAAGGGTTCGCAGCCCTGAACGCAGTGAAGGGATTGCTCCAAAGGAATGCCTATGGCACAACCCTGGTACGGAGCTGGAGCAGTCATCCAATGAATATACTAGTAGTTTGTCCGAGTTTCCAGAACTATGGCACTTCGGTTTAGGGGAATTCATCGGGTGACTTGCCTGCAGTAAACCTAACAGGTTTCCTCGTAAGAAATTTTTCTGAATTATTAAAGGAGAGGCTGCGCCCAGACGGGTAAACCTGTTAGGTTTTTTGATGCCTGGTTGTAGGAAAAAGTCACCCCGTGAATATTTCCAACACTTGGTACTGCTTTTTGGAAGCAGTGCTTTGTGCCAAACAGAATTCACGGGGTGACTGGCCGGATTTAGTCATCCGATGAATAGCCCCGAAGTTTGGCTGTGTTTCCAGCACTGTGGCACTTTGGTTTAAACCTATTCATCGGATGACTTTCAAGCTTGCAACTTACCGCACCACCACCTTCTTGTAGGCTATCTCCCCATCTTTCACAATCTTCAAAATATAAACACCCGGCTGCAAATTCGCTAAATCCAGTTTGCTTTCCTTTTGCAGGATATTACTTTTTAATACCAGGCTTCCGCTTGAATTTATAAGTTCAATATGGATTTCATTTTCGGATTTGAAATTATCAAAAACGATATTCAACTCATCACTTGCAGGATTTGGATATACATTTATCTGTGATGATAAGTTGTTTTCACCAATTCCGGTTTCGCCCTCTTTAAACCCAGTAATCGCCGAAAGGCCATTCGTGGTAAACAAGCCATCGTGGCTGGCAAAGCTTTCGCTGAAAGTTGCAGAAAGCTCGGTTTCGGAATTAACAGCAATACTAAAACTGCGGAATCGGAGAACTTCACCTTCCATCAATCCGTCTTTTTCCTGGCTTGTTTCATCGTTGCCATAAATAGTGAGCAGTATGTTTCCGCTGGTTTTTCCGATGGCAGAATATCCCACGCAATTTCCATCGCTATCGAAAGCTCCAATAAAGTCTGCATTTTCCAGATCGTTGATGGCTTCGGCTGTAAGCGAAATAAGATGGAAGTTGCCGGTTCTTACACAGGCCCAGGGGCCTTCGGCGGGTGGCAATGCCAGGCTCGCCGACTTTGTGCCAGGGCTGTAGTCGGGATAGGTGAGCGTTACCGGGTTAAGGAAATTGGCGAGGTAACCTTTTCCCGATACAAGATCGGTGAGGGTATAAATACCACCATCGGGCCAATAGATCTGGGTGGAAGTAAGGTCGAGGATATACTTTATATCGTTTTGCGGATCATCGAAAACATCAAGCAATGGTGTGGATTGGTTTGTTAATACCGGAACAAAATGAGCACCTGCTGTAAAGTTTACTTCGTTTTCGGGTAGCGCATAGCCTTTGATTACCAGCGTATCCTTCGCGTTCATTTTTATTTTGTAGCCTTTCAGTACATCCCAGTTGCCCAGGGTGTTGATGTTGAAGGGAGCGGGCGCGTAAAGCCCACCCATTCCTAACAAAATCCGTAAGTTGTTTTCGGCTACCACGTCTGTCCACAGGTTTACGATGTTGGGGTCAGCCGGGTCTATGTAGGATGATATCAGCGACCAGCCCGTGTGGAGTTCTATTTCCTGGATGCCTATGAAAATTGTTATTTCATCTAAATCCGATTCAAGGTTTAAGGTATCGATGGCTTTGGCTTCGATAAGATGGTAACCTGAGGTAAGCGTAAAATCGAAGCTCCAGTTTGTATTTCCGTTGGCCAGTTGCCATGCTCCGCCATCGAGCCTTACATAAACTTTGTTAAGGTCTTCGTCAACATCGGATGCAGTTCCCGAAATTGTGAGTGCATAATCAAAAAGGGTGGTGCTATCGGCGGGCGAAATAATTGCCACCTCGGGGCGGCGAAGGATGGTGAGGCTTATGCAGGCAGTATCGCTTATCAGGCAAGGGCTTTTGGGAAAAGCCTCCAAACACAGATTTACTTCGCCGGCAGCAATATCAAGGCTGTCGGGCGTGTAAACGGGGTTCATCAGGGTATAGTTATCAAAGTTACCATTGCCCGTTGAAGTCCAACTTACGGAAGCATAATTTTCGGCATCCGCTGTTGAAAGGGTATAGGTGGTCCCCTCCACGATGGTGGCATCGTTGCCGGGCAAGGCGACGGGTGGGGCTTGTATAGTAACTTTCCACGTCCCTGCCGAAACTTCAAAAGTAGTGTTGCAGCTTGCATCTTTTGCATAACGGCGATAACTGGTAGTTTCGGTCAGGCCGGATGGTGGATTGTAATTTCCCAAAGTTGCCCCGGAAATAAGCGTGCTGTCGGCAAAATCGTTCGTGCTTTTGTACCATGCGTAGGTGATTGTTTCATCGCCGCCGGAAGCATTGATGCTGCTGTCGATTTCGATTGGATCGCCGGAGTAGCATATTGTGTCGCCGGTGCTTTCGATTTCGCCGGGTGTAAATGCATCATACACTGTAATTTCTACCACATTCGATTCGGCGACTCCTGTCCAGTTCGCAGAGCAATCAACACGTGCCAAACGTTTGTACCAGGTGGTGATAGTTAAACTTCCGGGAGCAAAGCCGGCGGCATCGCTTGATGAAATATCTGCAAACCCTGTGGTATCGCTTTGGGTGGATTTTTGCCATTTGTATTCCAGCTCGCCGGTATGTCCGGTGGGAAGTGTTGTGCTGGTGAGTGAATCGGGAGCCGTACTGTAACATATGGTCTGAGCATCAGCAATGGTGCCGCCATCATCGGGATCGTTGCACAGGCACGCCGAAGTTCCGGCAATATCGCCGGTAATAGTCCAACCACGGTTGATGGTAAGTGTATCGCGGTAAGGTGCCGCATCGGTGCCGTAGGTTAAGCCCGTTGCTTCGAATGGTTTGCCTGTGGGCAGGTTGGGGTTTTCAGCCCAGCCTTTCAGGGTAGTGGAGTAGCTCTCGCAGTCCATGCCGCAATTATCGAGCATGAAATGTACATTTAAATTGATATTTAAGAATTTCCAGTCGCCCAAATTGTGGTTAAAGGCAGAAGCATTTTCGAACATGCGTAACATTCCTTCTACCGAATCAACATCCCAACTACTTATATCCTGGTTGAAAGCAGTAGCACCATTGAACATATAATCCATAAATTCTACAGAAGACACATCCCAGCTATCAATATCCTGATTAAAAGCCGTGGCATTTTGGAACATGTTTGACATTTCGCTTACTTTCCCAACTCCCCAGCCGCTGATGTCTGCATTAAAAGCGGATGCATGTGCAAACATTCCTGACATATTGGTTACGCTATCTACGGCCCAACTACCTATATCCTGATTAAACAAAGTATCAGATTTAAACATGCCTTTCATATTGGTCACTTTGCTGACGTCCCAATTGCCAATATTCTGATTAAAAACGGAGGCATAATAAAACATTTTCTCCATATTAGTCACACTGTCCACCACCCAGTTGCCAATGTTCTGGTTAAATACCGAAGCACCGGAAAACATTTCTGGCATGTTGTTTACCGAAGCCACGTTCCAACTTCCGATGTTCTGGTTAAATGCTTTTGCATCTTTAAACATTTCATGCATATCGGTAACGGAGCTCACATCCCAGCCACCAATATCTTGGTTAAAGCTTATTGCGTTTGAGAACATAGAAGCCATCGAGGTATCCTTGCTCATATCCCAGCTGCTTATATCCACGTTGAAACTATCAGTAGCTGCAAACATATTTTTTGTACAAACAACCTGGCTTAGATCCCAACTGCCAATATCCTGATTAAATACGGCGCATCCATTAAACATACCGGGCATGGTTGTAACATTTCCGGTGTTCCAGGTGCTTAAAGCCTGGTTGAAATTTACTGCCCCCTTAAAGGTTGATGCCATTTTAGTAACATTTTCAACGTTCCATTTGCCCAGGTTGCGGATGGTATCGGCACCAATGTTCTGGAAACACTTGGTAAGGTCGGTTACCGCCGCCGGTAGTTCTTCGGGTACTGAAGCTAAATTTGCTGCTGACCAGAATGCGCCACGCAAAGACGTTAAGCCAATATTGCCAAAGGTAATTACCTCGGTAAGGGCGTTGTGGCCAGACCATGCTCCACTACTTTCAGCCGGATTTCCAAAATGTGTTAAGGTTCCGCTTATGGTGATAATAAAATCAGGAATGGTATAGCCATGCGTATATGTACCTGCTGCATTTATATGTGAAGGTGCAGAGCCATCTCCCCAGTCAACATAGCAATCTACCGTGTCGAAAAGGGGCAACTGTAAAGTTCCACAGGCAAAGTTCTCGAACCTAAGTTGCATGGGGCAGTTTGCCGATTGTCCGCCATCGGTGATTTGCCAGGCGTTGGTTGGAACAGGCGAGGTTTGAGGTTTTGTAAGCGTATCGCGGGCTGCGGCTGCCAGGCCGCAGGTGTATTGGCTGTGCCCGGCATTAAAACTTAAATTGTGGAGAACGTCTTGCGCTGCCCAGCCCATGAGTAGTGAATCGTAATTGGCCGTGGACAGGGTATCGTTTAAAAACATACTGGTAACAAATGCCACACTTCCAATATCCCAGGTACCAATGTTTTGGTCGAAGGCATAGGCATCCTGAAACATCCCATTCATTGTGGTAACATTCTCTGTATTCCAGTCACCGATATCCTGATTAAAAGATTTTGCATCGTAAAACATCCTTTCCATCGCAGTAACACTGCCTACATCCCAGTTGCTAATATCCTGGTTAAAGTCTGAGGCCGTGCGGAACATGTAACTCATATCTGTAACATTGCTTACATCCCAGTTGCCGATGTTGTGGTTAAAATCTTTCGCCATAAAAAACATGCCGTACATGTCGGTCACATTGCCCACATCCCAGTTCCCAATGTCCTGGTTGAACACAAAAGCAGCTTCAAACATGTTTTTCATGCTTGTAACATTTTCGGTGTTCCAGTTGCCAATGGTATCGTTAAAATTGACTGCCCCAGAAAAGGTTTTTTCCAAATTGGTAACCGAGTTCGGCAATTCATTCGGGACATCGCTCAAGCCACCGCAATTGTAAAAGGCATAACTTAAATCTTCCAGACCTACTTCGCCCCAGCTAAGCACCTTTGTAAGATAGTTTTTATATTCATTTAAAATAGTGCTTGTTCCCAGCCCGGTAAGTGTTCCGGTAATGCTTACGGTATCGGTACTTGCGGAAGCGTAAACATGGCTTGCGTTCACTGCACTGGTAATGGTATCGTTATCCGAACCATCGCCCCAGTCGATAACTACATCTACGGTACCTTTGAGCGGGATTTTTAAGGTTTGGTTGGCAGCGGTGGTGGTGAACACGAGCTGGAGGGAGTTGCCCGGAAATGTTTGCCAGCTCAGGTAAGGGTAGCCCTCGTTTTTGCTGTCATCGATTTCCCAGATTGGTATGGTAACAAAATCCCAACCTGCACTTGTAAATGTGCTGTCGGTTTGCATTTGGGCGGTGGCAAGACCTGTGCCGCCAGCACTCGAAGCCTGGCCCGAAGTGTTGGTGTCCCAGAAAGAATTTGTTGTAGTTGCATAACTTTGTGCTATCAAACCACCTTTTAAGGCTGCATTACCTACTAAACCGGAAGCATAACAATTGCTCACCGTACCTCCAATTGTATTTCCAATTAATCCGCCAAAAAAATTGCCACTACCCGAAATTGTACACTTCGAATAACTGTCTGATATTGTTCCAGGCCCTGCACCTGAATAACTTCCGCTGTTACCGGCTAATCCACCTACATACAAGTTAGAACCTGATACAGCGCCTGTAGTATAACATTGGTTGATAGTGCCTCCACAAAAGCCGATTAAACCGCCAACACTTCCTTTTCCTGTTATATTAACGTTGGTAACACCTAAATTTGAGATAAGGGATAGAATGTCCGTCTTTCCAATCAAGCCAACATAGTCTTGTGTCGTACGATGAATATACAAACCATCAATGACATGACCTCCACCATTATACGAAGCCTGAAACATGTTCGTATTATTTCCGATAGGAGAAAACCCGAGTGTATCGCTGCCCGAAATATTCCAGTTGCGGGTATCGGAAGCATCAATATCGGCCGTTTGAATAAAGTATAAACCGCTCGCCCAGTATCCGGAGTTTTCTGAAAGATTTTTCAGGTCGTCGAGGGTAGCAATCTGGAATGGATTGGCCGGGATGCCGTCCCCATCAAACAGAAAATCACCGCCGCCATCGGTAATCGTCCAGTTATGGTCGTCGATAAGGCTTTGGCGGGAATTTAAACCTGCGATTGAATATTTGCTGTTTCCGGCACCAAAAGCTACATTGGGTTTTACGGTTTGTGCTGCCCAACTATTTAGGATAGCGTTGTAGGTAGCATTAGGAAGTGTAAGACCTAAAAACATGGATCCCATATTTGTAACACTGCCAATATCCCAGGAACCAAGGTTCTGGTTAAAGGCATACGCACGGCCAAACATAGCGTACATAGTTACCACATTGCCCACATCCCATGAACTAATATCTTGGTCGAAAGCCGGCGCATCCAAAAACATGTAGGCCATATTGCTTACATTTCCAGTGTTCCAGGTGCTAATGTTATCATTAAAAATGGAAGCACCATTAAATGCGAATTCCAAAGTAGTTACAGTTGATGGCAGGTCATCTGGCACATCTGTTAGCTTGCTGCACAACATAAATGCTTGTCTTAAGCTTTCAAGGCCAACAGTACCCCAGCTTGTTACTTTTGTTAGATAATTGTTATATTCCGGTATATTGGCATTGTGCCCCAGGTGGGTAAGTGTACCTGTAATGCTTACGGTATCAGTGCCGGCAGTGGCATACACATGACTGGGACTTCCGGCACTTGTAATGGTGTCGTTATCCGAGCCGTCGCCCCAGTCGATAATTACATCCACTGTTCCAATGAGTGGGATTTTTACAGTTTGGTTGGCGGCAGTGGTGGTGAATACGAGTTGCATGGGGTTCATAATACCTATCTCAATGACGTTCGATTTGGCAGCTCCTGTCCAACCAGTAGCACAATCGGCACGTGCCAAACGCCTGAACCAGGTTGTTTCTGTAAGTGTGTCAGGTTGATAGCCTTCAGTATAAGCACCTACAATATCAACAAATCCTGTGCTGTCGCTTTCGGATGAACTTTGCCAAATATATTCTATATCGCTTGATGCTCCCGTTGCGGATGCAGTACTAATTAAAGAATCCGGCAGAGTACCTGTTAACAGGGTTTGTGCTGCGGAAATACTTCCGCCATCAGTGGGGTTATCGCAAACAATACCGTACATCATTACGGTTCCTTTGTTACTATTCGCTCCATCTCTAAAAAACACATAAGGGTCTCCAGATGGATTTATTGCCAACGAAAGATAATCGGCACTTCCTGCTGTGAATCTACTTCCGGAAGTACTCCAACTTGTAGTATGCTTCTTTACTGTAGCTTTTCCTTGATAGTTGTTTTCCTGATAAGCCCACCAAAGAGTACCGGATTGGTCTGTTTCCAAAGAAGTGTTTGTCCCTTTGTAAGCTGAGGATGATGAACTCCAGGATGTACCGGTACCGTTATATTTGTAAACTTTTGCATAAGTGGCATCTGAGTACGCAACAAAGGGTGTCCCTGAGCCATCCACAGCAATAGAAATATGTTCAGCATTATCAGCGATTCCTGTAGCTTCACAAATTTGATTGCCATTTTTAGTAACCTCCAACCAGTTATTATAAGTATTGTTGAATGCGCAATAGGTGTCAGTACCTTCTAATGTGAATGAAATAAATTCACTCCATGATCCAAGTTGCGATTGATAAACCCAACTTGTTCCATTGAATATGTGTTTTTTTGCATTAGGAGAACTATTTTGATATACTACAACCGGATTATTTGAACTATTTATAGCTAACGAAATTTCATCATAAGTTTGTACAAAATCTGCATTGCCAACCTGAACCCAATTGGTGCCATCGTATTTTTTCACATTGGCTTTTTTAGAAACATCATCTTGATAGGCAACATAAGGAGTACCTAAAGCATCCATCTTTAAATCAATATAGTTTGATGTATTAGTATTAATACCTCCCGCTGTACCCACATAATTCCATTGGCCGCCACTATATTTCATTACGCTTAACAAATCGGATGCATTTCCATCGGTAAAGGCAATATAGGGAGTTCCCGTACTATCAACGGTTATTATACAGTCTGCGACCTCATCAGCAGTAAAAGCTTCCGTGCCGACAAATGTCCAATTGTACACAGCTATACCCACACGTACCACATTCGATTCTACCCAGGTAGTTTCGCAGCCAACTTTTAATCTTCGTCTGTACCATGTGGTTTGACTTAAGTTTGAATTTTCGGTGTAATCGACAGAAGTTGCATCCACAATATCGCTAAAACCCGAGGTGCTGCTGGTAGTACTTTTTTGCCATTGTATTTCAATATATCCTGAATAATCGGTGGGCAATGACTCACTGGTAAAAGGTTCCGGTTTGGTGTTGGTTGCAATTACTTGGTCGGAACCAATAATACCCCCCGAAGCTGGGTTTTCGCAAATCATATAACAGGCTGCTTTACCAATTGCTGTGCTACCTGTGGTACTAAAAATATAAGGGTTACCTATCGAATCAAAAGCTAAGTCGTTGTACCAGGCATACGAAAACATGCTTCCAAGCGAACCCACTTCTTCCCATGTGTTGCTTGTGCTGTTGTGTTTTTTAATTTTAGCCTTAATGTCAATTCTGTTTGAATATACAACATATAATTTGTCAAAATCATCAAATCCCAAAGTAATATACATGGCTGTATCAATTGTGGTAAATCCGGCAGGGCCAACCAAGTCCCACGAAGTGCCACTGTATTTTTTTACAGTAATTTTGCCATTATAGGAGGAATCGGCAAAAGCCAGGTAAGGTGTTCCTGCATTGTCAAGGGCTAACGAAACCCTCTGAGAGGTATTAATGGTAGTGTCCGGTACACCAACTGATGCCCACGAGCTGCCATTATACTTCATAACTTTTGCAATGTTCGATCCATTATCAAAAGCTCTGTAGCCTATGTAAGGAATTCCTGCATCATCAATTTTTATCGTTAAATCTTCTGCATAAGTTTCAGTGAAATTTGCAACTCCAACAGGATTCCACACACATGCTGTTACAACGCCGCCTTCGTACATGCTTTTCGAACTTTTCTTAACATTAGCTTTTTCGTTAACACCTTCCGTGTATGCAATATACAAATATCCATCCGGATCAATAGTTATATCCGAATGTTGACTGATGCCAAAATTAAGCGTTCCTACATTCGCCCAACTGCTTCCATCGTAACGTTTTACGTACGATTTATTGCTTGTCTGTTTATCATCGCAAAAAACATAAGGGATGCCATTTGTATCCAGAACCAAAGTTGGATTATTAACATCGATAAAAGAAGTACCGACAGCTTCCCACTCAAAACCATTATGCTTGGTTACATGGGTTGTGAATTGAGTTCCAGAAAGCGTGGAAAAAGTCGTAAAAGGTGTTCCTGATGATGTTACATCACCTGATAGGCCATTTCCTGTTTGTGCATTCCCATTTAACATCGATGAAATGCCCATGTCGTGCCAAACTTCGTACTGGGCATTTGCTGTTGAGATTATTGCAATTAAGCAAAGTGTTAAAAATAAATTTAAATTTTTCATACTCATTAAATTTTGATTAATAAATGTTTAATATTCAATTGTTTGTTTTTTAGATGTTTGGATGGGGTGGATGAACCAACTTGCTTACAATCCTCCTTTTAGTCTTTTCCCTGTCAATCAGATCATCTATTTCTTTTTCCAGGGTTTTCTCTTCAGGCTGCTCCTGAAGTTGTTTTCCTTTCTTAATTTGATTATTTTTCATCGTTACCGTTTTTTTTCTGGGGCGAAAGTAAACACACAGGCAGGGTAAATGCA
>Ga0208900_1001514_pt1 | contig 12178 bp, 9 predicted proteins | sample AntAceMetag02UKK_FD_184763 | JGI IMG/M metagenome (GOLD analysis project Ga0208900, IMG submission 184763) | Saline lake microbial communities from Ace Lake, Antarctica - Antarctic Ace Lake Metagenome 02UKK (SPAdes) (version 2) | ecosystem: Environmental > Aquatic > Non-marine Saline and Alkaline... | reverse complement strand
CCGGTCCGGGAATCAGTCTTTACAGTGAACAGCTCTCCTTTGCCCTTGGCAGTGAAATACCCATGGTGATTGTGGACGTTCAGCGATTAGGTCCCTCAACAGGATCTGCCACCCGGGGTGCAGACAGTGATATTCAGTTCTTAAGATGGGGAAATACCGGTGGTGTTCCGGTGATTGTCCTGGTTCCCAAGGACGCAAAGGATTGCTATGAACTGACGGTTCATGCATTCAACTATGCCGAAGAGTTCCGCTGCCCTGTATTCATTGCCTCCAATAAAGAGATCGGCATGACCCGGGAGAGTGTGGATCTGGATGCCATAACCCTGCCCCCCCTTGTGGATCGAAAACCTTTCACTGGCGAAAATTATGTCCCCTTTGAGGCGGATGCAGACAAGGCCCCTGATTTTCTTCCCATTGGCGGAAAAACCCTGGTTCGTCAAACCTCTTCCACCCATGGCCCTGACGGGTACATTACCATTGATCCCGAAGTGATCAGTGCATCCCAGGAGCGCCTGCAAAACAAAATTCTTGCGGCCGAAGATCGGATTACCCTTTTTGAAGAGAATCACAGAGAAAATGCAGACACCCTTGTTATCAGCTACGGCGTTACCTCCCGGGCTGTGGAGGATGCCTGCGCCTCCCTGGAAAAAAAGGGCACCCAAGTCTCTTCTCTATCCTTGAAAACCATATGGCCTGTTCCTGAAAAGCTTTTAAAGGAAAAGGCCAAAGCCTACAAACGCATTGTTGTCATTGAAATGAATTTGGGCCAGTATGTCAACGAAATCAGGCGGGTTCTGGCGGGTAAAAAACTCGATTTTTACGGACAAATGGACGGTACCTTGATTGCACCTGGTAAAATAATGGAGGTTATTGAAAATGAGTAGTTTATTAAATACCAGCCGTCCCCCGGTATTCTGCCCCGGCTGCACCCATGATCGCATCACCAAAGAGCTGGACAAGGCCCTTGTAAAGATGGGTATTCCCGCTGAGAAAACCGTCATTGTTACAGATATTGGTTGTTCCGGTCTGTTTGACACATTTTTTAACGTCCATGCCCTTCACGGTCTCCATGGCAGGGCCTTAACCTATGCTTCCGGCCTGAAATTGGCTGATCCAGAGTTGAATGTCATCGTCACCATGGGTGACGGGGGGCTTGGCATCGGTGGTGCCCATGTGCTCTCTTCTTGCCGAAAAAATCTGGATATCACCCTGATTATTTTAAATAATTTTAATTTTGGCATGACCGGTGGTCAATATTCTTCCACCACCCCCAGTGATGCCATTGTGGGGTCTGAATTCCTTAATCAGGCAGAAGCCCCCCTTGATATCTGTGAAATTGCACAAAGTGCCGGTGCCACTTGGATTGGCAGGTACTCCGGCCATGATGCAGATCTGTCAGACCACTTTGTAACAGCCATGCAGCATAAAGGCTTTTCCATGGTGGAAACCCTTGGCATGTGTACCGGGCGTTATACCAAAAGAAATAAGTTAAACATCGCAGCCATTGATGCCATGATTGAAGAGATGCCGCCCAAAAACGGTGTGGTGGAAAAAAACAAACGGCCTGAATATGGTGAGCGGTACAGAGCCATTGCCGCTGAAAAAACAGCCTATCCCGAAGTTGTTACCGTGGAGCAACAGGTAACGCTTGAAAATCCCAAGCGCGATGACATCGTTATTCTGGGAAGTGCGGGCATGCGTATTGTCACGGCAGGGGATATTGTCTGTTTTGCCGGTATGGTGGCCGGGCTGAATGCTTCCATGAAAAACGATTATAATATCACAGTTTTAAGGGGTCAGTCCGTAAGTGAATTGATTCTATCTCCGGAAAAGATCGGTTATGCAGGGCTGGAAACACCGTCCATTGTTCTTGCCCTGAGTGATGAAGGGGTTCAGCGTCGTAAAAAAATATTCCCTAAACTCGGGCCTGATACCCTTGTGGTTAAAGAGGCCAGTGTGACTATCCCGGAAACTGCCGCCGAGGTGGTGACAGTGGATTATAAAGCATTGAAGATCAAACGCCATGACTGGGCCCTGGCATCTTTGGGATTCTTGGCTAAACGCGGCAGGGGAATCACCGAAGAGATGCTCATTCCGGCTTTGAAAGCCCGGTTCAATGAAAAAGTGTTTGGCATGGCCATGGAAACCGTTAATAAGACATTAAAGGGTTGATGCCGACTTTCATTACAGCCTCCAGCGGATCATAATATTGAAATTAGTTCACCCACAACGAAGAATAAAAGAATGTTAGGTATATCTACTTTCTCATATAACGGGCATGTCCTGCTGAACACAACAAATATTGGGTCGTAGACGCGGAGCCAAATGCCATTATGCCGCCCCCCCCGACGGGTAATGGGCCCGGCCGGAACCGTAGACGGCACAATTGGCCGGTTCCTATTACCCATCGGGGGGGGGCTCTGCTGAGGGTGCTTGGACATTTCATTTTCATATAAAAAAAATATTAATATAAAAAAATCACGAACAGGAGAGAACAATGGATTTTAGACTGTCAACAGAACTGACCATGCTCCAGAAAGCCGTAAGAGATTTTGCAAAGAAAAAAATTGCCCCCAATGCCGACGAGTGGGATGCCAATGATTATTTTCCTTATAAAGAAGCCGTCCGTCCCATGGGCGAACTGGGTTTTTACGGCACCGTTATTCCAGAAGAGTATGGCGGAGAAGACATGGGATGGCTGGCTGCCATGATCGTCACCGAAGAGATCGCCCGATATTCAAGTTCTCTCCGGGTTCAGGTGAACATGCAGGTGCTGGGATGTGGTTTTACCATTTTTAAATATGGTACTGAGGCGGCCAAGAAAAAATATGTGGAAAAACTGTGTTCCGCAGAATACATTGGTGGATTCGGCATAACAGAAGCCGATGCCGGTTCCGATGTCATGGCCATGTCCACTGTGGCGGAAGAAAAAGACGACCACTATCTTTTAAATGGGTCTAAAACCTGGATTTCCAATGCGGACTTTGCTGATGTCCTGATCTGCTATGCCTATACAGACAAGGAAAAGGGTAGCAAAGGACTTTCTGCCTTTGTCATTGAACCCAAAAATTTTGAGGGCATTAAAACATCTGCCCTTGATAAACTGGGTTCCCACTCTTCCCCCACAGGAGAGGTGTTCCTGGATAATGTAAAGGTTCCCAAGGAAAATCTTCTGGGAAAACCCGGTGATGGTACCAAGGTGCTTTTCAGCTCCTTGAACCATACCCGTCTTTCCGCTGCCGCAGGTGGGGTGGGACTTGCCCAGGGATGTCTTGATGAGGCCGTGAAATACTGCAATACCCGTAAGCAATTCGGTAAAAAAATCGGTTCTTTCCAGATGAATCAAGACATGTTGGCCCAGATGGCTGCTGAAATTGATGCGGCCCGTTTCATGGTATACCGTGCAGCATCGGAAAAGGACAAAGGAAAGCTCAACAATGGTCTGGATGTGGCCAAGGCTAAATATCTGGCCGGAGAAATAGCCACCAAAGCTTCCAACTTTGCCATGAGAATATTGGGTGCCTATGGATATTCCACAGAGTATCCTGTGGCTCGATTTTACAGGGACGCCCCCACTTACAGTATGGTGGAAGGCTCTGCCAATATCTGCAAGATGATCATTGCGCTGGATGCCCTTGGTATTAAAAAGGCCAATCGCTAATCAGTAAGGATCGCAGATGAAATTAAGTTGGACAGAAATGGCACAGACCAATCTATAAAATCTGGTGTTTCATCTACAAGGCGCTTAGCACTAAGTACCCGGGCATATGTTCCTCAAAATAAAATCTATAAATATCAATGATATATGGCTGTAGAATACCGAAAAACATATGTGTGGGTACTTACAACGACACTTTCATGAGCCACCCTGTTTGGAAAGAATTTTAAAATGGGAGTCCTCACCTTGTCACAGTCAATTTTGAGTGAGATGAGCGAAGTGTCGCTGAAGTGTGAGTTGTTGCGCTTTTGACAATGCAGGTCTGCCCCCCGCATATACCCAATCTGAAAAATGCAAAAAAGATGGAGAACAGAACCATGAACAATGCCATGACCGTTTTTATCTCAGGACTCACAGGCGTTTTTGGGGGAATGACCCTGCTCTATTTTTCCCTGAAAATAACCTCCTTTATTACGGATAAAATGGTGGCCTCTGCCGCCAGGAAAAAATAGCGACTTTATAAATTTAAAAGATAAGTACCCACACATATGTTTTTTGGCATTCTGCAGAGATATGCCATTGATATTGATGAATTTTATTTTGAGGAATAGTAAATATTCGGCCAGCACCCCATATTCACTCATTTGGGTCTGCTCACATTGCAATAGTATGCTACGCAGTCCCAACTAAGGAATGAATCCGCAAGAACATCCTCATTTAAAAATTGGGGAACACCATCCTTCAACGATGGTACGTTCTGAAAAGGGCAAGTTATTTAAGACTGATTCCTAAGCGAATATGGGACACCGGCCAAGCATTTACATTAACAAGCCGAATATTTACGACGAATATATGTTCGGGTAGTTACTCCCTGTTTTTAAAGGATTATTGATATGTTTGATGCATTGAAGTTTTTAACGACCACCACCGGTTTCTGGCACCTGACCCCTGGAATGGTGTTCATGTGGGCCATTGGTCTGGGCCTGGTTTATCTGGCCATTTCCAAACAATATGAACCGTTGCTTCTGCTCCCCATCGGTTTTGGTATTATCCTTGCAAACCTTCCCCTGGCAGGACTCATGACCCCGGAAGAGGGGCTGTTATGGAAATTTTATGAATACGGCATTCACTGGGAGATTATTCCGCCCCTGATTTTCTTAGGCTTGGGTGCCCTCACCGATTTTGGTCCTCTGCTTTCCATGCCCTCCCTTATTTTTCTTGGAGCTGCGGCCCAGGGCGGGGTTTATTTGACCTTTTTTATTGCCAACAGTGTCCTTGGCTTTGATCTCATGGAGTCGGCCACCATTGGTATTATTGGGGGTGCTGATGGTCCCACCACCATCTTTCTGGCCTCCAAGCTGGCCCCCCATATGTTGGGGATCTGTGCGGTGGCGGCATACTCCTACATGGCCCTGGTGCCCATTATCCAGCCACCGGTGATGAAAGCGTTGACCACGGACAAAGAACGAAAGATCCGTATGAAAAAAGGTCGTAAGGTCAATAAGCTTGAAAAGCTGCTCTTTCCCATCATTGCCACCTTTGTTATTATCCTCATTGTACCGGCATCGGCCCCTTTGATTTCCATGTTCATGGTGGGCAATCTTTTCCGGGAGTCCAAGGTGGTGGAACGACTCACCAAGGCGTCCCAGGAGGAGCTGCTCAATATAGCCACTATTTTCCTGGGCCTGCCCGTGGGTGCCACCATGAATGCCGAGAATTTTCTTCAATGGAATGTTATTTTTATATTTCTACTGGGACTTTGCGCCTTTATCATGAGTACGGCGGTGGGGGTGTGCATTGCCAAGGTGATGAACCTGTTTCGTAAAGATAAAATCAATCCGTTGCTGGGAGCTGCCGGTGTGTCTGCCGTTCCCATGGCAGCCCGGGTGGTTCACAAGGTGGGCCAGGAGGCGGATAAAAAGAACTATCTGCTCATGTACGCCATGGGACCCAATGTGGCTGGCGTCATCGGTACCGTTATTGCCGCTGGTATCTTCTTAACGCTGTTGCAATAAACCCAGTACCCAAAACCTGTTTTTTAATATAAAACATATATGGCAGATTTGTCTGCCACAACAAATAATGAAAAAGTAAGGTCCGCCAAATCCAGTACCCAGTACCCAAAACCCAGCACCTGCTTTTTCACATACAAAAATAAGGAGAATCCCATGAGCGAAGAATTATTGGCCCCTTTGGCCGGAAAAATTATTCAGATTGACGTTAAGGTTGGAGACAAGGTGGAAGAAGATGATGATGCCCTGGTCATCGAAGCCATGAAGATGGAAACACCCATTTACATTCCCTGTGACGGTACCGTTGTCAAAATCAATGTAAAAGAGGGGGGTGAAGTTGAGGAGGATGATGTCCTTCTGGTCATAGAATAATTGAGTTGAGGTCAGGCTTGGATTATTGGGATGGGCGCATTCCCATTTTCTCGGTTGGAGATTCAACTCTTTAATTTATCAAGATATTTTATTTTATATCAATGGATGCTGGCTTAATAAAATCAGTGGGTTATATGGTGGGCCGGGAAAATTGGAATGCGCCCATTGGGATTATCGTTTAAAAAAAATGTGGAGAAAAAATGAGACCGTATTTTGAAAAAATGCCTGGGTTCGGTACCGCGCTGAAAAAAGGGCAGATCAAAAGGGGAGAAGACAACACCCTTCGCCTGAAAGAGGTGGAAGGTGAAATAGCCGCAGCAGTGGATGTTATCAAAAATGCGGGGCTGCCCGAAGCAAAAATAAATGCCAGGGGCGTGATGACCGTGTGGCAGAGACTGGAGTACCTGGTGGATCCCGGAACTTGGTCTCCTCTTCACATGCTTTATAACCCTGCTGATAATTCCGAAGGCACTACCAATGTCATTGATGGTCTGGGAAAAATTTCCGGCAAATGGGCGGTTATCATCGGGTTTGACAACAAGGTGATGGCAGGCGCATGGTTGGCAGGTCAGTCTGAAAATATTTTAAGGGTCACCGATCTTGCCAAACGCCTGAATGTACCCCTGGTATGGCTGGTGAACTGTTCTGGTGCAAAACTCACCGAACAAGAGCAGTTTTATGCCAACAGAAGGGGAGCAGGCGCTCCTTTTTACAGGCACGCAGAGCTTAATCAGATGGGCATCCCCGTGCTTGCTGGTATTTACGGTACCAACCCCGCAGGTGGTGGATACCAGAGCATTAGTCCCACCATTTTGTTTGCCCACAAAGACTGTAATATTGCCGTGGGCGGGGCTGGCATTGTAAGTGGCATGGCCCCCAAAGGCGGCTTTGATGCAGAATCTGCCGAACAGCTCATTGAAAGTACCCGTCATTTCAAGAGCAACCCCCCCGGAACCCCCAAGGTACACTATGATGAGACTGGATTTTTCCGATATGTGTACGAGGAAGAAAAGGGGGTACTGGACGGTCTTAAAGACTACATGAAGGATATCCCTGCCTATAATCCCAAGTTTTTTCGGGTGGCGGAACCGGCAGAACCCAAGTTTGACATCCAAGATCTCTATAAACTGCTGCCCATTGACCAGAAAAAAGTGTACGATTTTGACGAAATTCTGGCACGACTGGTGGACAACAGTGAAAGCATGGAGTTCCGTCCTGACTATGGCCCGGAGGTGTATACAGGGCTTTGCAAGGTGGATGGATATCTGGTGGGAATTATCGGAAACCGCCAGGGGTATCTTGGCAAAGGCTATCCCGAGTATGCGGATTACCCCGGCATCGGTGGCAAACTCTATCGCCAGGGCATGATCAAGATGAACGAATTTGTTACCCTGGCCGGTCGGGATCGGATTCCCCTTATCTGGTTCCAGGACACGTCTGGCATTGATGTGGGAGATATCGCAGAAAAGGCAGAATTGCTGGGTATCGGGCAAAGTCTTGTGTACTCCATTCAGCAGTCGGGTATTCCCCAGATGATGGTGCTTTTACGTAAAGGATCTGCGGCAGCTCATTATCTTCTGGGCGGTCCCCAGGGCAATGACACCAACGCCTTTTCCATTGGGACGGCTGCCAGTGAAGTGTATGTCATGCACGGCGAAACCGCTGCGGTTGCCATGTACTCCCGTCGTCTGGTAAAAGAAAAGGATGCGGGCAATCCTCTGGAGCCGGTCATCGAAAAGATGAACAAGGTGGTGGAGGATTATAAGACTTTCTCCCGTCCCAAGTATTGTGCCAAGGTGGGATATGTGGATGAGATCGTCAATATGGATGATATTCGCCAGTATATGAAGGCCTTTACTGGCTCTGCCTATCAGAATCCCAAATCCATTTGTCCCCAGCATCAGATGATTTTACCTCGCATTATTAAGGGGTAGTCTCATTTCTGACTGGACACTAAATCCAGCATAAAATCGAAGCTGCTTTAACAAAAATTCCTGATGTGTGCCCTGTGCATACATCAGGTTTTTTTTGTCCTAAGATAAGCATTTGATGTATTCACCGTCCGGTTGTTAACGTGACAGTGACGGTAAACCCATGGGGCTCGCCATTGCAGGCACACACCGTTCCCTGGCAGGTTTCAATGCAGGTTTTGACAATGGCAAGTCCCAGGCCCACCCCGCCGGAATCCCGATTTCTTGACGCTTCAGGTCTAAAAAACGGTTCAAACAACTGATCCAACATGGTTTCAGGAACGCCGGGACCGGCATCTCTGAAAATCAGGGCAATTTTATCTTTTTGATTTTCAGCCAAAATATAAACAGGTCCCGCGTTCCCTGCATACTTGGTGGCATTTCGAATCAGATTGGCAACGGCCCGGGTCAAAAGATCTGGAGCTGCCTTGACCCGGATGTCCGGGGCGATTTCGTTGAAAATTGGGCATCCTTCATATCAGCCCAGAGTCATTTACACCTTTGGGTTAATACTTCCTGAGAAATGGGGTTATTGCTCCAAGAAGTAAGTACCCATACATATGTTTTTCGGTATTCCACAGAGATATACCGTTGATATTTATGGATTTTATTTTGAGGAATATATACTCGGGTACTTATAAACTGGCAAATGAAGGATGCCGAGTTATGGATTATGTTTTTCAGAAATCATTAGGAGAAATATTATGAACAATTCAGTCAGTTTTAAAATGACCATTGCAATCGCAGTGTCTATTTTGCTCTTGATATGAATTGAGTTATCCTGTTGTCGATACCGGCCAAAGTGCCTGCTATGATGCCGATGGTGCAGGGATTACCTGCCCGGGAACAGATGATGCCTTTGCAGTCCAGGATGCGCAATATGCTGGATCACAACCCAGTTATACCGACAATGGTGATGGCACGATAACGGACAATATGTGATGCAGGCACTTCTGGAATGTGCACAAAAACACGCCCAAGTGATGGCGCATCCCGCAGAGAGATCACCATAAATCGTGGGATAAAGATAAAAGACATCCACCGGTTTATCCGTCGTTGGTGCCTGAAATACCCAGGAATATGAATTATTATAATCGGGGCTCTGGGGTGTTGCAGCCTGGGCAATCACTCCACAACTCCAGTACATCGCAGGGCATTGCCCGTCGGGAAGGGCGGTATGATATCATTTGGCTCCGCGTCTACGACCCAATATTCGTTGTGTTCGGCAGGACATGTGGGTTTATTAAAAGGGAATGTCATTATCATCTTCACCTTCATAATCATCTTCATAATCATATGCTGATCTGTCGTTCATAAAACCAAAGAAGACATCAAGTGATTCACATAGATTTTTGATGATTTTACTTTGCTTTAATTTTTCGTCTGTTGTGTTAGCATTGCCCATATCCATTAGGGATGTCATTATCTGCTTTGAAATCCCATCCATTATTTTGTCAAGATTCATAAGTATTCCTAAGTAATTAAAGCGATTATCGGAAAAGAATATACTGAGATGCACTGTTTTTTCATTAGTATTAAGTGGGATTTTTTGTGCCGTAGCTGTTTTTATGCACGAAAAAACCCAACGTAGACGACGAATACAAAACAAGCAGGCTGATATATTCTTTCGCAGAAATGGCCTGAAGACATGGTATATTCCCAAACTAGTGCAGCATAAAAGTTTAATTTTAGGATTGCCAATTTCCAAAAATGCCGTGGTGCAACACTCTTCGGACTTTATCATCCCAAATCTTAGCCTTGACCATGCACTACCCTATCATTTTGAATGGTTCGAGTGCAAGAAAAACTGATTCATTTTCTGGAGTTTATTTTGCGAGAACGGTCTCTGGCCTGCATTATAAGGCTTTCTCTGTAACTCGGGAAAAATTTCCAGCTTTTTGCCCCCATGACAAAAACGTCCGCTTTTTCTTCCTCAATTGCAGCCAGAACCTCCTGGAACGGCTTTGGATATAACATACATGGCTGTAAAACCAGCCACAACAAAAAACGAAAGTCCTTTAATTATAGTACCTTGCTGAGACTTTCTTATAAAAAAATAAATTAGTCTCCATGGGTAAATAAAAGTCCTCAGAAATCCCGCCCGCGGATAATGGTAAAAATTAACCAAAGTGCCAAAACCCCTGAAATCAGATAACCGATGATGCCAAACGCTGGATATCCGAAAAGCAGTGGTTTGACTCCTGTGGTAATGATCATGGACGAACCGATGATCATTGCGCCAAGAACAATACCGAGTGTCAGACGGTTAAAAATGCTTTCCAGAGTTGTTTGAAAGTGATCCAGATTCTGGTGCTCGAATCGTATGGTTAGTCTGTCATTCTCCATTTTTCGAAGAATGGATGACAATCGAGCAGGCACATTTTTCTGAAAAGACCACAGGCTCGACAGGTGACGTCTTAAACGTCGCCAAATCTGTTTTGAAGAATATTGCCGTTCCATCAGTTCCCGGATAAGGGGCTCAGATTCAGAAACCACATCCAGTTGGGGATACAGCATCCTGGCGGTTCCCTCCAGGGTCATAACTGTCTTGATCACGATGGTCATCTCTGGAGGCAGTCCAAGATGGTGCTCTTTCAGCACACTGACAATATCGGCAAGAAGATCACCAACCCTCAGGTCTTCCAAGGGCAGGGCCAGATAGGAATCCAGGATGTTCTGCAAACCCCGCCGGAGCTGCCGGACATTTACCTCATCGGTTACAACCGTAATACTGATCAATCTGTCAGCCAGCGCCCGGTTATCGCCGTCAACAATCGCCTGGATCATATGGAGAAAATTAATCCGTTCTTCTTCGGTGAGCCGCCCGACCATCCCCCAGTCCAGGAGACAGAGTTTCTGGTCAGTGGTGATAATAATATTCCCCGGGTGGGGATCTGCGTGGAAAAAACCCTGCTTCAAAATTTGGTAAATACCGGTGCGCAGCCCTGCTCTTGCTAACGCTTTACGCAGATTATCATCCATCTGATCCAGGGCAGTGAGCCTGCTTCCCTGGATGTATTCCATCACCAGAATGGATTCATTGCTGTACTTACTTATAACATCCGGGATAACAATCTCCGGATTGCTGATGGCTGTGCGGGCAATTCGGATATTTTGGGCCTCTTTGGCAAAATCAATTTCATTGAGCAGAGACCTCCGGCAGTTGACTACAACTTTGGGCAAATCATACATCCGTAGGTGCTCCATGTGATCATGGCAATAGGCAGCCAGGGTCTCCATGATGTTGAGATCTGTCTCCACAACAGCACGGATTCCTGGTCGCCGCACCTTGACCGCCACCGGGGCCTCTCCCCGTTCAAGAACGGCACGGTGAACCTGGGACAGCGACGCGGTCGCAACCGGTTCTGGATCAATGGTGTAAAAAAGGTTCTGTATCGTTTCACCGAATTCATTTTCCAGCACCTGCCTGATCTCATCAAAAGGAAGGGGTGCCACCTGATCCTGAAGTTTACTCAATTCCCGTATCATCGGTATTGGAAAAAGATCAGGGCGGAGGCTCATCATCTGACCCAGTTTGATGAACGTTGGCCCCAGTTCCTCAAGTACAAGACGAATCCGGACGTGGATATCCGCATCCAGCTCAATATTAGAGGATACTTTTTCAGCCAGACCTTTAATCGGAAGATTTAGACGCTGAACGATATCACCAAATCCATGTCTGACAAGTACCATCGCAATATCTTTCAGGCGTGCAATGTTGTTGAAGGTTTTCAAATCCATAGGCCGCTCCTTAATCGGTCGGTTACTTGAGCTTGGATATCACTTTTTTTACTCCGTCCATAACTCGATAGTATAGGAATTTCCATTTTATGAACTGTTAAATCAGCGGGTTGTAAAAAGTCCGCCCAAAGGGCGCTAATTTAATCTGTCAGTTCTGTTGTCATAACAACTCCTTATTTTTAATCGTGATGTTGTGTAGGCTTTAGCTGACATTCGTCCCTGGTTCCTTTTTTTCCCAAGATCTGATTGATGAAGACGGCACCTTCTCAGGATTTGCCATTGATGACCCTGTTGATTTCTATGAGCGCAAACGACGGTTGGCATCTATTTTGCAGGTGAAGAACAGAATAGCGTAGAAATTTTTACCATCAAGTCAACATCACTTATCATTTTTTTAATTGCTGGCAAAATTTTCTCGTTGTTCT
>Ga0208900_1001507_pt1 | contig 12236 bp, 9 predicted proteins | sample AntAceMetag02UKK_FD_184763 | JGI IMG/M metagenome (GOLD analysis project Ga0208900, IMG submission 184763) | Saline lake microbial communities from Ace Lake, Antarctica - Antarctic Ace Lake Metagenome 02UKK (SPAdes) (version 2) | ecosystem: Environmental > Aquatic > Non-marine Saline and Alkaline... | reverse complement strand
ACTTAGAATATTGAAGGCCGTATCGAAAATACTTGGCGTATTTTTTGCTGTTATTTCTGTTGTGGTATTTGTTTATATCATGTACCTGGTAAAGACATTGCCAGATGTCACGGTGATTACAAACATTATCCCAAATGAAACAACAAAAATATATTCTGCAGATAACGTAATTTTAGCGGATTTGCACAAAGAAGAAAATCGAATAATTGTCCCATTCTCAAGAATATCAGAAACAATGAAACAATCAGTTGTTGCATTGGAGGATATTCGCTTCTATAAACATCATGGGGTTGATCCTATTGGAATTATGCGAGCAGTGTTTGTCGACATCAGGCAAGGAAGTTTTAATCAGGGTGCTAGTACAATAACGCAGCAGCTAGCGCGGCACCTATTTTTAACTAAAAAGAAAAAGATTCAGCGAAAAATTGCAGAGATGGTTTTAGCTGTTAATATAGAGCGACACTATACCAAAGAAGAGATTCTTAGTATGTATTTGAATCAAGTATATTGGGGGCATAATGCCTATGGGATTGAGTCTGCTACTAAACTATATTTTGATAAGCATGCTGCGGATTTAACGATTGCTGAGAGTGCAATGCTGGTTGGAATGTTACAAGCTCCCGAATACTATTCACCATTTAGAAAAATAGCGAGAACAAAGAAACGTAAAAATATTGTATTGGATGTACTATATAACTCAAAGCTAATTACTCGAGCTCAATATCTAGATGCGAAAGAAGAGGAAATCGTGATTGCTCAAAGAAAGAGGTTAAAATATAAAGCACCATATTTTACAAGTATGATTATTGGAAAACTAATCGAAATGTATGGGGAGGATGCCGTTTATAGTAGTGGAATGAAGGTCTATACTCCTCTTAATTACAGAATGCAGCAAGCTGCGGAGAAAGCTGTAGATGATGCCATAAAAACAGGCCAGAGATCAAGTCGAAATGTAACGCAGGCAGCGCTTTTAAGTATGGACCCACGAACTGGATATATATTATCAATGGTCGGTGGATATGATTTTTTGAATAATCACTTTAATAAGACGACGCAAGCAAAGCGACAACCAGGCTCTGCGTTTAAACCGTTTGTATACTTAACTGCTTTATCGAAAAATTTGTCTCCAGGGACAATATTTGACGATGCCCCGGTTACGTTTAATACCTTAGAGGGACCATATGCACCGCAGAACTATTCAATGAAATTTAGAGGAAAACTGCCCATGAGAAAAGCGCTAGAGAAGTCTATAAATGTTGTTGCGATTAAGATTATTGATATTGTTCGGCCGGAGAGCGTTGTTGAAACTGCAAAAAAATTGGGTATTACTGCTCCAATAAAACCTGTGCTTTCGATGGCATTAGGTTCTCAGGAAGTATCGATGATGGAGATGATCCAAGCGTATGGGGCTTTTGCCACAGGTGGTAAGATTGCGAAGTCAATATCAATACTAAAAATAGAAGATCGAAATGGAATTGTACTGTATCAAGAAAAAATTGAGACAAAAAAAGTTTTTGACTCAAACATGATATATGCTTTAGTCGAAATGATGAAAGGTGTTGTCAATTATGGTACTGGTCGAAATGCTAAATTACCTCGACCAATGGCGGGGAAAACAGGAACAACTACAGATTATAAAGATGCTTGGTTTATTGGTTATGTGCCTCAGATGGTGGTTGCCGCATGGGTTGGCAATGATGATAATACTCCAATGGATAAAGTTGTTGGTGGGTGGATTCCTGCAATTATGTGGAAAACATATATGAAAACAGCGCTATCAAAGATGCCAAGAATGGATTTTCCAAAACCACGCGGCATGGTTAGTGTTAGTGTGTGTTGGGAGACTGGTAATAAAAGTAATGGATATTGCCCTATAACGTCCAAGGAGAAGTATTGGGTAGGCTATGAGCCGAAAGAGTATTGTTCGTTGCATAACGAGCAGAATCAAGGGCAAACAAAAGATGCTGGCAGTGGGTCTAGCTGGATAAATGACTTTTTAGATTAAATTAATTTATAGAATTACGGTTTATTCGAAAATTTCGCTAATTGATTGATTATTATGATTTCTTGCAATTGCTTCAGCAAATAGTGGCGCTGTTGATAGTATCTTTAAGCCTTTAAAGCGTCTTTCTTTTGGTAATGGAATTGTGTTCGTAACCACAACTTCTTTAAATCCTGCATTAGATAGTCGTTCAATAGCAGGGCCAGAAAATACAGCATGAGTTGCAGCTAAGTACATTTCTTTATTACATCCGTGTTTTCTTAACATTTCAATACCTTGAGTAACACTTCCGCCAGTATCTACCATGTCATCAAATAATAGTACTGTTTTGTCTTTTACATCACCGACAACATGCATTACTTCCGCCTTATTGTGAGCAGGTCGTGTTTTGTGAAGAATTGCAAGTTTTGCTCCAATTCTATCTGCAAACTTTTTAGCTGTTTTTGCACGACCAGTATCAGGGGCAACAACTACGATATTTGTTAGTTTTTTATGTTCGAAATAACGAACAAATAGGGGTAGTGATGTTAGGTGATCCACTGGTATATCAAAGTAGCCTTGAATTTGATCAGCGTGCAGATCCATTGTGATTATTCGTGTTGCACCAGCAGTTGCAATAAGATTAGCCATAAGTTTTGCAGAAATAGGTTCTCTTGGACCTGCTTTCTTATCTTGTCTAGCGTAGCCAAAATTTGGGATTACAACTGAAATTGTTCTAGCACTTGCTCGTTTTAATGAGTCAATTGCAATGAATAACTCCATGAGATTCTCGTTAACATTAATTCCTGCTGTTTGTATGATAAACGCATTCATTCCGCGAATACTTTCTTCAATAGAGGTAAAAATTTCACCACAACTAAATTTTGAAAACTTCATTTTGCCAAGATCAACACCAAGGTATTGAGCTATTTCACTTCCAAGTTTTGGATGAGAACTACCGCAGAATAACTTCATTTTTAATCCTGTCGCATCATTTATCATTAATATTACTCCTCATGGTTTATAAATTTACTCTACTGAAATATGTTTTACCGAAAACCGATTTGGTTTTAGTATAAGAATTAAACTATAAAATTCTTGAAATATCAACTTATTTTTCTGCTGAGATTGGGTTTGAAAGTGGATTAATCCTTGTTAAATGCGTATTTTTGAACTGTTTCTTGCAGTATAAGTAGTCGTTCGTGTTTTAGTTTGTCAGAAATTTGATCCTTCATCTCGGCGGCGGCTGTTCCTTTTCTTGGGGAATATGCTGCGGTATTAATTCTAGAGAACCCTAAGTCTTTTACAACTTTAATTGTATTTTGGAATTGTTCATCTGTTTCGCCAGGGAAGCCTACTATTAGGTCTGTCGAAATTTTAGCATCTGGAATCCATTCGCGAATTAATTGAACCAACTTTTTATAATCATTAGAGGTATATCCTCGATTCATTCTTTTCAGTATTTCATCATCACCTGCTTGAATTGGAAAGTGGATTTCTCGTCCAATCCGTGGAAGTTTTGAAATGGTTTTAATTAATTTCAATGAAATATCTTTTGGATGAGAGGTAAGAAAATCGATTTTATCAAGAAAATCAAAGGCATGAACATCAGCTAAAAGATCAGCAAAATCATAGTCTGTGTATAAGCCTGCTCCGTATGAATTTACATTTTGGCCAAGCAACACAATTTCTTTATATTTTGAATTTTTTAGTGCGGCTATTTCATTTAATATTTCTTCTTTTTTTTGACTAACTTCTCGACCTCTTGTATGTGGAACAATACAATATGTACAAAAGTTATTACATCCATATGTTATTGGAATCCATGCTTGATTACGACTGTTTCTAAGTATTTGTTTTGATGTATGTTTTGTATCTTTAGATTCTTGGATATTGATTGTTTGTTTATCCTGATCGTTATTTAGAAATTGCGGAAGAAATTCTAATGTGTTTGTTCCGATAACTAAATCTAAATATGGAAAATCTTTAAAAATATTTTCTTTTTCGTATTGTGGGATACACCCAGCTAATATGAGCAGTTGATTCGTTTTATTCTTTTTCCGGATAGCATTAAATTCTCGAATACGACTAAATGCTCGTTGCTCCGCTTTATTCCGGATGGCACAGGTGTTAAAAATTAATACGTCTGCAATATCTGGTTTTTCTATTTCAACATAGTTACATTCATTTGTTAAAATTCCAGCCATAATTTCAGAGTCGTTTTTATTCATCTGACATCCATAGGTAAATATATAGAATGTTTTGTTTATCATAATTTAATTGTTATGGTGTATTGCTAAGCTCTCATGAAGTCGTCATCGAGACGCACGATATCGTCCTCACCCAGATAGTCGCCCACTTGAGCCTCAATCATAACGAGGTCTAATTTCCCCGGATTTTCTAAACGATGAACTTGTCCCATTGGGATATAGCTTGATTCATTTTCTTTTAAAAAATAAGAGTCATCTCCATTTGTTATTTTTGCCATACCACTAACGACGATCCAGTGTTCATTCCGATGGAAATGTTTTTGTAGTGACAATTTGTGATTAGGACTAACAACAATTTTCTTAATTTTATATTTTTTTTCTACCTCTAGAAGTATTTGGTATGTTCCCCATGGGCGATGCACTGTTGTATGAATATCGATTAATGGAGAATTTTCTTGTGTTAGTTTTTCAACTACTTTTTTAATATCCTGAGAGTACCCTTTTTTAGTAACAAGTATGGCATCATCTGTATCTACTACGATGATATCTTCAATTCCTATTGTTGAAATTAATTTGTTTGTTTTGGATATTATTAAGTTATCTTTGGATTCAAGCGATATATGATTTCCAATGACTGCATTGTTATCTTTGTCTCTTGGTATGACTTTACTTAGCTCATCAAAACTACCTAAGTCGGACCAGCCGATGTCTGCATATACCATTTTAACTGAATTGCATTTTTCCATGACCGCATAGTCGATGCTGTCTGCTGGAATTGCAGCCATATCGGCTTCTGATATACGCGTAATATTATTTTCTGTTTTGGTATTGTTAATTGCATCAATCGATTTAGAATGGATTTCTGCCGCATTTTTTTTGAGTTCATTTAAATAAACGCCAGCTTTAAACATAAACATTCCGCTGTTCCAGAAGAAAGTATCTTTCTTTAAATAAGATTTAGCCAATGCTAATTCTGGTTTTTCTTTGAATGACAAAACATCATTTCCATTTGCTTCGATATATCCGTAGCCAGTAGATGGGAAGTCTGGTTCGATGCCAAATGTAACCAGAAAATTTTGTTTTGCTAATTTTTCAGCATTTGACATCAGTTCTTTATAGTTCTTTACATTTTCAATGAAGTGATCAGATGGTGTCACTAAGACAATATCATCCGGGTCACATTTTAAGCATGCTAGAGCAATAGCCGGTGCTGTATTTCTTCCGATCGGTTCTAAAATATATTTTAGATTTTTAATATTTTGTTCATTAGATTGGTCTACAACCAAGAAGTATTGAGTTTCATTAGTAACAACCATAAAATCATTGGGTTTATTACGTTCTATTGTTTGTTGAAAAAGCGATTGATCATCAAACAGTTTGATAAACTGTTTGGGTGAAGATTTTCTTGATAAAGGCCATAAACGAGTTCCGCTACCACCAGCTAAAATTACAACTTTCATAGTGATGATGAAATCATATTATGAAGTTGCTGTCAATAAAAATGGCAGGTGAGGGTATGTGTTTGCTAAAACTCAAATGGCTTTCTTGCTTCTGAACACAGTATAAACCGGTATTTGTTTATATAACTTTCCATGACCACTAATTTTGGCTTGGAGTATACGTGAACACTTCCAAAATATTGCTTAAGTTTTTCTATGATTTCAGGTTTTGGATTTGTGAAGTATAAAATAGAATCCCCTTTATTTATTTTTGTATTATTCCAAATTTCAAATTGTTTTTGCCCCCAAACACCTTTGCGTTTGAATTCTTTCTCTGGGAACAAAATATCTTGCTGTAAGTAGTACGAAAGATGCCCGACAGAAGCATGTAAATCTGCATAGATAGGAATAGGTGAGTCCTCTTGTTTAAAAACTAAACTGAAGGAATCCTTCATGTTGTAATTATTGCGATATGCTTTATAGTTTGGAATGATTGCTGGGCCCGAAAAAAGTAGCATAATAATAAGAAGAAGATTGAATCCAATCATGACTCGATTAACTTTTCGCAAGGTGGCTTTCAGGCTGATGCCAAGAAAAATTGCTAAAGGTATAAACATTGTTGCCGTCCAGTGCCCCCATACTTTTGTCAGAAAACTTAAGACAAAAAATACAGAGAAAATAAAAATACCGAAATACAAAAAGTAGCGATGTTCGCTTTTTTTCTCCTGTCGGATTGCTTTAATTAAGAAATAAAGAGAGACCGGTGAAAAGTAGAGTAGTTGGTCCATAATATATTCCAGTACATACTGAATGCCATTACTTTCACCGATTCTATTTGTATGAAAAAGGAATGAGATGAATTCGTGTTGAATATTCCAAAGAAGAAGTGGTGTGAGTAGCACGCCAGATAATAAAAAGGACAAGAAAAATTTTTTAGATAAAAGTGTTTTTCTATATTGGTTATTAAACAAGACGTAAGCAAACATAAAGCTTGGCACTAGTATAAATGTATATTTGCTGAGCATTCCAAGGCCAGTTGTTAGGCCGATGCCATAGAAGTACAGCGTATTTTTTGTTTTAAGTAATTTAGAAAAAAAGTAGATGCTCATAGCCGTGAATAGAATCATCGGTTGATCCACTTGCATCGTTATTGCTATAAGAAAGTTGTAAGGTATTAATATATAAAAAATGAGTGTATTCCAAAGAATGGATCTATCCTTTGTAAAAAGTTTAATAGTTTTATAAATAAAAAAAGTACTGCCTAAAAATAGACTTAACGAACATATGCGAATTGCTAGCAATGGTTCTCGGAAGATATAAATAAATAAATAATTTAACCACGAGACCATCCCAGGATGGTCAACATAGGAAAAATCTAGATGAGAAGCCCATAACAAGTAGTAGCTTTCATCTGCTGCCAGAGGTGTTAGAAATGCTAGTATGGATCGAATCACGATTAGTGTAAAAAATAAGATAATAAGTGGGTGTTTTTTTATCATAATAATAAGATAAGAATATAGGAAGCCGCTATTCTAGGCAACTGTTAATAACAGATTTTTCCAATAATTTAATACTTGCATTTAAAAAAAATGAAGCTACAATAAGGTGACAGAATTACATAAATAATAATAAAAGAGAGGTGATTATAGATGATTTCGAAGGATATAAAAATAATAGATCTTGTGAACGAATACCCAGAAGCAGTGACGGTTCTTCAAGATAATGGGGTAGGGTGTATGGGATGTATGCTTGCTCATTCTGAAACAATTGCTGAAGGACTGACCGCTCATGGTTTAGATGTTGATAAGATCATGAAAGAAATTGAAGAGGCGACGGCAAAAGCTGCTAAAGACGCTTCATAATTCAGAATAATTTACTGAATATAAATAAAAAAAAGCACCCAATCGGGTGCTTTTTTTTTAGTTTAATTAAAGGGAATTTATTCCCATTCGATAGTTGAAGGTGGTTTGGATGTAATATCATAAACCACTCGGTTAATTTCGGGTACTTCATTAATTATGCGTGTTGATATTTCACCTAATATCTCATAAGGTATATGTGCCCAGTTAGCGGTCATGGCATCCTGGCTGGTTACAACTCTGACTGCGATAGTGTGAAGATAAGTCCGTTTATCACCCATTACGCCAACTGTTTTAATCGGTAATAGAACTGCAAATGCCTGCCATACTTTTCTATAAAATCCTGCTTTTTTAATTTCATCCATTACAATGTCATCAGCTTCTTGCAATACTCTTACACGTTCTCTGGTTACTTCTCCCATAATTCTGATTGCAAGACCTGGTCCCGGGAAAGGTTGTCTATATACGATACTGTCTGGTACTTCTAGTTCGACACCCATAAGACGTACTTCATCTTTAAATAGTCGTTTCAATGGTTCAATAATTTTAAATTTCATTTTTTCAGGCAGGCCGCCTACATTGTGGTGTGTTTTTATTTTTACGGCATTTTTTGAAACACCAGCAGCTGCACTTTCAATAACATCTGGATATAGGGTTCCTTGTGCAAGAAAATTGATTTCCCCTTTAAGTTTTTTAGCTTCTTCTTCGAATACGCTGATAAATTCGTGCCCGATTTTTTTCCGTTTGATTTCTGGATCAGTCACGCCCTCAATAGCTTTAAAAAATCTATCAGCTGCATCGATGTGGATTAAATTAATTTTAAAATTCTTATTCACAAGTTCAACAATCTTTTTTGCTTCATTTTTTCTCATAAAACCTTGATCAATAAACATGCAGACTAACTGACTGCCAATTGCTTTATGAAGAAGTGCTGCTACTGTAGTTGAATCAACTCCGCCACTTAACGCTAATAATAGTTTTTCTTTTCCGACAGTTTTTTTGATATCAGCAATTGCTTCTGTTACAAAACTTTTCATATTCCATGTTGGGGGAATACCAGCAATGTTATATACAAAATTCTTTAGTATATCTGAGCCGTATTGAGTATGAACAACTTCGGGATGAAATTGTACTCCATAGAATTTTTTTTCTTTATTTGCTATTGCAGCATATGGCGTATTATCTGAGTGTGCAATCCGTACAAAGTCTGTTGGTAATTTAGATACACTATCTCCATGGCTCATCCACGCACTTAGATTATCTAATATACCCGCAAATAAATCTGAACAATCATCGATATGTAGTTCTGCTTTACCATATTCTTGTTTTTTATAATGGATTACTTCTCCGCCTAATAGGCTAGACATTAGTTGCATCCCATAACAAATGCCAAGAATTGGCAGTCCTAGTTCAAAAATTTCTTTTGGACATTTTGGTGCATCATCTTCATATACAGAACATGGCCCGCCAGAAAGAATTAAAGCACTTGGTTTTCGTTCTGTAATTTCATCAATAGATGCGTCACCAGAAATAACTTCACAGTAAACTTTGCATTCTCTAACGCGTCTTGCGATTAGTTTCGAATATTGGGATCCGTAGTCGAGTATTAATATCATAACTAGGAGTGGTACATACCAAGCTGTTGAGCTTTTTGGTATACTTTTCCTTCGGTTTGAAGCGAAGGCGCAATAACAATTTCGACATTCTGCATTTCTTTAATATTTTTAGCACCAAGTGTTCCCATCGAAGTTTTTAAAGCTCCAGAGAAATTTTGGGTACCATCATCATATTTAGCTGGTCCTTTAATAATTGACTCTAAAGAACCGATTGAACCAACTTTAATACGTGTGCCACGCGGAAGTGTTGCATTTGGTGTTGCCATTCCCCAGTGATAATCACCACCTGGAGATTCATTACATTTAGCGATTGGTGATCCGATCATGACTGCATCTGCACCACATGCAATTGCTTTACAAATATCTCCACCAGTAACAATACCTCCGTCAGCAATAATCGGTATATAGTTGCCTGTATCATCTAGGTGATCTTTTGCTGCAGCTGCACAATCAGCAATTGCTGTTGCCATAGGCACTCCAATTCCAAGAACTCCTCTTGATGTACACGCAGCTCCTGGTCCGACACCTACAAAAACAGCTACTATACCTGTTTGCATTAAGCTTTTTGCAATATCATAGGTTGAACAGTTCCCAACCATAACTGGAATATTTAAACTTTTTACAATAGCAGGAAGATTAAGCGATTCATAGTTTGACGATATGTGGTCAACGGATACAACAGTTATTTGAATAAGTAATGCATCAGCACCTGCTTCTTCAGCAATTTTTCCAAACTTGGCTGCGTCTGCAGGGTTTGTACTAACAACTGCTTTTGCTCCAGCTGCTTTAATTTCTTTAATTCTTTTTGTTATGAGTTCTTCTTTAACTGGTTCTTGATATACTTTTTGCATGAGTTCAACATATTCTGTATTAGAAACAGATGCAATTTTATCTAGAATTTTATCTGGATTTTCATAGCGAGTTTGAACCCCATGGAGATTTAAAACACCAAAACCGCCAAGTTGATCCATTAAAATAGCTGTCTTTGGATTTATTACTCCGTCCATTGCGGAAGCAATAATCGGAGTGGATAGTTTTAATCCACCGATCTCTACCTTGATATCGATATCATCTGGATCGATAGTTGTTTTGTTCGGAACTAATGCAATTTCATCAAATCCATATACTCTGCGTGCTTTTTTATATTTACTTAATGATTCCATTTTTACTCCTTACATTAACCGATACTAAAACGAACAAATTCTGATACTGACATTGTGTTTAACAAATCTTTAATTTTTTTGTCTGAATCTTTAACAAAATCTTGTTCAAGAAGACAGTTGTCTTCATAATATTTTCTCAATTTTCCTTCAACAATCTTTTCTGCTATGGCTTCTGGTTTTCCAGCGTTTATTGCCTGTTCTTTAAGAATTGCTTTTTCTTTATCAAGCTCATCAGATGGAACATCATTGATTCCTATAAATGATGGATTTGATGCAGCGATGTGCATACAAAGATCTTTTGCAAGTTCTTCTTGTCCTTTTCCACCAGTAATTCCAATAACAACTCCAATTTTATTGTTTGAATGAGTGTATGCGCCAATAGTATCATTGTTTCCAACTGTAACAAGTTGAACTCTTTTAAGAACAATTTTTTCACCGATTATACCGCTGAATTCATCTACAGATGTTTGAACTGATTTTCCATTTGGAAGTGTTTCTTTAAGAAAGCTTGCAGTGTCAGCTGCTTTAGATTTTTCAAGTAGATCCATTAGATCGCTCGATAGTTTTTGAAATGACTCATTTTTTGATACGAAATCAGTTTCAGAGTTTAATTCTAGAATATATGCTTCAGTTGATGTTGCGTTGAGTTTTATTTTCACAAGGCCTTCTGATGCTTCTCTATCGCTACGTTTTGCGGCTTTTGCAATCCCTCTTTTTCTAAGTACTGCAACGGCGTCTTCTATGTTTCCATCAGCTTCTTGTAATGCTTTCTTGCAATCCATCATACCTGCATTTGTTTTTTCTCTTAACTCTTGGATAAGTGCAGTGGTTATTTGTGCCATTACTTTGCCTCCGTATCAATTTTAGCCACAACGTCACTTGTTTTTTTCTTAGGTGTTACAACTTTTTTAATTACCTTTTTTTCAGCAACTACAGATTCCTCTGTTTTTACTTCAGCTTTAGCTTTTGCTTCTTCTTCTGCAAGTAATTTCTTTTCTAGTTCTGCAGTAATAGATGCTGCTTCTTTGCTGGCTTGAATTTTCCTTCCCTCAATAACCGCAGTTGCGATTATGTTAGAAAGTAATTTAATTGTTCTAATTGCGTCATCGTTGGCAGGAATTGGGTGACTAATTAAATCTGGATCACAGTTTGTATCTACTACACCGATAATTGATAAATTTAAGATATTAGATTCATGTACGGCAATTTCTTCTTTTTTTGTATCTACAATGAATATAATTTCAGGTGCTGCTTTTAGTTCTCTGATTCCTTCTAAGTGATAACATAACTTAGTGTATCTCTTTGTTAAGGTGGATTGTTCTTTTGAACCAAGTGCATCAAAAATACCATTTGATTGCCACTCTTCAATTTGTTTCATTTTATTTATTGATTTTCTGATAGTTTCGAAGTTTGTTAACATGCCACCTAGCCATCTATTTGATACATATGGCATTTCACATCTTTTAGCTTCTTCTTCGATAGCTGATTGTGCTTGTTTTTTTGTTCCAACAAAAAGAACTTTTGCGCCATTGGCTACTTCGGTTTTAACATACTCATATGCTTGATTGATATATCTTAACGTTTTTTGTAAATCGATAACGTGAATATCATTTCTTGATGTATAAATAAATGGTTTCATCTTTGGATTCCATCTTTTAGTTTGATGACCAAAGTGAACGCCTGTTTCTAATAATTGTCGCATAGTAACGACACTATCATTTGGCCTGCCTTTCTTTTGATTTTCTGTTGTTTTTGTTGCTTCACTCATTTTTTCCTCCATTTTTTTTGTTATTTACCTCTGTTTGATTTTTAGTAATAGCACCCTAAGGCACACGCTATTACAACGATCTCAAACATGTGTATTAAAACACATAATAAATGTGTTTTTATCTAGCGTTTGACCGCTAAAAAAGATTAGCTCATAGTTTAGCATAAGAGCAGCTATAAGCCAACTAAAATGGTGAAAAA
>Ga0208900_1001506_pt1 | contig 12237 bp, 8 predicted proteins | sample AntAceMetag02UKK_FD_184763 | JGI IMG/M metagenome (GOLD analysis project Ga0208900, IMG submission 184763) | Saline lake microbial communities from Ace Lake, Antarctica - Antarctic Ace Lake Metagenome 02UKK (SPAdes) (version 2) | ecosystem: Environmental > Aquatic > Non-marine Saline and Alkaline... | reverse complement strand
AAGAGCTGAAAGTCAAAGTTGGTGAATCGACACCTGATGGCAAATTTTCACTTACCTGCCTGCGCTGCGTGGGAGCTTGTGGACTGGCGCCGGTAGTATTGGTTGGCGAAAAAACTTATGGCCGCGTTTCGCCGGATGGTGTTAAGGATATTTTGAAGGAATACGAGAATTAGAAGGTAAATAATTTGGAAATTTGATGATGAGCTAATTTGGTAATGGAAGGGATTAAAGCCCTGACCGAAGGGAGGGGATGCCAGCCTTGCCGGCGAGGCAGGGAAACCCTGGGTACTGATTTGGTGATTTGCTGATGAGCCAATTTGGAAATTATAGTTAATAAATTGAGTGACTTAAGATATAACCGGTAGGAATTAATTCCTTCCGGTTTTTTTATGAAAGGGTTTAAAGCCCCGACCATCCAACCTTCAATTCGTTTCGATTTGCATAGAATAAGGGGCTGAAAACTCTGGATATTAGAAACGTTGCTTTAACCAGGGCCGCCATCCACTCGTACCTCAGGGCTTGCATTCCCATAGCTACCGAGGCAGGGAAACCCTGGATAGGAAAAACGAAACTAAAATCAGGGCAGCCATCCACTCGTAGCTCGTGCCTTGCTAGCCTTTCAACTTTTGATTAAAACCTAATATGGTTAGAATAACAAATTCTATTGTTTTCAATATCAATTGCAGCAGACCCAAAAATCATGTATTTTTGACGAAACTATTGGCAGCCTAAAAAGGCTTTTCGTCAGACTGCCCGGCAAACAATGCAAATAACACCAAATTAGGCATGATTAAAAACACAATTTCCTTCCTGTTTCTTGTTTCAATTATTTTGGTATCGGTTTCGTGCCAACAGAACGATGAGTTAATTTACAAGAATCCTGATGCTTCGATAGATGAAAGAGTAGATGATTTATTGTCCAGGATGACTCTTGAAGAAAAATTCTGGCAACTATTTATGATACCGGGCGTTTTGTCGGATGGTAAAGAAAAATACAAGCATGGAATATTTGGATTTCAAGTGGCCACCAAAGGAAAATCGGGGAATGAAGCAGAACAGCTTCTGGATTATTCAGGAGGTGGAACAGCTAAAGAAACTGCCGAATTAATTAATGAAATTCAGAAATATTTTATCGAAGAAACAAGATTAGGGATTCCAATCATTCCTTTTGATGAGGCATTACATGGTTTGGTAAGAGATGGGGCAACTGCATTCCCGCAAGCAATAGGTTTGGCAGCAACGTGGGACACAACACTTGTTGGAGAGGTTGCGAGTGCAATTGCCATGGAGGTCAAAACACGAGGTCTTAGGCAAATATTATCTCCGGTACTAAATATTGCCAGGGATGTTCGTTGGGGAAGAACGGAAGAAACTTATGGTGAAGATCCTTTTCTTACAACTCAAATGGCGCTTTCGTTTATTTCGAAGTTCGAAAATTTGGGAATATTAACTACTCCAAAACATTTTATTGCTAATGTAGGTGATGGCGGCAGAGACAGTTACCCTATTCATTTTAATGAAAGGATCATGGAAGAAATATACTTCCCTGCATTCAAAGCGTGTTTTCAAAAAGCAAAGGCCTGGTCGGTGATGACCTCCTATAACTCTTTTGATGGCCGGCAATGCACTGCAAATGACTGGTTGTTGAATCAGAAACTAAAAAAAGAATGGGGCTTTGATGGCTTCGTGATTTCCGATGCCGGAGCTACCGGCGGAGCAAATGTGTTGCACTTTACGGCGAAGGATTACGCTGAGTCTACTGAACAAGCTATCGAAAATGGCCTGGATGTAATATTTCAGACTTCATACAATCATTATCCGCTTTTTTATGAAGCTTTTGAAATGGGAATGATTTCTGACTCTGCAATAGATGAAGCTGTTCGAAGAGTTCTTCGTGCAAAATTTAAACTGGGTTTATTCGACAATCCATATGTAAATCCGGATGAAACCGAAAAATGGAATGGGACTGAAAACAATAGAAAACTGGCAAAGAAGGTTGCTTGCGAATCAATTGTGTTATTGAAAAATGAAAAGCATACGCTACCTTTTGATAAAAATATTCGTTCGATTGCGGTTATTGGAACAGATGCAGAAGAAGCACGACTTGGTGGATATTCAGGTCCCGGAAATAATACTGTAAATATTTTGCAGGGGATCGAAAATAAAGTACGGGGGACATGCAGGGTAAATTATGCGCCCGGCTGTGGAAGAAAAATGGTGGATTTTGTTACTATCCCAAAAGAAAATCTTTACCATTATAATAATGAGAAAAAGGAGACCGGATTAAAAGGTGAGTATTTTAATAATATTAATCTTGAGGGTGAACCCGAGCTGATTAGAATTGACCCAACAATTGATTTTAGTTGGACACTATTTTCACCCGATCAGGAAAAAATTAACTACGATTATTTTTCTGTGAGATGGACAGGTAAGCTAATCCCTTCTAAAACAGGAAATTTTAGATTAGGTATAAAAGGAGATGATGGATACAGGTTATACATTAATAACCAACTTATTATTGATAATTGGAGAAAACAGACTTTCCAGCAGCTTACTGAAACGTATTATTTCGTAAAGGATAAAGCCTATGAAATTATAATTGAATTTTTTGAAACAACGGGTAATGTGAAGTTTAAATTGGTGTGGGATGCTGGTGTTGAAGATAAATGGCAAAATGAAATTCGGGAGGCTGTTGCGATAGCGAAAAAAAGTGATGTAGCTGTTGTTGTAGTAGGAATAGATGAAGGTGAATTTAGGGATAGGGCGCATCTTACCCTACCCGGGCATCAGGAAGAACTGATTGAAAAAATTGCTGCTACCGGAAAACCTGTTGCAGTTCTTTTGGTAGGGGGAAGTGCAATAACAATGACTAAATGGATAAATAAAGTTCCGGCCATTGTTGATGTTTGGTATCCGGGTGATGAAGGTGGAAATGCCGTGGCAGATGTGCTGTTTGGTGATTATAATCCTGCCGGTCGATTACCCGTAACATTCCCGGTTCATGAGGCACAATTGCCTTTATATTACAATCATAAACCAACGGGAAGAGGTGATGACTATTTAAATCTTACCGGAAAACCGCTGTTTCCTTTTGGCTATGGTTTGAGTTTTTCTTCATTTGAATATAGTGATTTAACGACTGATAAATCCGAATTCAACAAGAACGAAAGTACAACAATACACTTCAAAATAAGCAATACCGGGAATTTCGATGGAGATGAAGTAGTGCAATTATATATTAAAGATCTTTTTGCTTCGGTAGCAAGACCTGTATTGGAGCTCAAAGGATTTCAACGCATTCACTTGAAAAAGGGGGAAACCAAAGAATTGTCATTTGAAATCACGCCTGAATTATTGACTATGCTTGATGTTGATTTAAATGAAATAGTAGAACCCGGTGATTTCAGGATAATGATTGGAGCATCTTCAAACGATATAAGACTAAGAACAATTTTGACAGTAACAGAGTGATAGACGATATCCCACGCCCACCCCTCCATAAATATTCTTAAAATCTTGTTTTTTTTTGAGTCCATTGATCAAATGAGGTGATATGGCAAGTTGGAATAGATTTCTCCCTCCAAAACTTGCTGTGCTACATTTTTTTAGTCGAAATGACAAAGCCCTGGGTTGTGGCTGTGGTGAAAGAAAGTGGGCGCTTCGCGCCCACTTTCTTTCACCACAGTAAACTCGCCAAAACTCTGGCACCTCGAAGGAGTGAAACGACTGAGAGGTCTATTTTGTAACACCTTACAAATACTTGTCATTGATAAAATTGCGAGAATTCTAACCAACTTTAACCAAATACCAAAAGTTAACGGTTTACAACACCCCCACAACTTTAAAGACTGTAGCATATTTGCTCGGCCTGGTTTCAGGTACAGTTAAGATCAGTTTATCAGCTTTTTGCTCAAACCCTATTTCTGCCTCACTGCCTACCATTGTAATGGATTCTATTTTTTTAGAACAATACTCCGTATCAAATCCCAATGTTGGTAATTTAATATCTCCGCTTGCAGGGTTCAAAACAAAAATATACAATGCATGATCAACTGCTGTAAACCGGACTTCATCACTTCCATATTCAGGGCTTTCTATGGTCCTTTCGTTAAATTGTTCGGATTGATTCTGCTTTTTTAAGGCTTCCAAATCTGCCTCACCTATTTCTTCATTTTCGAAAACTATGATATATGAATCCAGATTATCTCCATACACTTCCCAGGGTTTACTGGCGTAGATAGCCTCAGCATTTAAATTAATCCAGGATCCAACTTCATCAAGAATAAGCTTATGATCCGGAGGGATGGTTCCGTCGGGCAATAATTCTACATTCAACATTAAGTTGCCATTCTTAGAATTCATGTCCACCAGCATTTCGATAACAGTTCTGGCATTGTGCCTGCTTGCCTTATCTTTTTTGTAAAACCAATTACCAAATGTACTGGTGCCCTGCCAGGGCTCAGGAAGTATTTCATTAGAGCCACCCCGTTCAATATCTTTCAATATAGCCAGATCCTTATAAATTTTCCCTGCCACAGCAGCATCCAACTTTCCATATTTCTGTAGTTTGAAATTATAGAAAGCTGCACAAACTTCTTTCCCGTAATCCCCATACGGAAATCCCCAGCCATCAAACCAAAGCAAATCCACATCATACTTAGTGGCCAGTTCTGTTTGTCTCTGTACCCAGTTTTCTTTAGTTTGCCGGATCCATTCATCTGTTCGTTGTTCCGGTGGTAAACCATAGAGCTCAGCCGGATCCAAGCCTTCCCACCATTTGCCAATTCCATCTTCTTTGGTCATGCGGCCATCATAGGGAATTCCTTTATAAGGTCCGCTGGTGTCTGCACCAAAAGCCGGTAGCCACCATCTCATAAAGCGATCGTCATGCGAGCTTACTCCAAAAGGAAGTCCATACTTTCTAGAAGATTTTTCAAATTCACCTACAATATCTCTTTTGGGACCCATATTAACAGAATTCCATTCGGTATAGGTTGAGTTGAAATTATCGAAATGGTCGTGATGATTGGCTAAAATCATAAAATATTTTGCCCCGATACTTTTGAAATATTTAAGTAAAGCATCGGTGTCAAGGTTTTCGGCTTTCCATTCATTAATTACATCTTTGTATCCAAATTCGGAGGGATGCCCATAAGTCTCACAATGATACGGATAGGCGTTTTTCCCGAATTTTTGTTTTCCCACATCTTGTTGATACATGTGCCGGGCATACCATCCTCCTCCATATTCAGGTTGGGTTTGCGCGCCCCAGTGTGCCCAAATCCCAAACCGGGCTTCAGCAAACCAACTCGGAATTTCAAACTGTTCTTGTAATTCTTCCCATGATAAATCTTTTTCTTGAGCTATTCCATTGAGGCTAAACAGCACTATAAATAATAGAAACAAGCTATGTTTTTGGATTTGCTTAAACCTGTGTTTCATTTATTGATTTTTTTAAGAATTGTACTTCCAAATTTTTATACTCAAAAAACAAAGACTTTGAAATTCATTTTTTATTGCACAATGCATCTTTCTTCTTTTGCGATTTTATAGCCACCATTAAAGTGCTGATGTGAAAAATCAGCTGATAATTGGGGAATTTTTTTGCTGATTGCATGGCCTGAGGTGAATGAAAATTGCATAGATTTGCTGTGATTTAATGATCCTAAGAATGAAAACATTTTGGAAGAACATGATGCAAATTTTTTCTTGCAAAAGAAAAAAGTCCTTTGGGCTATTATCAGAATCCTAAAGGGAACGTTTTGTGAGGCTTATGAAAATTTACATAATAATAATTATAGTTAATTTGCCTTTGTACAAACGTTGTATGCAAGTGTAAAAAAGAGACTCACGATAGATAAGTAGGTGCAAACTTGGAGGAATTTATTTTGTTTTTTTCTCCTCCCCTCAAAAAAGAAAAGTCAAACCACATTGCAAATATTTGAAAATTACTATGACTGATGCACAAACCAAAATTTGCAAAAGAGTGCAATCTTTCCAACCCACACAAACACGGCGACAAGAACGTAATTTAATATTTTGTAGAACACATACTTAAAATTAAAGTGATTTTTTATTTGCTTATTTAAAAAACAGGATTAGTTTTGTAGAATCATTACACAGAAATATATTTTGAAGGCAACATTAAAACACATCGCATGCATACAAACGGGAGTTTTTGCAAAACCGATTCAAAAAGGTGAGATTGTTTATTTGCAAGCCAGGCACTTTGATGAAAATGGAAAGCTTGCAGCAACTTTGTACCCTGATTTAAATTCGAATAGTAAAATAGACAAACACCTTCTAAAAAAAGGAGATGTTTTGTTTGCGGCTAAAGGGACAAAAAATTTTGCAACTTGGTATGAGAACGAAGAAATGCCAGCAGTAGCTTCTACTTCCTTTTTTGTAATCAGATTATATGACAATAATTTATTGCCAGGCTATTTGACTTGGTTTCTTAACCATCCAAGGACACAAACAATATTAAAAGGACAAGCAAGAGGTTCTTCAATTGCTTCAATCTCAAAAGCTGTTTTATCTGAATTGGAAATTCCAGTACCAAACATTCAAAAGCAAGAATTGATTTTGCAACTATTTAAACTCCGAAACAAGGAAAAGAACCTAAAACAACAAATTGAAATGCTTAGAGAGAAAGAAATACAACATCTATTAATCAACGCAATTAAATAAATATCATGGCTATAAAAATAACGCAAGAAGACATTAATAATGCAGTTTGGAAAGCTTGCGACACTTTTCGCGGAAGTATTGACCCAAGTGTTTATAAAGATTATGTACTCACAATGCTTTTTATTAAGTATTTAAGCGATGTACACGATGACAAGTACGAAGCCTATTTGAAAAAATACAACGGAGAACATGAAAGGGCAAAACGAGCCATGCAACACGAACGCTTTGTTGTTCCTGAACACAGCCATTTTAAATTTTTGTTCGATAGCCGTAACGAATCCAATATTGGCGAATTGATAAATATTGCGTTGACAGATTTAGAGGAAGCCAACCGAGAAAAGTTGTATAGCGAAGATGGTGCAGGGATTTTCCAAAACATTGACTTTAACAACAGTAAACTTGGGGAGCCAAAGGATAAAAATACCCGGCTAAAAAACCTATTGCTTGATTTCAATCAGGATAAACTGGATTTACGTCCTTCGCATTTGGATGGGAATGACATAATAGGCGGAGCATATATGTTTTTGATAGAGCGTTTTGCAAGTGATGCCGGTAAAAAGGCCGGTGAGTTTTTTACTCCAAAAGAAGTTTCGACCTTAATTGCAAAACTGACCAAATCGAAACCAGGTTCACGAATTTGCGACCCTACTTGTGGTTCAGCTTCGTTATTGATTAAAGCGGGTGAAGAAGTAGATTCTGATAACTTTTCTTTATATGGGCAAGAAGCAAACGGAAGCACTTGGGCATTAGCAGTTATGAATATGTTCTTGCATGGTTTTGATGATGCAACAATTCGCTGGGGCGATACCATTCGAAACCCAAAATTAAAAGAAGGTGATTCCTTAATGAAGTTTGATACCGTTGTGGCAAATCCACCATTTTCTCTTGACAAATGGGGCAAGGTAGAAGATAAAGACGGAGACAAAACCACCATTTCATACGACCCCGAAACTGACCAATACAATCGTTTTTGGCGTGGAGTACCTCCAAAAAGTAAAGGCGACTGGGCTTTTATTACCCACATGATTGAAACAACTTATGAAGGCACCGGAAAAGTTGGCGTGGTAGTTCCTCATGGTGTTTTATTCCGTGGTGCAAGCGAAGGTAAAATACGACAGAAAACCATTGAAGAAAATATATTGGAAGCCGTAATTGGCTTACCTGCCAACTTGTTTTTTGGAACAGGTATTCCCGCTGCCATTCTTATTTTTAACCGTGGAAAAGTAGAAAACACCAATGTATTGTTTATTGATGCAAGCAAAGAATACGATTCTGCCAAAAACCAAAACAAGCTGAACGACCAACACATTGAGCACATTGTTGACACTTACCGGAAGTTTAACGAAGGGAAACTGGAAGCTGGCATTGTGGAAGATAAATTCAGCTATGTAGCCACTTTTGAAGAAATACAAGAAAACGATTTTAATCTGAATATTCCACGTTATGTGGATACTTTTGAGGAAGAAGCCGAAGTGGATATTGCAGGCGTACAAAAAGAAATTGAAAGCTTGGAAGGTGAATTGAAAGAAGTTCAGGAGGAAATGGAGAAGTATTTAAGAGAATTAATGTAAAAAGAAATCAACAATCTAAAACGTGTATAATCCTAATTTACATCACCGCCGCAGTATTCGTTTGAAAGGATATGATTATGCACAAGAAGGATTGTATTTTATAACAATATGCGTGCAAAATAAATTATGTCTATTTGGTAAAATTGAAAACGGCGAAATGATATTGAACGATGCAGGCCGGATGGTTGAAAAATGGTATTACGAATTGGAAAACAAATATCCTGATAAAAAATGCCATGAAATGGTGGTAATGCCAAATCATTTTCATTGTATTATCGAAAACGCACCCACGCCGCACGCAAACGTAACCACGGATATGGACGCAAACGTTGACGTGCAAACGGACGCAAACGTTGACGTGCAAACGGACGCAAACGTTGATGCGCCAACGGACACGCCAACGGACACGCCAACGGACGCGCAAACGGACGCCCACGTAGGGACGTCCCTACGTGGGCGTCCCCAAAACGACGGGCGTCCCCAAAACGACGGGCGTCCCCAAAACGACGTTCGGCCGGAATACGGCATGAATAACCAAAAATACAACGCCACCGTTGGCGATGCGATGGATTGGTTTAAAACCATGACCACCAATGAATATATTCGAAACGTAAAAAGGACAGCCACGCAGGGCAGCCCCAACCAATGGCGAAGATTCGAAAAAAAATTATGGCAACGTAATTATTGGGAACACATCATACGCGATGAACAATCATACCTTAACATTTCGGCATACATAAAAAACAACCCTCGAAATTGGGATAACGACAAATTTTTTAATCGATAAATGAAAAATAACGCAAACAATACAAAACCGTTTTATAATACCACGATTCCGAGTGATTGGGAAATTAAACATTTTGAAGATATTGCTTCAATTGACAAAAATAGTCTGAACGGAAAAACTGATAAGGATTATGAGTTCGATTACATTTCACTGTCAGATGTTGATTCTGATGATTTTAAAATAGAAACAACAAGACAAATTTTTGCTTCCGCTCCTTCAAGAGCAAGAAGAATAGTAGAGAAAGGCGACATTTTAATGTCTACTGTACGACCTAATCTTCAAGGATTTTCTATAATAAAAGAAGATGTAAAGGATTTAATTGCGTCAACTGGTTTCGCAGTAATCAAAGCAAAAAAATGTAGTAATGAATATTTGTTTCAATATCTTTTTGGCTCAGGAATTGAAAGACAGTTTTATCAATTATTAGTTGGTTCCAATTATCCTGCAATCAACTCTTCAGATGTGAAGAAGCTGAAAATCCCACTTCCCCCTCTCCCCGAACAACGCGCCATTGCAAAAGCATTAAGCCTGATGGATTCTGCCATTAACAAAAACATGCAACTCATTGCCCAAAAGCAGCGGCGCAAACTTTGGCTCATGCAAAATTTATTAACGGGTAAAAAACGGTTGAAGGGGTTTGAGGATACAAATTGGATAATTCAGCCGTTGAAAAATTTCATTAAGCAAGTCGTTAGGAAAATACCAAAGCCCAATGAACCTTATTTGGGTATTGGTTTAAGAAGTCACGGGAAAGGAACCTTCTTAAAGCATGATGAACAGCCAGAGAAAAACAGCATGACTGAATTTTATGTTGTTCGACCCAATGATTTAATTGTAAATATCACTTTTGCTTGGGAGCAAGCAATTGCCATTGTAAAACCTGAAGATGATGGAGCCTTAGCTTCACATCGTTTCCCAACATATACTTTCATAAATACTAAAGGGCATCCTGACTTTTTTCGGTTTTTTATAATTCAACCAAAAATGAAATATTCGTTGGATTTAATTTCTCCAGGGGGTGCAGGGCGAAATAGAGTAATGAGCAAATCTGATTTTATCAAACTTGAATTTTTATTACCTGAATACGAAGAGCAAACCGCCATTGCCCAAGTACTTCAAGCTGCCGATAAAGAATTAGCCTTACTAGGAGCAAAAATCGAAAAATTGAGAGAGCAGAAAAAGGGAATGATGCAGGTTTTGTTAACAGGTAAAAAACGATTAAAAACTAAATTATGATGGATAAACATAACACAGTTATATCAGGATACGAAATAACCAACGACGAAAATTTTATGCGCACACTTTATCCCGTTCCCCACGAATTGGATATTCAACTCGTAGATTTATTTGCACTCGCCAGAAAAGGTAAACCAGCGTCAGTTAAGATATTTATCCGCCTTATCGAAAAATATCCAAAGGTTCCTGCACTTAAAAACTATTTATCGGTATTGTATGCAAGCATGGGCAATATCAAAAAATCGCATGAAATAAACCATTGGATCGTAGCCGAACACCCTGAGTATTTATTTGGAAAACTCAACATGGCGGCAGAGTATTTTGAGAAAGAAGAGTACCATAAAATTCCCGAAGTACTTGGCGAAAACATGGCACTAAAAGCACTATGTCCTCAACGCGACATATTTCATATTGCTGAGTTTTGTGCTTTCTTAAAGATTGCCATACTGTATTTTAGTGCAATAAGCGATTTGGAAAAGGCCCAAATCAGGCTCGATATTTTAAGGGAAGCAGCCCCTGACAGCGATGATTTAGAACTCGCTGAAAAGCATTTTAATCTGGCCAAAATGAAAGCTTCATTCGCCCACTTGAAAAAGTTTAGGGAGGATGCAATTTTAGTTGAGGTAAATAAAACAGCATTAACCAATATTGAGACCCCACCCGAATTTTATCATCAGCAAATAGCCTTACTTTACGAGAATGATTTCTACTTTGATAAAAAAGTTATTGCTGAAATTTTAGAACTCCCAAGGCAGAGTTTAATTGAGGATTTAAACAAGGTATTAGACGACAGCATTATCAGGTTTAACTATTTTAAAACACATGCTGACTCAGGAGGGTTTAGCGACAAAACATATAATTTTGTACTCCATGCCCTATTTATGCTGGCAGAAATTGAAGCAACCGAGAGCATTGAGAACATTCTAAAGGTACTCAGGCAAGATAAGGAATACACCGAACTTTATATTGGCGATATTTTAACCGAGTTTATGTGGTTGATCCTCTATAAAACAGGAGCTCATAACCTTGATGTCTGTAAGCTGTTTATGTTCGAACCGGGCATAAATACATTTTGCAAATCATCAGTATCCGAAATGGCAGATCAACTTGCCCAGCATCAACCCGAACGTAAAGAAGAAATTATAGCATGGTATCGTGATGTATTCCGGTTTTTTATAAATAGCAGCCTAAACGATAATGTAATTGACAGCGATCTATTGGGGATGCTTGTTAATGACGTATTGGATTTTAAAGGTGTAGAGCTATTACCCGACATCGAACAATTGTATAATAAGGATATTGTTGATTTGTTTGCCTGTGGCAATATTGAGGAGGTAAAAGAACATTTTGCTGACAACCATAATACGAATTATTATAGGAAAATAAAATCCATTTTTGATATCTACGATGAAATTAAGTCGTGGCAAAGTAACAGTAACAATGATGAGCCGGAATGGGATGATAATGATTTGGAGGATAATTATAACCAACACACTCAGGCTATCAATGCAACAAAAAAAATTGGCCGAAACGACCCTTGCCCATGTGGCAGCGGAAAGAAATACAAAAAATGTTGCTTAAACAAATAATTTGAGCGCTTATGACAATTACTGAACTAAAACATCTCAAAGAAAGCGAAGACAAAGTTGAGTTTAAAGAGGTCTATGAAGAAATAGCCTTACTCAAAGCAAAAACCGAAAAATTGCGGGAACAGAAAAATGGAATAATGCAGGTTTTGTTAACAGGGAAAAAACGATTAAAAACTAAATAATGATGGATAAACATAACATAGTAATATCAGGATACGAAATAACCAACGACGAAAATTTTATGCGCACACTTTATCCCGTTCCCCACGAATTGGATATTCAAATGGTAAATTTATTTGCACTCGCCAGAAAAGGTAAACCTGCGTCAGTTAAGATATTTATCCGCCTTATAGAAAAATACCCA
>Ga0208900_1001505_pt1 | contig 12260 bp, 9 predicted proteins | sample AntAceMetag02UKK_FD_184763 | JGI IMG/M metagenome (GOLD analysis project Ga0208900, IMG submission 184763) | Saline lake microbial communities from Ace Lake, Antarctica - Antarctic Ace Lake Metagenome 02UKK (SPAdes) (version 2) | ecosystem: Environmental > Aquatic > Non-marine Saline and Alkaline... | reverse complement strand
ACTGAATACTCCACCCATTTGGGCATGAAAATCCATGCATTGATATCTTGCAGAAATCCGGTAGTTAATTTCGAAACGACAGTACTTTTTTCAAGTTCAATCACAGCTTCCAGGTCAACGCCTTCGTAGCCCTGCCAGTTGCCTGTTCTAAAATTATTCCCACCTCTTTGGTAATCTATCAGCGCAAGGTCGCCACCGGCATTGTATTGGTTGGCATAGGCATTTTTAATTGTGATTTTTCGACCTTTGGGGATTTTCAGGAAGAGTGCGTCAACTTCATGGCTGTTTTCTTTGTTTTCACTTTCTGCAAAAGCAAAAACAGTGGAAGCTTCGGTAACTTGAATGGGGCCTTCATATAATTGAAATGGAACCTTACCAGTTTTTTCATCGTGTACATATCGTATTTGAGCTTTTGCATCGGCACATCCTAATTCTACAATTTGCCCATCGAAGAAAACTTTATCACCTGTCTTGACAAAAGGAACCGGGGTGATGAGATGTTCTGTAATTTCAGAAACCGGGAAGTCACCTTTTTGGGTGCCCCAATCTTTGTTTGGTTGATTGCCCATCTCAAGTACCAACTCTCCACCGGCCATAAGTGCACTGTGCGAAATAAATGATTTTGTGTATTCCTCTCCGTTGAGTGTTGCCGATTGAATATAAATATTGTCAACAGAAAGATTTTCTGCTTCTATTTCAAATTCATTGCCATTTTCAAAATTTAAAGTTACTTTTTCAAATACCGGACTTCCAATAGCGTATATGTTCGATCCTGGCGTTACCGGATAAAATCCCATGGCACTCAGTACGTACCATGCCGACATCTGTCCACAATCTTCATTTCCACACAGGCCATCAGGCATCGAAGTGTAGAGTTCATTCATTATTTTTTTAACAACTTCCTGCGTTTTCCAAGGTTGGCCAGCGTAGTTGTAGAGGTAGGCCATATGGTGGCTGGGCTCGTTGCCATGTGCATATTGGCCGATTAATCCGGTTATGTCAGACTGATGCCTGCCGGTGGTTTCGGAGCTTACACTGAAAAGTTCATCCAGGCGATTCACCAATTTATCCTGGCCGCCAAGTAAATTCATCAAACCGGAAACATCCTGGGGGACAAAAAAGCTGTATTGCCAGGAGTTGGCCTCGGTATAATTGAAGTTCACTTCTGATGGGTCGAATGGGCTGAACCAGGTTTCGTTGGCTTTGGCACGCATAAATCCGCTTTCAGGATCATAAATATTTTTATAATACTGCGCCCTTTTGATAAATTGCTCATAATCGTCCACTCTTCCAAGTTTGTCTGCCAGCATAGCGATGCACCAGTCATCATAAGCATATTCCAGGGTTTTCGATACCGATTCTGATTCTTCATCAGAAGGGATGTAGCCTTTTCTTTTATAGCTGTCCAAACCAAACTGATCCTGCATGGCACTCTTAATACTTGCGTCCAAAGCTTTTTCAGCATTGTAGCCGCGTATTCCTTTCATATATGCATCCACAATAACCGGAACGGAATGATAGCCTATCATGCAATTGGTCTCGTTGGCGGCAAGTTCCCAAACGGGCAATAAACCTCCCTGTTCATATTGCTTGATCATTGTGTTGATGAAATCATTGGTGCGTTTTTGGTCGATTAAAGTGAACAATGGATGTGCAGCCCTGAATGTATCCCAAAGCGAGAAAACCGTGTACATATCGAAGCCATCGGTTTGATGGATGTTGTTGTCGTGTCCGCGGTATTTACCATCTACATCACTGTATAAATTAGGTGCTAAGAGTGAATGATAGAGGGCTGTGTAGAAAACCGTTTTGCTGTCGTCGTCAGGATCATCAATTTCAATTCTGCCAAGTTCATGGTTCCAGGCATCACGAGCATCTTCTGCCACATCTTCAAAATCCCAGTCTGGGATTTCTGATTGTCTGTTGTTTTTTGCGCCTTCAACGCTCACGGCTGATATGCCAACCTTAACCATGATATCTTCATCTTCTTCAGCGACGAATCGAACCCATGCTTTCACATCTTTTCCGGAAACCCTTCCTGGCTGGTTCATTGGGCTCCCATCATGTGCGGCACCATATGCTTTAAAAGGTTTTGAAAATTTGGCATTAAAAAAAACATATTGATTTTTCGACCAGCCTTGCGTTTGTCTGAGTCCTTGAATTTCAGTGTCGCTCACAAATTCAATCCATAAATTCAGGATGATATCGCTTGTTACTCCTTCGGTAAGATCGATGATGATATTGGCCTCATCAGTTTCCGGGAATTCATATTCATGGAAACCCGTCCGGGGTGTGCACGTTAGTTCCACCTCGATATCATAATCATCCAGTTCCACTTCGTAAAAACCTGCAGTTGCTTCTTCCTGGTCGTGGCTGAAACGTGAACGATATCCTGATTCAGGATAAGCTTCGGTGCCCGGATCGAGTTGAATTTCGCCAACTGTGGGCATAAAGCGGATGTCGCCATAATCACCAACGCCGGTCCCGCTCAGGTGAGTGTGGCTGAAACCCAAAATCGTGCTGTCCGAATAGTGATAACCGGAGCAGCCGTCCCAACTGTCTTTACGGGTGTCAGGACTGAGTTGGACCATACCAAAAGGTGTGGCAGCTCCCGGATAAACATGTCCGTGGGCATCTGTACCAATTAATGGATCGACGTATTCAGCAAGGTCTGGTGTACTGTTGCAGGCTATCAAGCTGATTGTGGCCAGAAAGAGAAAGATTTTTGTGTATTTCATTTTCAGTTGATTCTATTAAATATTTTACTAATTTATCTTCAAGTTGATATTGACGAGGGCTATTACGAGCGAAGCGAAGTAATCTGCCAGGAATTCCGGTAAGTAGTTATACAATGCGTTTGATTCAAGATTTCGAAAGCTTGAACCAGATTGCTTCGTCGCTGCGCTTCTCACAAATTCTGTTATATGAAATAGCTATCTGAGTCAAACAATTCATTTTTTCCATCTTTATGTACTGCGTAATTAAATCCTGGTTGGAGACAAAATGCCCCGGTTTCGCCGGCTTTGTTTACTGCAATGTATCCAACCTGGTGTGTTTCGATATCCGGGATATTTGATTTAGCTATCCGGCGAACAGCCTCTTCACAGGCATCTTGTGGTGACAGGCCATTACGCATCAATTCCACCACCAGAAAAGTTCCCACGGTTCTTATTACCAATTCTCCCGTTCCGGTTGCTGTTGCTCCTCCTACTTCGTTGTCGATAAATAATCCTGCGCCGATGATTGGTGAATCGCCCACGCGGCCCCTAATCTTCCAGGCCATGCCACTTGTTGTACATGCGCCAGACAAGTTTCCCTTTTTATCAATAGCGATCAGTCCAATGGTATCATGGTTTTCGCGATTGGGCATGGGCTGATATTTCGATTCAACTTTCCATTCTTCCCAGGCTTTTTTAGATTTTTTTGTTAACAAGTCTTGTTTTTTAAATCCATTGTCAAGTGCAAACTCAAGCGCCCCCGACCCGGCAAGCATAATATGTGGTGTTTCGTCCATCACCAGCCTCGCTACAGAAATGGGATGGACAATATGCTCGAGAAAACAAACTGATCCGCAATTTCCAAACTCATCCATAATGCAGGCATCCAGTGTTACTTTTCCTTCCCTGTCGGGGAGGCCGCCGAGGCCAACACTTAAATTATTGGGGTCAGCTTCTGGTATTCTAACTCCGGCTTCGCAGGCATCCACAGCCCGGCCACCCTCCATAATTATATGCATAGCCTCTTTGTTGGCATCCAGCCCGTGGTTCCATGTGGATATTACCAGTGGGCCGGATTTTTTTCCTTTTCCGGGAGGTATTGCTGCAATTGCTTTATTTTTAAGAAGAGTGGTTCCAATCAGAGCTCCCAAAGAGCTTACCGAAACCTTTGTCAAAAATTTTCTTCTGTTGAGCATGGTTTGTTATTTTGTATCAGATAGATTATCACTTTCTAATGGGACATTGTTATCTTAATTTTTTTCTTTCTTTAATAGGGATAAGTGCAATAAAATGTGACCAACTCAATTGTCGCCACAGTGTAGCGACAATTTCAAAATCAGGCAACACTTCATTAAACTGCATCATTCGGCGCAGGTTTTTTTCATTTGAATTGAGATTTTTCCAATTTCCGCGTTGGTCACAATAATCAAATCCTTCGGTGCTATTTCAATTTGCGTACCCCGAACCCCGGCACTGAAAAATATTTCATCGAAACCCAAAACCGATTCGTCAATAAAAGTAGGGAAATTTTTCTTCATCCCGATAGGGGACACCCCGCCCCGGATGTAGCCTGTTAAAGCATGCACATCTTTTAAAGGAAGCATCGCACATTTTTTGTTCTTGCTCAAAGCTGCCAGAGCTTTAAGGTCAACTTCAGTATTGCCCGGAATAATAGCTACGATGATGCCGGTTTTATCACCCGATAGAACAAGTGTTTTAAATACGATTTCAATGGGCTGTCCAATCTTTTTTGCAACGGTTTCGGCACTCAAATCGCTTTCATCTACATCATAATTGTGTAATCGATATTCAATTTTGTGCTGATCAAGAATCCGTGCAACGTTGGTTTTTTTCATGCTGAACTTATGAAGTCCTTTTTTTGTTGGCTAAAGTAAAGGCAAGGATTGTGATATATACCAAGCAAAATAGTGGGACGAAAAACCCTCCAATGATACTTGTCATATCAGCGACATATCCGGTAAGGGGAGGTATAAAAGCGCCACCAACGATGGCAGTTACCATTAGCCCCGAAAGCTCATTGGTCCGTTCGGGCATGTGTTCGATAGCAATCGAAAAGATCAATGGGAAAATATTGGCAAAGCCCAGTCCAACCAGAAAAATACCAACAAAGGCAATTGTTTTATCACCAAAAAGCAGCATCAATATACCTGCGATCGAGAGCAACACAGTCATTTTTAGAAACCTGTTGGCAGGTATCAGCCTTAAAAATCCAGATCCAAACAAGCGTCCAAGGAAAATAGGAAGGAAAAACAAAGCCCAGCTTATCCACAATCCAAAGTTTTCTATTCCGTAAGCTTCGCTCATTAAGATAGGAACTTGAGAACTCATGGATACTTCGGCACCTACATACAGGAAAATACCCAGGACCATCAGCAAAACATAACGATTTCCGAGTAATTTCAACGAACTGGCAAATGAAGCCGGGTGGGCATCAGGATCTTTCTTTTCAACAATAGGTTTAGATTTGATCCATAAAAATGTTATCAATATCAGCACAGCATAAATAGGGAATAGGATACTCCAATCCATGCCAAAATAACTTGCTACAAATGGAGGTAATAAAAACCCCAGCGATGACCCGATAGCTTTAACGGCTTGGCCGAGTGAAAGGTTGCTTGAGTATTTTCCGGGTGCTGAGACGTCGCGCATGATGGGATTGCCTGCGACCTGTAATATGGTTGCCCCGGCACCGAGTAAAAGTACCGAAATCAACAGCATATAAAACTTGCTATTCGATGCAGTTTCAAAAGCGACTTTTGGGCCATACATTCCGTTTAATATCGGTATCATCAATCCGATGAATGCGACCATTAAACCTAGTAGCAGGATGTATTTCTTGCCTTTTTTATCCTGAAAAACCCCCATTGGGATCGAGAGGATGCCGAACATGATGAAGCCGCTAAATGCAAGTAGTTGGGCAACAAAATTTGTAAGGTCAAAAGAATCCTTTGCCAGGCTTACCATGGGCCCAACAGCATCGCCAAATCCCATGCACAGAAATGCAAAGAAAATGGGAGCAGCTTTCATTGAGTTAGTTTTGTTCATGTGTTTTGGTTTTGAATATTTGCTTGGTGATCGATTGTTATTTTTGCTTGTTAAAGTGATAGCTTTTTTTTTATTTGATATTCATTTGTAGCAGATAAATTTTACTACTGTTCTTTATATTTCAGTTCAACAAAAACAGGTAAATGATCCGAAGGGAAAATACCATTCCAATTGTCGGTGAGATAGCTATGACCCGCTGCTGAAAGCTTGTCATTAATAAAAATGTAATCAATAATATCGCCGTCATTACCTTCAAAATCAAATCCTATGTAGGTGAACTCAGGACCGTAATGGCTTTGCTCAGAAACTGATCGGGCATCCAAAAGAACCAAATCCGAATTTTGCTTGGTCAATTCCCTGTAAGTTTCAGATTCTGGGTGGTCGTTGAAATCGCCACAAACTATCACCGGCAAATCACCTGCTATTTTGTTGAGTTTCTTTCTTAACAGCCGTGCGCTATTGTTTCTCGATAGTTGACTTTCGTGGTCGAAGTGGGTGCTGGTTACAATAATTTCATTTCCCGATATCAAAACTTTAAGTTTTACCCAGGATGCAATGCGTGGCAGGTTCGCCCCCCAGTCGATGCTACCGGGCTGATCCGGAGTATCTGAATACCAAAATGTGCCAGACTCTTCAATGGAAAACAAATCCTTCCTGAAAAATATCGGACATGCTTCACCCTTCCCCATGCCATCGTCGCGGCAGGGGCCGTAATATTCATGGTTTGGAAAAGCTATTTCCAGGTCGTGGATTTGGCCGATCAGCACTTCCTGCAAACAGAAGATTTCTGCTTTATAAAAATGGAGTAAACTGATTACGTGTTCTTTTCGGTTTGGCCATGAATTATCCCCATCACCTGGATTGTCGTAACGGATGTTGAAAGAGATAACACGGAGGGATTGTGCAGGCTTAGGGAAATTTTGCGCTGGCAACACAGAATATCCAAATAGAAATATCAGAAAAAATGGTATGTATTTCTTCATACACTTCATTTCACAAGCTTTTTATTTGATGATCTTAGCAAAATCGGCCCCACTTGGATTTTGGAACACGCGTAAATCAAACTCGGGGATCACTGCCAGCATATGGTCGAAAATATCGGCCTGGATGGCTTCGTAATTGGCCCAGGCCTGGTCTTTGCTAAACACATAAATTTCGATGGGCAGTCCTTTTTCGGTGGGTTGAAGGTGTCTCACCAAAAAGGTCATCGAATTGTGGATCAGTGGATTGTTTTCGAGATACCCCTTCAGATAAGCCCTGAACACACCGATATTTGTCTGCCGGCGGCCATTTACAAGAAAAGCAGGGTCAATTTTTTTTTCCTGGTTAAACCGCTGGATTTCGGATTCTTTGTCTTTAACATATCCAGAAACATATTGAAACCTTTCAAACTTCTGAAGCATCTCAGGTGTACAAAACTTTACAGTGTTCACATCGATATTGATCGATCGCTTAATTCTTCTTCCACCAGATTCTTCCATCCCACGCCAGTTTTTAAACGATTCGGAAAACATGGCATAGGCCGGGATGGTAGAAATGGTTTTGTCCCAATTCTGCACTTTTATCGTGGTAAGTGTAATGTCAATAACAGTTCCATCGGTATCATATTTTGGCATACTGATCCATTCGCCAACCCTGAGCATATCATTTGAAGTGAGCTGCACACCGGCAACCAGGCCTAATATCGAATCCTTAAATACCAAAAGAAGGACTGCTGAAAACGCACCCATTCCGCCCAGTAAAAGCGTAGGGCTTTCGCCGATAAAAATCGCAATTAAAACTACTGCAACAAAAATGTAAACCAAAATCTTTGCTACCTGTATGTAACCCTTAATTGGTTTCGATTTTGAAATTTCATATTTCCCGTAAATGTGTTGGATGGAGTTAAGAAATGCCATGATAACCAACATGACGATAAAAATGGAATATACTTCGGTGCCCAACTCAAACAGCTTAATAAATTCAGGGTAGGGGTCAAGGGCAAGTGGGATAAGGAAATACATCACAAAAGCCGGTGCAAGGTAAGCCAGCCGGTCGAACACCTTGCGTTCGATCAAAATATCGTCCCAATCCGATTTTGTCCTCTTGGCAGCAGTAATAAGGACCCGCAAAATTACTTTATGGGCAATCTTGAAGGCAATGTATCCAAGGATAAAAGTCACAAGTACTTCGGTAATGGAAACCAATAAATTTTCGTAAGCTGGGTTTAAACCTATATACTGGTAAAAGCTGTAGAGTTTCTTGTCAAAATATTCAAACATAATTGTTCACTTTTTTTATTGTCTTGCTTATTTTTCAATCTGATAGCAGATTTCAATCTGTCTTATCCTAATATTTTCGGTAAATCCATAAAAAAGAATTCCGGCAAATTTATCTAAAAATGCCGGAATCCAATATGTATTTTGATTAAGAAAATCTACATTTTTCGCGCCTTATTGCAGCCTGCCGATTTCCTCTAGGTATTTTTCACGGATAAATTTCAAATCATCCGGGTTTAACTCTTCATCATAAATCCTTACGTTGTCGATCACACCTTCCGGGGTAAAAAATACCCCCAGCCCGGCATCCCAATTATTATTCTCATTCATGTTGTTTTTAATTCCTAGTGTAATACTTTCAAAGGTATCCCAGTTCAACAGGCTTGGTATGTCAAAATAGGCCATCGCCGGGTTGTCCAGATCCTTGAAAATATAGTCAACTGCACAATCCAGGTTAAAATATTTCCTGATTTTAATCAGTCCGCTAAACGGCGACATCTTTTTATCCTTCAAAAAGTCGATACCGTTTGCACGATATAATTTTACCAATTCATCAATATGCACGTATTGCTCCAGGTCTTTAATCCGGATGCATGGTGTAAGGGTATTAAATACAGTAATCTGTCCGGGTACAGCATCAAAAGCATGTTTAAACTTTTTCTTGATGGCCATGGTTGCCCTGATAAGCTGTTCACCTGAATATTTTTTATTGGTCACCAAAAACAAAGAAATCGGGTTCAATTGATCTGGAATTGTTGTGCCGTGGTAACCGGGATATGGTTTTAGGGTTTCTAAAACCAAAGCTTTGTCGGTATCATGCTCAATGGAAGCCAGGGTTTCTCGTTTAGTTATTGTGCCAACAGTTTCAATTTTTCTGCTCATATTTAATAAATTAGATGTTTTAGATTTAAGCGTTGCGAAAGTATGCAAAATTGGTCTTTTGGAAAAATATTTAAAATTTTTTAAGTGGATACCGTTGAGTGTACGACAAACATCGCAATAGAATCCACAAATGATTTAATTTTTCATCGAATGGAACGAATTCGATTCATCAGCGTAATTCGATGATTAATTTTGATAGGTGGAGATTTGTCCTACACCTATTCCATTCGCTATTGCAACAACATTAATATAACAAACCCGGACAATATTTGTTTTACTTTGCAGTGAAATTAAAATACGCAACACACCTGATGAATTATCTCTCGATCGAAAACCTTACAAAATCTTTTGGCGAAAAATTGCTTTTCGACAACATCACCTTTGGGATTGAATCGGGTCAGAAAATGGCGCTTATCGCAAAAAATGGCGCTGGGAAAAGTAGCCTGATAAAAATTATTGCAGGCCAGGATGTTGGCGATTCGGGCAATGTAACCATTGGCAACGATGTGAAGATTTCGTACCTTCCCCAAAATCCTGAAATGCCGGAGGAACAGCAGGTGATCGATTACCTGTTTGATACCGACAATGAAACGGTGAAACTGATCAGGGATTACGAAAGTATTGCCCTGTCGGAAGCACCGGACAAGGAACAACTCGGGCAGCTGATTGTAAGGATGGATGAGTTGCAGGCCTGGGGTTTCGAATCGAAGATCAAAGAGATACTTGGTAAATTTGGGATTACGGATCTCAAGCAGAAAATTGCCGAACTCTCAGGTGGCATGCGCAAAAAAATTGCACTGGCCAGGGCACTCATCGAAGAAGCAAACCTGATTATCCTGGATGAGCCTACCAACCACCTGGATGTGGTGATGATTGAATGGCTCGAAAGCTATCTGAGCCGTCAAAACCTCAGTATATTTGTAGTAACCCACGACCGCTATTTCCTCGATAATGTTTGCAACGAAATCATCGAACTCGATAATCAGAAAATTTATCGCTATCGGGGCAATTATTCTTATTTTCTGGAAAAGAAAGCAGAACGCATTGCTGTTGAAAAAACAGAGTTGGATAAGGCGAAATCGCTTTACACAAAGGAGTTGGATTGGATGCGCAGGCAGCCCCAGGCAAGGGCAACAAAAGCAAAGGCCCGCGAGGATGCTTTTTATGAGATTGAAGAGAAGGTAAAAAATGTAAACAATGAAACCACCCGTGGTTTTGGTGTGGAGATGCAGCGACTTGGTGGAAAAATACTGGAACTGAATTACATCAACAAAGCATATGGCGAGCAGGTAATCCTGAATAATTTCACCTACATTTTCAATAAGGGCGACAGGATTGGTGTGGTGGGAAAAAACGGGTCGGGCAAGTCAACACTCCTTAAAATAATAATGGGTGAAGCCAAAGCCGACAAAGGAAAAATAGTTAAGGGCAAAACCGTTGAATTTGGCTACTTTCAGCAGGATGGCCTGCCCATCAAAGAGGACAAAAGGATCATCGATATCATCAAGGATATTGCCGAGGAAGTGGAGACGAAAAAAGGCAGCATGACGCCAGCCCAATTCCTGAACTATTTCAATTTCCACAACAACGTCCATCACAACTATTTCTCAGCATTGAGTGGGGGCGAAAGAAGAAAACTTTACCTGCTCACCGTGTTGTTAAAAAAACCAAATTTCCTTATCCTCGACGAGCCTACCAACGACCTCGACATCGCTACCCTGAACAAGTTGGAAGAGTTTCTTCAAAACTACAGCGGCTGCCTGATGATCGTTTCGCACGACCGTTATTTTATGGACCACATGGTCGATCATATCTTTGCTTTTGAAGGCGATGGCAAAGTAAGGGATTACTATGGTAATTATTCGGAATATTACCGATTGAAAAAGCTGGAGCAGAAAGAGAAGAAACCAAAATCGGATGCTGAAAAGCAGCAAAAAGCCAAACCAAAGCAAAATTCAAATAAACCGACCTACAAGCAAGTTAAAGAGTATGAAGCCCTCGAAGGTGAGATTGAGAAGCTGGAAAACGAAAAGAGTGTGGTGATGGACAAACTCAATTCTGGCTCTGGTTCGCCGGATGAATTAATCAGTTGGTCTGAGCAAATTGGAAAACTCATCAAGGAGATTGAAGAAAAATCGGATCGTTGGCTGGAGTTGAGCGAGATTGTGGATGCTGGGGGGATGGGATAAGGTATTGGGTATAAGGTATAAGGTATAAGGTATTGGGTATAAGGTATAAGGTTTATAGGGGGAATAGTGTCTTATCAATAAAATTGTAGCTTTTTTTGGGAAGATATTCTTTCTGTAACGGTTCAAATAAGAAAATCTCGAATATCGAATCCCGCACGTGCGGGATCGAAATGTAGAAAGAAAAATTAATGAAATTGAATAAATTTTCTTCAATTTTTTTTCTACTCTTAACTTCAGAACTCCTGATCTATCGTAATTTATTATGTCGCAAAAAAACAGGTTATTTTTTTTGACCGTAATATGAAAAAACAACCCCACCGTAAACAATTTGTTAATGTGTTGATATACTTTGCTTATTGTGGTTTTAAGTACCATATTTACGATTTTAACACGTCAAGTTTACGAATCTGAATTGAGAAGTACGACAATCCTATTTTACGAACAAAGCAATATAACTGGTTGAATTATAGAGATAGGGTAAGGAGTTCTGAACTTCAAGATTCAGTATTCGATGTTCGATATTCAAGATTCAAAATATTCGTACAATATTTCAAGCAACCTATTTGGCTCTGGCTCTTCCAGCGTAGGGTTTATAAGGGGAATAGGGTTTATAGGGCGATAGTGAGTTTTGGATTGACTGTGCAGACCTGGAATCGATTGGCGGCGGACTTTCCATCTTCAAAAAAAATAGCAACAGAAATTCCTTTACCCAAGCGGAACCCTGAACACCACCCTTGTCCCACTCGCCCCACCCTGCTCATTTTTCAGGTCAACAATGTCCAGTGTAATTTTCTTTTTCAACTTTTTGTTGAGGGCGCTGATACGTTGCCGGGTGATATCGGTGGCCATGGATTTGTGGTCCGGGCTTTGCGCTTTCATCCTTCGCATTGCCGCTTCCCTGCCGATGCCGTTATCTTCGATTTTGACGAACAGGCTGCGGTCTTTTTGCAGAATATCGATTTGGATATGCCCACCGACGTCACTTTGTTTAAAACCATGCTCAATGGAGTTTTCGATAAAGGGCTGGGCAAGCATGGGTGGCACACGGGTAAGTTCCGGATTTATCGTTTCATCTAAATCAATTGTATATTCAAACCTGTTGTGATACCTTATCTTTTGTAGTGCCAGGTAATTTTCGATGGTGCTGA
>Ga0208900_1001504_pt1 | contig 12278 bp, 9 predicted proteins | sample AntAceMetag02UKK_FD_184763 | JGI IMG/M metagenome (GOLD analysis project Ga0208900, IMG submission 184763) | Saline lake microbial communities from Ace Lake, Antarctica - Antarctic Ace Lake Metagenome 02UKK (SPAdes) (version 2) | ecosystem: Environmental > Aquatic > Non-marine Saline and Alkaline... | reverse complement strand
CCAGGCGAAAATGGTTTTGGCAAAAATAGGAATTTACATTTTTACTAATCCATATTTTTCAACAAAACACTAATCATAAGTATCCAGATTGTAAACCATTGTCGAAACTTGGTATTCAAACCAATCTTTAAACATTTTAAAGCTTGGTTTTGCGGGCCAGCCATCAGGGTCATCCCACACACAGTCAAGTTCATTTTCAAAAATATCAATATAGTTCTCTTTTACAAGGTTTTCAATTTCCTTTTTGGTTGTTGCCAAATCATCGTCCGAAACAAGATAAGTGGTGAAATTTAAATACTGTTTTGGATCGATAGGATCTGCAAGATCAAGCGCATTAATCCAGTCAAAGAAAGGTTGTTTGGGCCGAATGAAAATCGCCGCACTATCCAGCACCGGATCGTCTTCAAATTCATCCCCTTCATCAAAAAAATCAATCTCATCATTCAATTCGTCCAGAAATGAATCAAAATCAAAACTCTCTCCCTGGCCAGCTTCTTCAAAATCCTTATTACCGGACAGGAGCTTTTCCAATGTTTTCCCCAAGAGATCGAGGGGATTTTCGCCCCTTGTGTATTCAGTTAAAAATACGGGGTCGTTGTTGCGCAATTTCAAAAGTTTTATGATATCATCTGACTTGCCTTCAACAGCGTTCCGTTTTAAACCATAAAAAGAACAAAGCCCTTCTAAATTCAAATATGGTAGAAAAGATTTGTCGAAAAGAAAATTCATCGTTCCCAGTACATTTACTGTAGCAGTGGCCCAAACCTTAGAATTACCCTGTATGAAAGGGACTTCCCGCTTACGGCCCATTTTTCGTATTAACTTTTCAGACAAGTCTGCATATTCTTCGTTAATTTTTTCCAGACATAATTTTCTGGCCAGATCGACGATCTCCTGTTCTTTTTGTTTGATTTGTTCTTTTGATGCCATTGTTTCTATTGTTGAATTACAGTTAAATATTTATTCACTTATTCAATTTGAATAAGATGGTTTTTGGTATAACTTTTCAAAAGTAATAAATTGGGAATAAAAAATCCCACATTTATGATAAAAGAAAATATCGGTAAAAATTATTCAGGCAAAGATCACTTAAACACTGTATTAACGGCTAATGCAAAATGTTATACGCCCAACACCCTCAACTCCTCCTCATAATCAAATTGTAAATCCTCATGTAGCGCACCGAGGGTTTTCTTGATTTTTTGGATTTGCCGGGTATAGATATTTTGTAATGCGACACTTTTATCCATTGGGATCCCTGAATTGTTCAGGCAGCGGCAAAAGTGTAAGAGCAATTCCACTTCCGTTTTTTTATGACCCGAATAACGGATAAATTTGTTAGTGTCCCTGACGATTTTGCGAATGCTCTTTTTAGCAAAATAGAGATTGCCCTTATTGATTTCGGCAAACTGCTGGCCCATCTCCTTTTTAATCGCATCGATGTAAGCCTGTTCATTGTAACTCTCGAAAAGCAGGTAGGTGAGCAGTTCCTTGTTTTCCTTTTTGAACCGGGCCAGGCGCAGGCAAATCTCCAGCAATTCTGCTGCCGGCCGCTGCTGCAGTTCTTTTTTGAGGTAGGTGATGGGCGCAGGTTTCATTTAGAAATAATAGATAATCATGGTATCACAAAATGCGATACCATATTGCAGACATTATTTAATTTGACATACAAAGTTAAAAAAATCCATTGAGGTAACCTTTATTTGCCCAGGCAACATTTTTTATACTTCTTCCCGCTTCCGCAAGGGCAGGGTTCGTTACGCCCAACTTTTTTTGCTTCAATTTGCTTGGGCAATATATTAGGCATATTCATGAAGTCGAAGTCCGACATATCATCATCAAAGTCATCATCAAAATCAACTTCCTCATCATTGCCCTCAGTATATCCTGCCCAGGTGGAAGTTATTTCCTCATACCTTTCAAAAATATCCAACAATTCCTTTTTTACTTCGCGCGTGTATGGCTTTGCAATATCCTCCTTAACACTCTCCAGGCTTCCACATACCCCTTCGCTTACGTAACCAAGTTTATATAGTTTTTCAATTTCGGGGAGAAGCTCAACAGCATTGATTTCAATCAAATCAGATACAATAAAACCGATGGCATCAGAATCTACAACATTTTCGATTAGGCCGGAACCAATAAAATACCGTAACACATCCTTATACCAGGCAATCACCTCATCTTTTCGTTCGGGTTGATGGATCCAAACCTGTTGCATTAAACCAGACATTCCGAAACGCACATAAGTATAAATACCGGGCTCGGTTACAAAAGCTTTCAATTTCCCCGATTGCTTATTTAGCAAATAATACAATGACTCCCAAAGTCCTTCGTTTAAAAAATCGCCAAACCAAAAAGTTAGGAATTCCCCTCCTTGCCTTAAGGTGTCAAAAACAGCATCCAAACTCTCCACTGCCCTTAGTTGGCCTAACAAAAATAAGGCATGCATGCCGAAGTTCATGGTTTCTTCATCCCAATCATTTGCTTCAACATATTCTTCGAAATACGTGTACCTGGCTTGTAAATCAAAAAGGACTTTCTCGAGGTCGCTGATTAAAGTTTCCCTTGGCAGCTCAAGGATTTTTTGAAGGGTTTCTCTCTCGATATACAATCCCTTTTCATAGAGCAGGTGTATCTCGTCATGTGTGAATTCAGGTTTTTGATCAGTTTGCTCAGCCTCGACAGATGACAGTGTTTTTACCTTGATCCTTGTCTTTTCCTCATCCTCCCATCTTTTCATGCCAGCTTCCATCCGGTAAGTCATAATACGTAAAAGCGCGTCCTTGGTATCAGGATGATCGGGTGCTATTTCTTCCATTACTTCGAGTCTCGATTCGGCAGCTTCAAGGTTTCCGATAGCAAGATAATACACGATGGCAATGCGGTTAAAACCTGTAACTTCGCCAAGGTGAAATTTTTCACGGTCGGGATACAGATCTTTAATCTCCATCAATTCCCCAAGCACCTCGGGTACTTTTTCGTACTCCTTTTTTTCGATATACTCGGCGGCCAAATTTAACCTGCCAAAGAGGTAATCGGGGTGTTCGGCCAAAATCCAGCGATTGGCTTCCTCGGCCTTTTTCGTTTTGCCCCTCGTGTTGTAGGCCACGGTCAGGTAATTTTTTAACTGGGGGTTTCTGGGATGTTTTTTAATCAACCTCAGCAGTTTGGTTATTATTTTATCGCTGCCCTTCTCCTTATCAATTTTATGATAAAGTGGCTCCAACTCCCGCCTAAGCTCATCGGTCATGGCGTTTTGCTTGTCCATAAAGGTGGGGTCAGTAGTTATTTCGTAGCCAAATGTTTTGCAGCGTTCAGTCATGATTTCTTCTTGAGGTTTTGTTTTAACGATAAACCTTTAACAGTTAGCCTATATTTTTGATGCTTACTTGTTTTTGCTTCAGGAATTGTTTGTTCGATGTATCCTTTGTTCAATGAAGGGTCTATATAATTTTCCCTAAAATTAGGAATATGCTTTAGCTCAAGTCTAAGCATTAGATCATTTCTACTCATTTCTCCTGACAACACTACTATTAGTCTTTTCACCAATTCGTCAACTTGATTAAAATCTTGTCCTGTAATAAGACTAGCACCTTGATCGGTATCTTGGTCGGTAACATGGTTGGCAGCTTTAATTACTGGTCTCCAGACAATAATTTTAAAACCTTCTTCTATTTTTCCCGTATCTATACCAACAAATAACCTGGCTTAAAATTCAATAAATTCCCTTTGTTGTTACTTTAAATTGTTTTGGTGGCTAAATTAATTATTTCAAAATATTCCAGCTTGCACAATTCAACACGCCCCCTTCTTTTGCCAAATCGGTGGCATCAACATTTTCGATGGTGTACTCAGGGAAGTAATCTTTCATTTTGAGTATAGCTTCCTGGTTTTTTTGTTTCGGATGTTTAAAAGTTGGAACAATGATTAATTTGCCGACATGCAGATAATTGATGTAAATGCCTGATGCAGTATCATTTTCAGGGTCGAATACAGGTAAATGTTTTGGTTTAAGCCTATTTTGGTCAAGTACTTTCAGAAATCTTGTTTCCCATCTTTCGTCATCTTCTAACCCCAGCTCATTAATCAAAACAGTATTATCATCAATAAACCTGATCATCCCGTCGGCATGGCCTGTTTTATCATTTTTGAGCGCCGGAATAATTATCACTTCTGCTTCGAGCAGGGTTTCCAGTTCGTCCATGATTTCCTTCTCCGTCATTTGAAACCGATTATCTGCAAAAACTTTATCAGTAATTATAACTTTTGTCTCTCCATTTACTACGTTGCCACCATCCAGAATTAGCTTTGAATAATAAGGTTTTGTCAATTTATTATCAAGCTCAATTCTTAATGGATTAGACAAGTAAGCGTAATCTTTCTTTTCAAAATAGGATGTGGGCCGGAAAACAAACTGAACAAACTTGTCCTTGTTGACTTGCACAGGCATGTAATCGCGGCAAAAGTAGTCCTTGGTACTTTTTAAAAAAGCAAACTCAATATTGTGCTTTGTAAGCAGATCTGCTACTTCCTTTATGAAAGATTGAAGGTATTTCTCTGTGTATCCTGAGAAATATACTTTGTTTGTTTGGCTATCTTTAATCATAATTGAGTGTTATTTTTAATTAAGTAATTAGTTTCTTTATTTCTATCTCACTCCCCCCAAACCTTCCCTATCCTCCCCTTTATCTTCTGCCCGTAAATTTCAATCAACTGCTTGTTAGCATTTACCAGTGCCTGTTCATGCTCTATGCGGGTGACGATTTGGTGTTGGGTTTTGAGAGGTGGGAAAGGTAACATTATGGAGTTAAGTGCTTTTTGATTCAGTTTGGGTTGAGCAGAACCAGTTATGTAGTGTTCTAATGAAATGGAATTAAGGTACAGTTCAACAAATTTCTGTGATTCTATGTTTTCAAATTTAAGAACATGAGCATGATTATTTACCCATATTTTACCTTTAACCGAAAACGCAATTGGAGTTACACGAGCTAATAAATTTGCACCGTCCTCCGATACAAGGAGTAAATTTTCATCAAATAAGTAATCTGCAACTGAATCAACAATACCAGATGCCCCATAATATGGATAAGGCCCTTCTTTCCTATCAGATTTAGTTATTGGGACTCTTTTCCCATCAAAATTCTTACAAACCTCCCCCAATTCCACCATCTCCCACTCAGGGTCAATATCAATCTGAGGTTTGTAGTTTTCCACCACCTGGCGGGCACCATCAATTATTTTTTGGTAGCCCTCAATTTCGGCCACAATGGCCTCCTGCACCGAAAGCGGGGGAAGGGGGATTTCCAGATTTCTTACGAATGATAGGTTTGCCATCCTAAACTTACCCTCTCCCAAACTGATAAACCTCGAATACAATTTTTGAAGTGATAGGTATAAAAACTTAGTATTTAAAATTGATTCATTCTTTGGAAAGATACCGGCAACATTTTGATTTGTAGCGCAATCAAATTTGAGAAGCCCTGTTTTTCCAATAGTGGCACCAACTAGCGCAACCAAAGTCGTTCCTTTTGGAAAAATTTTCGTTGATGAATTATTTAAGCCTGTTTCTGAAATAAATTCTGTTGCGTTTGTAACATCGGCATCCTTACAAACTGTGGATCCAACCCAAGGGATATTACCATCCCAATAACTTTCATTTCTACGGCTTGGTGTTCCACCAGCCTGTACAAGACATATGTCCTCTAATTTTCTTAATTCAAATTTGGAATTAATGATTTCCTTCTCAGCATACCTCTCCCCACTCAAATTATAATCCCCATTGCCTTGTATCTCATTTTTTAAAACAAAGCTTACAATTGGGTCGCCATCAAAATCAATAGCTTCCCCGGTTTCAAGTGCCAGCTTGTATCCGCTTATCTTTTTAAAAGCCTCCGGCAAATCATTCAATTTTATAGGCCGGCGTTGTGCCCCCAAATCAAAACCGTCGTTGCTGATTTTTGCAAAAAGTATCTTGTCCGTTTTTCGCGCCAGCGTTTTATCTAACCAGAGGATGGAAGTTTTTACGCCGCTGTAGGGCTGGAACACGCCAGCCGGCAATGAGATTACGCCAACCAAGAAGTTTTCGTCAACCAGCATTTTGCGCAGGCTTTTGTAAGCTGTGCCCGTTTGGAAAATAATCCCCTCGGGCACCACGATGGCTGCCCTGCCCTTGGCGGTGAGGTGTTCGGCCATGTAATCAACAAACAGCACTTCGCTGCGCTTGCTCTGCACCGAAAACCTTTTGTGCGGCCTGATGCCTCCCTTTGGCGACATAAAGGGCGGGTTGGCCAGGATCACGTCGTAAAACTCGTTCCATCGCTCGTCGCTGGTCAGGGTGTCGTATTCGTAAATGTGGGGTTCGGGAAAACCATGCAAATACATGTTCACCAGCGAGAGGCGCACCATGTCGGGCGAAATGTCGTAGCCCATCACGTTTTTGGTGAGCAATTGGCGTTCGTCTGGGCTTAACTTGTCGCCTTTGTAATGCTTCCCGTTCACGCTTATTTCATCTAACTTCACGCCGTGCATCTCGAAGGCATGTTTGTCGCTGGCCGCGTCGTAGTTGGACGAGTTGGCCTTTAAAATATGTTTGTAGGCCGAAATTAAAAAACCGGCGGTGCCACAGGCCGGGTCGAGGATGGTATCGCCTTTTTCCGGATCTATCATGGCCGCCATAAAGTCGATGATGTGGCGCGGCGTGCGGAACTGCCCGGCATCGCCCTGGCTGCCCAGCACCGAAAGCAGGTACTCGAAGGCATCGCCCAGCTTTTCGCTGTGGCTGTAATTAAAATCGTTGATATATTTCAGAAACTCGCGTAGGGTTTCGGGGTCGCGGTAAGGCAGGTAGGCATTTTTAAAAATGTTGCGGAACAGTTGCGGGATATGGGGGTTTTGCTCCATGCGCTCCACGGCCTCATCGTACAATTTTACCCGCTCGGGGCCGCCCAGGCTTGTGCTGAATAAATTGCTCCAGGCAAACTTTTCGTATCCGCCCGAAAAGAACCTGCGTTCCCCGCCCAGCTCCACCGATTCCATGTCCATGTCGTCCATAAATTTATAGATCAGCGCTATGGTGATCTGTTCAATCTGCGATTTGGGGTCGGGCACTTTTCCTACAAGGATGTCGCGGCAGTCGTCAATTCGTTTTTTGGTGGTGGAGTCGAGCATGGTTTATAGTTAGGGTTGTAATGTAAAATGTAGTGAATTTTTGGCAAGGAGAGCATGTTAAGCAATGATGTCAAGGTCAATTCCTTCGAACATATTCAACAGCTTTGGCAAAGTCGTAACTTCAATTTCCAATATTTTACAAATTGCCGGCAATTTCTTAAATGATTTGTTATCGTTGCTAAAAATTGTTTCTTCGGTTACGATAATTGTTTCTTCCAGTTTTTCTTTCAAGCTTTGCAGGCCATATAGCAAGAGTTTTGCATCAGCAGAATTTAGAAAAGCGGTTTTTCTGTTTTCAAATTCAACTGCACTTAACTTATTTCTAACAGCCCCGTTTATAAATTGATTTTCGAGTTGATTGAAAAACTTTTGGGAAGGGAGTAAGGTGTCAGTTTTAAATTGGAGTTTTTTATTCGACAAGTAGGTCAATATTTTAACAACAATGCCATTCGCGGTGTATTTACATTCTTCATAAACTTTATCAAGGATAACTATTTCGCCCGATTCAACTTTCTGCTCAATGAAACTGAAAAGGATTTTATTTTTGTCAAATGGTAGGTAATAACGCACCAGTGACAATAGTGAGCTGGTATCAATTATTACTTTCATGAAATATATTTTTCCAGTTTTTCAGGTTTGATTTTTAACTTTTTACAAACTTCGTATTCATTCAGTATGCCTTCGGCAAAAGCTGCTTGAATGGTAGAAATAAATAATGGCGACTGGATGGGTTTTGGAGCTGAGCCTCTTTGTGGTATCCCTTTCTGTTTCTCGATTTCTATTCTTCTTTTTTCATCTTCAAGTTTAAGCCGATATCTTTCATCTAAATCGCTTTTAACTTTATTGTAATTGTATTGCGAAATTTTATTGTTGTACAACAAGCGTGTGAAAAGTGCAATCTGGCTGAGGTTGGTCTTTTTCGAAACTTGTTCAATAAAATCGAAGTGATAATCATTCACCGCGTCTGCCAGTTCAAGCTCATCCAGCAATTTTCCATATTCGCCAGCTAAGAATTGAAAAGCAAATTCATTGCACCATTTTTCAATGGCACTTACATCTTTTCTCCCGATTTGTTGATACTCTAATTTTTCAATTTCTTCTTCATTAATCAGAAAATGCCCCAATTCATGTATTAAAGTAAAAATCTCCCTCCTGAATGATGTTTGTTGCCTTTTTAAAACAATTACATCCGGGCCTAAAAAAAAGCCGTTAATATTTGCTTTTTCCTTTTTATTCCAGGTTTCAACAAATTCAAATACCAGGACATTATATTCAGCAAATTTTGAGATTAATGATTTCAGAAACTCTTTTAGGTTTCTTGTAAAATCCGGGTACAACCGGTTTCTGATTTCATCTGCTACTTCGCGTGGATCATCAGAAAGTTTGTATAATCTAAACAGCCTGTCGGTATTCAAATCTGATAACTTTGAAATCGCAAAAAGTGAAATTTTAATTTCCTCAAATTCATTTACAATCTTTCTGGCACCAATATTTAAATCAGAATTAAATTTTTCCTTTCTAAAAAAAATACTTGCATCCCTGGAAGTTTCAGGAGGCGCAGGATCAAGGTAATATGGCAGTCCCTTATTAAAAACTTTATCTATTCGCTTCAGGTGGTTAACTTTTATTTCGCGTAAAAAAATGTCTTCGTTTGTAAGCGGGTTCTTTAAGCCCTTGCTGATAATTGAAGACAGTTCTTTACCTGAAATATTATATAATTCCAGCAAATATTGAAGCCGTGATATGTTTTGCTCTACTGTCAAGAAGTGTTTTTTTTGTCAAAGATAAAACTATTTTGATTTCCGAAATTTTGCCTGATTTTTATGAATCCCTGCCGGTCGGCCCGCCTGCTAAAGCGAAGCAGCGTACAGGCAAGGCTGGCTCTACGAGGATTTTGAATTTATACTCTTGCCATCATCTTGCAATTCTGAAACCTCTACGAGGTATTGCAGGTTTGGTGGTTACTTTTTATCTACAATACTAAATCGCCTACGGCGAACCCGCTTCGCAGCGAGGCGAGTTCCGCGTAGCGGATAAAGTACTGTAGAAAAAGATGTGAAATTTTCTGAAATATTCCCCGTAGAGCCTGCCCCGCCATAGCGGGGGGATGAACACTTTTTACCAGACACCAATGACAAACATTCAACTTCCAAAAATCCTATACCTAAAATCAGGCAACAAACTTATCCCGCTGCACATAATGGTCCACGTAGTCGGGTATCAGGTTCCTGTAACCGGGCGGTACTGATTTGTAATCTTCCATGCTGATGGATGGAAGGCTGTATAATTTCTGGAAATCTTTTTTCTGGATAATATCTTTCACCTTGTTGTCCACAACGTAAGCTTTAAAGAACAAGCGCAGGGCCGAGATATTCTCAGTTCCTTTGGGCGGATGGATGGAAACAAATTTCTGGAACTCGCTTTCCAGCAACTCATCCTTTGATTTAAATTTGGGGATAATCCCGAATACCTTTTCGATGATCTCTCGAACGCTGATCTTGCGGTCAACTTTGTAGGCCTTTTGCAGTTTGTCGATGGTAAGGTGTTCTTCGGGCTTATCAAATACGTGTGTCCGCACGTAATGTATCACCTGGTCCCAATTGCCGGCTTCCATTTCGGTGCGGATGTATTCGTCGGAGCGGATGCGGGATTCAAAATTATTGCCATACATCTCGCGGTCGATACGCATCCCATCAGGGCCAATGAAGTGTTCGGCATACAAGTTAATCGCGTCGAATGCGCTTGTCCGGTAGGATTTTGGCTTACCTCCACCGCTTCCACCTCCGATGCCAACTCCTTTTGGCACCACCACTTTTATCTTTTCCTGGTAATCGAACTTCTCCTCAAAATATTCGCAATTGGCAAAGAAGTCGAACAGCTTAAAGGTTTCCTTTTTCTTTATTACTTCTGTTTCTTTGCCAAATTCATCTTTCTGACTGAATTTAAAATCGAAGGTACGCGTTCCCCGGCCTTTCATCTGGATAAAATCGGTGGGCGAAAAGATGGGGCGCATCAGACACAGGTTGAGGATGTCCTGGCAATCGTAGCCCGTGGTCATCATACCCACCGTTACGCAAACTCTGGCCTTACTTGTCCGGTAATCGCTTAGCCACCTCGAATGTCCGTTCAGGTTATTGTTCGAAAAGTTGATGGTCATTACCTGGGCATCGCTCACCAAAGAAGTTACCTGCACGGCAAAATCGGAATTGTACATCCCGGGAAAGCGTTTTTCGGCAAAGTCGTTCAGGATTTCGGTGATCTTCCGTGCATGGTTCTGGCTCACGCAAAACACCAGTGATTTTCCAATTTCACCGGTGATGGGATCCGTTAGGGCGTGATCCATAAAAGCCTGCACAAAAGCAATATTGGTTTTGGCCGAAAAGAACTTCTTTTCAAAATCACGGTGCACAAAAGTCTGCGTTTCTTCTTTGCCCTCCTCGTTGGTTGTCACCACATCATACCCATGGTCGCTCAATAATTTTGTGGTAATCCCGGTACGGGCATCAATGGCTGTCGGGCTTATCAAGAAGCCATCATTCACCCCATCGAGCAGGGAATAGCGGTAGGTCGGGTTGCCATCTTCACAACCAAAGGTGATGTAGGTATCTTTCAACAAACGAATCTCCATTTCACGGGGATGCACAAATTCGTCCTCGGCAGCTTCCACACCTTTCAGGTAATCCTTTGGTGTGGCCGTTAAGCCAAGTTTGTACCCGTGAAAGTATTCGAACACCGCCCTGGCATTGCCACCAATCGAACGGTGTGCCTCGTCGGAGATGATCAAATCTAAATCGGTGACATTAAAAATATCGAGGTATTTGTCGTTTATCTGAAGTGTCTGCACCGTCGAAACAACAATTTCAGCTTTTCGCCATTCATCGCGGCTGTGTTTAAAAATTACAGTTTGGTAATCGTTTTTCAGGTAGTTTTTAAAATTGTCCCAGGCCTGTTGCTCCAGTTCAATCCTGTCAACCAAAAACAGCACCCGCCTGGCATTTCCAGTCCGCAAAAACAATTTAATAATCCCGGCAGATGTTAATGTTTTTCCTGTTCCTGTAGCCATTTCAAACAAGAAACGGTTTTTCCCTTCCGACACTGCCAACTGGATCGCTTTAACTGCCTTCAATTGATAATGTCGCAGGAAGCGGATTTTATTTATTTCGATAAAATCTGGCCGTGACTGTTCATTTATCCAGTCGGGGCTTTTGTCGTAATTGGGGAATTGGGTACGGGTGATATAATCATTGTCAACTGGCTCATTGATCAGTTTGCCCTTGTCTGGCTTAAACGCGCTAAAGGCTGCAAACGAATCCGGTGAGGGGAAACGGCTGATGATCTGGGGGTTTCCCTCATCGAGGTTCCAAAAGTAATGGAGATTGCCATTGCTTAAAATGACGTACTGAATCCTTTGGGACTTCGCGTATTTACGTGCCTGCTCTTTGGCGTTGAGGGGATGAATGCTTTCGCGCTTTGCTTCGATGAGTGCTGCTGGGAATCCATCATTGTCAACCAGCAAATAATCGATAAAACCTTTTTTCGTCTTTTCAAAATCATCACCAAATTCATCCGCCATATATTCTTCGGTGATGGTAATCCCGCCTTCAAGCACGATGTTAGCTTTGCCATTGTCATCACCAAAGAATCGCCATCCGGCTTCCTCCAGCAATTTGTTTATTTTAATACGGGCTTTGGCTTCTTTACCGCTCATAGCTTTTTTGGGATTGAAAAAACAGTAAATTTAGAAGTATTCTCCGAGGTGGAGCTTATCCGTGAAAAATTTGTAAGGAATCTATATTAATTTGATCCCGCACGTACGGGTGGGTGTCCGACAAATTGCACTTTATCTCAATAATTTGATTTTATGAATCCTCTACGAGGATTTTCCCTATTTTTTCCTGTATTTTTTTTACAATTCTGCAACCTCTACGAGGTTTGTTCTTACATACACTATGTTGGTAGAAATGTCCGTAGGACATACATAATTGGTGTGCCGGGCATGTAGTAAACCTAACGGGTGCGTGGGATTAACGCTCGCAAGTCCCCAGGGAGCCCTTATGACGGGAATCCCATAGCCGAAGGCAAGGGTGTCCTGAGCGATCAGGAATCTG
>Ga0208900_1001502_pt1 | contig 12292 bp, 22 predicted proteins | sample AntAceMetag02UKK_FD_184763 | JGI IMG/M metagenome (GOLD analysis project Ga0208900, IMG submission 184763) | Saline lake microbial communities from Ace Lake, Antarctica - Antarctic Ace Lake Metagenome 02UKK (SPAdes) (version 2) | ecosystem: Environmental > Aquatic > Non-marine Saline and... | reverse complement strand
AGGAAACATGGACTCCTGTTGTTGGTGAGAAGGTGGAAGTAAGCGAGTTCGGTAGAACTTGGTTAAAAGGCAAATATCTTTGTGACACATCAAAAGGTAAAGCTGTAGTAGAATTTGACCGTAATACTATCTATGATGTATATGCTTATCCTAGAATGAGAAGAATAAAGAAGCAATTCGTTCCATACGAATCATTTACTGATGATATGATGGGACTGGAATTGAGAAATAAGGGATATAAAGGCGTTTACACGATTATTGGTGAGAATAGTGTCAATGGTATGATATTATTACAAAGCAAGGAGTCAGAAATAATTGTACAAAAGAGTTTAGAAACTTTATTTAAGAAGTTTATTTATGCGGATGGACAAATAGTTGGCAAAGAGAAGTAATAGCCCCACAGCGGACTTTTATTAGAAAGTAGTATAGTTTACCCACTTTACACAAAAGATTGACTGACGAGCCTCTCAGCAGGCATAGGAAGAAGGACAGTGCAACATTACGAAGATACAAATGGAATTTTTATTCCAGTACGACATAAAAATGATTTACCGTGGATAAAAGAGACAAAAGGATCTATGTTTTTAGCACGCACATCTACTTGGTACATAAAGAAAAATAAAGTCAATAGAAAAATCTTACAAGAAAAAGGATTTATAGAAAAAGTTACTAAGGTACAGGAGAAGCTTATCCCAAAAAATAAGCTAGCTAGATTACCAAAAAAACTATATGATATTCAAAGAGAAGCATTACAGTTTCTCTATTCAAGAAATGGAAGCGCTGTTGTTGCTCTTGATATGGGATTGGGTAAAACAGCCACAAGTATTTGCTACACACTTTTAGAAGATATTAAGTGCACAATAGTACTGTGCCAAGCAGTTACCAAGACTCAATGGAAAAGAGAGATACAACAATGGATTGGGGAAGAAGATGCTTATATTGTAGAAGGGCAGAAGAAGCAAATATTTACCCCTCACAAGTTTATTATATTAAATTATGAAATATTTACTTGGCATGTAAAAGAACTAAGTAAATTACAGATTGATATGGTTATTATAGATGAGGTACAATTTTTCCAAAGTAAAGATTCTAAACGTACTCAAGCCTTGTTTGATATTGCAGTTAAATCTAGGCGTATTATGGCTTTAAGTGGTACACCTATCACAAGACGGCCAGTTCAATTCTTTCCTATATTACACATATTGCGACCAGATAAATTTACCACATTTGAGAACTATACGCTAAGATATTGTGATGCTAAGATGGGGCCAATGGGTTATGAGTATGATGGAGTAAGCAACATTCCAGAGTTCAGGGAAATAGTACAACAAGTGATGATTCGTAGGAGCAAAAAGGATTCCATTGACATTCCAGATAAGATTGTTATCCCCGTGTTATTCGAGTTAAAGGGGAAGGGAAAAGAAGCATATGAAGCAGAAGAAAGACAAATGCTCAAAGAAATATTTGGGAGTAAACGAGCAGTAGATAGGGAAGGAAAAATAAGTCTAACCTATTTACAATATTTAGCATATCTATCCAAGAGAAAAGATATGATGCTATGGATTAAAGACTTTATTGTGGATAATAAATTAGTAATCTTTTGTGAACACAGAAAGATAGTAGAAGATATTCACAATGAGTTTGCTAAAGATGCAGTAAAGTATTATGGTGGAATGAGTAATACTAAGAAAGATGAAGCTAAGGCATCGTTCTTAAAAGATAAGAATTTGTTTGTTGGTAATACTACATCGGCAGGAACAGGGTTAGATGGACTACAGAAAGGCTGTAATAATGTAGCGTTTGTAGAACTTCCTTGGACAAGCACCAAGTTTGACCAGGCAACTGATAGAGTGTGGAGAGGTGGGCAGAAGAAAAATGTTAATGTGTATGTACTGCTAGCTAAAGGAAGCATTGAAGAAAGAGTAATGGGAGTACTTGACAAATCCCGTGCAATAGTAGAGAATGTAGTTGATGGTAAATCTAGGAAAGAAGTTAATTTACTTAAAGATGTGATAAAAGATTACCAGAAAGATTTGGAACAACGTGCATAAATATACAGGAGGAATGTATAATGATTTTTATAAGTATAACTATATTGAGTATTCTAGCCTTGACAATGATTAGGTTAAGGATAGTACATAGTGCTACATTTATTCACGTAGTACACTTTAGGACAAAATTACTTCATATGGCCAATAACGATCCGTATTGGTATGGCGTGTATGATAATCTTCCTACACTAAAAAAGCATGTGTTTTGCAGTTCTTTTGGTGACATGAGAAGATACATGGATGATGAAGCACAAGAAAGATATATCTTTGAAGGACTACCACACCATGCGATAAAAAGAAGTAAAAAGAAAGTAGAAGAAATAAAATTTGAAGTATGAAGGAGTAGAAGAATGACAAAAAGAGAAGGGGCAGTATTATCAGCATTTATGGGAAAGTTATTAACAGACTTTTCAAATTTTCATGGATATGTAGAGGATCTACTCGGTAGACCAGTATTTGCACATGAGTTTGCTTCCGAAACATTCGCAGCAGAAATTAAGTATAAAGCTAGAGAAGAATTTAATAGTATTATAGAAGGACAAACAGGAACAGTAGAAATTTGGGTGAAGGAGTAGAAGAATGACAAGTTCGTTTGATTTTGGGCATGCAAGAAATATCAATAGCATCGAAAATGATATAAAGGAGATGGAGACATTATTTCCTATAGATAAATATGGTGAGAGGGATTTTGAGGAAGATATGGTTCAAGAGAATGGTTGCTATCTTAATTTCTGTATAGTGTGTGGGCATGATTTTGTTGGCAATAAACATAGAATGATATGTAAACTGTGTGTTAAAAAAGGAGTAGAAGAATGACAGAGAGGCAAATATGTGAGCATATCATTAGATGTGGGTGGTGTATTAATATCTCTTGCAATGGAGAATTAAGAAGTAGGTTGAATTATGGTACTCGATGCCCATTATACAATGGTATGTATGATTGCGATAAACACTTAGAAGTAGAGCAAGCACAGGCTTGGTTGAATGACCACAAGGAGGTAGAAGATGGGAAGTGATAGTGCATTTGGAGTAGAGAATTTTAATCCAGATAAGGGTGGTGGAATGAAAGAAAGACAAGAGATAGCTAGTGACTTTAATATGACCTTGCGTGATTACTTCGCAGGACAAGCGTTACAAGGGTTATTATCTCACCATAAGGGATTAATAAAAGGCATGTCTGAAAATGCTTATAATTTTGCAGATGCTATGCTAGAAGCAAGGAAGGTAAAAGAGTGAGAGTCTTAAACGAGCAATGGATAGAAGTGATAGACGGTCAAGAACATATGGTGAAGTGCATAAAAGTAACAAGGAATCCATTCCCTGTAGAGGATCGATTTAGTGATGGATATTTTTTTACAAACAATAAAATAACAGATGGGGAATATTCTTATTACGAGATTATAAAAGCTAAAGACCTTGGGATACTCAAAGATGGTTGTTTACCTTGTCCTTTTTGTGGGGAATATCCAAACATAAGATACGCAGAAACTCATGTTTGTTGTTCGTTAATATCATGTCACACGCACTGTTGGTCACATATTGCAGAAGCAACTTCTGTTAATACACTCCAAGAAGCAATAGATGCTTGGAACAGGAGGGATTAATGCTGTTGCTTTCATGGCTAATAATTATTGCGATAGTCCTTTTCTGGAACTATCAAGCACATAGGTAAGGAGAAAATTATGGACAGAAAAGATTTATTCACAAGAGATTATGATTTGTTAACCAAATATATGTTGGACAAGATTCATGAAAATAAACAGAAGGGGACATGGGAGAGTATCCCTATAGAAGATTTAATTGATTTCTTAGAAGATGAAGTAATTGAGTTACTAAAAGCACATTATTATGATGAGGGTAACGAGACAATTTGCCGAGAATGTGCCGATGTAGCTAATTTTGCGATGATGATTGTAGGGAATATAGAAAGGGAACGAAATGAAATTTGACATCAAAAAAGTAAAGACTTGTGCAACAGCACATGAAGTAGAAGATGGTTCACCTTGTGGGGTAAAAATATGAAATTCTATTGGGCAACATGGAATGGGGATCTCCTTTGTATAGTTAATGGATATGAATTGGAAATAAAAGATGGCCGTGTTTGGTCTATCCCTTACAAGAAAGACCCTATAGCAACTGGCAGATGTAGTTCATTTTTACAAGGTAAAATATTAGTCGAAGCGTTAGTCAACGCACACAGGGTTTTAACCCAAGGAGTATAAAATGGCAATTAACTTAATGAGTACAAAAGATGTAGCAACATCTGGTGTAAAGATTTTGATTTATGGGCTTTCTGGCGTGGGGAAAACCACGATCATTAAGACTCTTTCAAAAGTAATTGTATTATCTGCAGAGGGTGGTCTTCTTGCCCTCCAAGGGGAAGATGTACACTTCCTTGAAATAACCGACATGGATTCTCTTAAGGAAGCCTATGGTTGGGTTTATGAAAACCCGGATTATGATTCTATTGCACTAGATTCCATTAGTGAGATAGCAGAGGTTGTTCTTGCTGCTGAAAAAAAGAAAGCTAAAGACCCTCGTGCTGCGTATGGGGCGATGCAAGACCAGATGAATGAAATTATTAGGGCGTTCCGTGATATTCCAAATAAGAATGTATACTTTTCGGCAAAATTAGAGAAGGCACAAGATGAAATGGGACGCATCCTGTATTCGCCTTCCATGCCCGGCAATAAGATGGGGCAGGCGCTCCCTTACTTCTTTGACGAAGTGTTGGCACTTAGAGCAGAGAAAACAGATGAAGGGGTTGTTCGTATGTTGCAGACTGTAAACGATGGCGTGTGGGCTGCGAAAGACCGTTCAGGTAAGTTGGACGAGTGGGAAGAACCAAATCTCACAAATATTATTAACAAAATAAAAGGAGTGAATTAAATGGATTTTATAAGCAACATAGGACTATATCAAAGGTGGCTTGATGCTAAAGAGGTCGAACGTGTCGCTGTAGAAGAAAGGAGGCTTATAGAAGATAAGCTAGTATCAGTATACGGCATAGCACAAGATGCTGAAGGATCTTCTACTTTCTTAGAAGATGGTTACAAGGTTGTTGTTACCAACAGAATCACAAGAAAAGTTGATTCTGATAAGGTTCAACAAATCGCACAAGAATTTGGATTGGCTGACCATGTGTATTCTCTCTTCCGTTGGAAAGCAGAAATTAACGCAAAAATGTGGCAGTCAACAGATTCCTCAATAACGACACCGTTTATAGATGCTATTACAGCTAAACCGGGTCGTCCAAGTTTTTCAATTCAAATTCAAAAGGAGAATGACAATGAAATTTAATGAACAATTTTTACAAGACCCAGATGCAGAAGGTTCTAGTGTAGTACCAGCGGGCGAGTATGATGTTACAATTTCTGGTGCTGAAATTAAAGCAACTAAAAGTGGACTAGGTAATTATGTGGCATTAACATTAGATATCACAAGCAAGGATTTTGTTGGTCGTAAAATCTTTGACACCATTAACTATAAAAATCCAAGCGAGGTGGCTCAAGATATCGGTCGTAGACGTTTAATTGATGTCCGTAACGCTGTTGGTCTAAAATCACTTACGGACACCAACCAACTCATTGGTGGTAAAATGACTGTTAAGGTTGTAATTAAAAAAAGCGATGAGTATGGCGACAAAAGCGAGGTAAAGTCTTACAAAGCTTTGGACAGCAGTAAAATGCCAATTGGTGGAAGTGGTTTTGGAAGACCTACCAAACCCGCTGTTGTGGTCGAAAGTGGTAGTAAGATGCCTGGTGCAAAAGCTACTGTAGCGGAACCTGTAGCAGAAGTTATGGTTAACAACTCTGTGGCTGATGCCCCACCAAAGGCGCCTTGGAAGTAAATTTTATAAAGGGGGCGTAGTTGCCCCCTTGTATTAAGGAGTAGAAAATGAATGTTCAACTAATAAAAATATATGGTGACGAAGAGTTTATTAAAACAGTATCTGGTAAAAGTCACGAATCAAATGGTGCTACAATAAAGAACCTTATTAAGTGGGGGCATCTATCTCCGCTAGAATTTGCAGATGTTACGTTCCTTGTCACGGCACCGATATTTGTAGCAAGGCAAATAATGAGACACAGAACAGGTAGTTATATGGAACGATCGCTTAGGTATTGCGAAGCAAATATGACATTCTTTACACCTGATAGTAGTAAATATGGGTATGAGATGGCGTATGACATTGCTTATGCTTCATATCAAAAGCTTTTGAGTGGTGGAGCTACAAAAGAACAAGCAAGGGCTGTGCTTCCTGTAGGCTTGTATACATCGTTTTACATGAAGATGGATATGAGAAATTTGACTCACTTCTTACAACTTCGTACAGCGGAAAACACCCAGAAAGAGACAAGAGACGTTGCTAATATGATGTTGGATTTAATAGAACCAACATTCCCAACTATAGCAAAATATATAAGGGGCGAGAAATGAAGATAGATCTAAGCAACCATATAGTAGAACTGATAGATAAGTACCATGAAAGTAAAGCAGAGCAACCAAGGGCGTACCTTGGGGCATCCCTTCTTGGGCATGAGTGTTCTAGGTATTTGTGGTACACTTTCAGATGGGCTTATAAACAAACCTTCCCCGGTAGGGTTCTTAGATTATTTCGTAGAGGCCAAATGGAAGAGGAAACTATAGTAAGCGACCTTAGAGCTATTGGTGTTGATATGCGTTATGTAGGTACACATCAGTTAGAGCTTAATATAGCGCCTCACCTCGGCGGGCATCCCGATGGGGTTGCTGTGAGTGGCGTTCCAACGGCAAAGAAAACACCTCACATAACAGAATTTAAGACTCATAATAAAAAGAGTTTTGATGACTTAGTAAAAAATGGTGTAGAGAAAGCCAAGTTTATGCACTATATTCAGATGCAAATATACACAAGGCGAAAGGCACTCACAAGAGCATTGTATTATGCTATTTGCAAAGATGACGACAGGGTATATACCGAGCGCATAAAGTTGGACATTGAAGTAGCTGATAAATACATCAAACGTGGAGTTGATATTACTTTAGCAGAACACGCCCCTAGTAGGATGAGTGAGAATCCTACATGGTATCAATGTAAATGGTGTCCTGCGTATGACCTTTGCCATAAGAGCAAACTTACAAAAGAGGTGAATTGCCGAACCTGTGCACATAGTACAGCTTTGTCAGATGGCACTTGGAAATGTGAGAAGTGGGACGATATTATTCCTACAGAGTTTCAACATAAAGGGTGTCGTTCCCATGTGTTGCATCCAGATTTAGTACCTTGGGAGATGGAGCCTGTGGATGAGTGGAATTGTTCTTACGATGGGAAAACTAATGGCGAAGACGGTGTGAGTAGCTTAGAAATTATTTATGGCGTTATTGGCAAAGTAGCAAGCGAGTTTGATGGTACTATTGAAAGTGGAGAGGGTTCTCCCGGTGGTGAGTTTGGTAGAATTTATAATAAGGAAAGGGATATCCCTAAGGAAGTAAAATAATGGAAGATAAAAATATTACTGTTGAAAAAAATGGTTGAGTTCATAAAGACAATGAGCGAGGCAACAATTATTGAGATGGCTTATACAAGTCTTGATCAAACTGACGCAAATGGTTCTTTGAATCCTTTTGATTTTAAAATGCTTAATATATTAAGAACAGAACTTTGTACAAGGTTACAAACAAACGATTACCTGTCCTTATTAGAACGTTTTATTAATTACAAAAAGAAAGTTATCAAGAGGAAAAAGGCGTTGGTATGAGGAGTGTAAGATGATTGAACTTAGATCCTACCAGCGCAAAGCAATAGACGACCTATGGGCGTGGTTCCCTAAGAATGAAGGTCATGTGTGTTTGTCTCTCCCAACAGGGAGTGGGAAGAGTATTTTGCTTGCTGCAATATGTGAAGAGGCTATTACAAACTTCCCAGACACTCGGATTCTTATGCTTACTCATGTAAAAGAATTGATAGAACAGAACGCTAGAGAATTATTAGGATACTTTCCTTTAGCACCTCTAGGAATATATTCGGCTGGTATAGGACTTAAAGAAATAGACAGGATAACCTTTGCAGGAATCCAGTCTATCTATAAACAAGCTAAGAAAGTTGGCTATGTCGATTTGATTGTTGTTGATGAATGTTTTATAAAAGGTACAAAAATATCAACACCATTAGGGTCCAAAGATATAGACCTTTTGCGCTGTGGTGATGTGGTATATAATCAAGATGGTGTTGGTGTAGTAGAGTCTATCTCCATAAAACCATCAAAAGATTTATATAAATTGGAGTTTAGCGATGGAACAGAAACAGTATGTACAGGAAACCATAAATTCTTCACAAAAGAAGGGTGGAGAGAAGCGAAGACCTTGGAGAACGGATCGTATTTTTTTAGCCCAGAAGGTGTGTCCAATTTGTGGAAAAGTATTCAAGCCTTGGATAAACTTCTTGGAAGATGGGAAGATAAAATCAGCGATGCAGGAGTCGCTTTGGGAAAAGCAAAAATGTTGTTCGATATCATGCTCGAAGAAGTTGAACAACCCAATGGGTTCAAAATTTTCAAGGGAGAAAATGAGAAGAACGTTAAAGAGGATAGGGCACAAGCCAATAAAAAGAGGGGGGAACGGGCAATTGCTTCCCTTACCTCAATTAGCACTTCTCCATGCTCCAGGGGTTGGGTGGGAGGCAGAGTTCTCTGTAGCAACTCACATGAGGCACCTGAAAACAGGTTATCCAACTTATTACAAGATAGATATAGCAAACAAAGAGCTTATGATTGGGATAGAAATAGACGGTTTCTCTCATACGTCTTTGGAAAGGAAGCACAAAGACAGGAAAAAGACAGACTTTTTGGTATCTCTAGGTTGGTCAATATATCGTGTATCGAACGAGAAAGCTATGAATCTGTATACAACCTTCAAGTCAGTGGGCACCCTTCTTACTTCGCTAATGGAGTCTTAGTTCATAATTGTCATTTAATTTCACATAAACACGAGGGAACTTATCGTAAATTCATTGATGAACTTACTGTAATTAATCCAAGATTAAGGGTTGTTGGCTTGACAGCTTCTCCTTATAGGCTTGGACATGGGATGATTACTGATAAGCCGGCTTTGTTTGACGATTTAATTGAGCCAATTAGTATAGAACAGCTTGTCCGCCAAGGATATTTATCAAGATTAACAAGCAAGTCTACCGTACAAAAATATGATTTATCTGGCGTTCATAAAAGAGGTGGAGAATATATTGAAAGCGAATTACAAAAAGCTGTAAATACAAATGACAATAATGAGGCCGCTGTAAAAGAAATTTTAGATCGTTCTCATGGTAGAAACCATTGGCTTATCTTTTGTACAGGGATTGACCATGCTATACAGATACGAGATATTCTCAATAGGAACGGTGTTCTTGCTGAAACATTAAACGCAAAAACACCAAAAGCAGATAGGGATAGAATCTTAGCCGATTATAAAGCGGGTGCAATAAAAGCATTAACTAATACAAATATTCTGACAACCGGGTTTAACTTCCCCGATATAGATCTTATTTGTTTACTCCGACCTACGATGAGTCCCGGGCTTTACTTACAACAAGTAGGGCGTGGCCTTAGATTGAAGTCAAATAAAGGAAATTGCTTAGTTTTAGACTTCGCCGGCGTTGTTCGGCAGCATGGTGCGATAACAAACATAAGGCCACCTAGCAAAAAGGGTGAAGGTGATGGAGTAGCCCCTGCTAAGATATGTCCCCAATGTGACGAAATAGTCCACGCCAGTGTAATGGTTTGCCCAGAGTGTGGCTTTGTGTTCCCACCGCCAACTAAGGAAGAATTGTCGCTTAGAGAGGACGACATTATGGGCGATGGTATTAAAAATTTTAACGTAACATCTTGGGATTGGGAAATAAAGAAGGCCAAGAGTGGTGTGGATATGATAGTTGTATGTTATTATGGTGAAATGACCGAGAAGCCAGTATACGAATATCTCACCATATGGCATACAGGTTACGCAGGTATTAAAGGGATGCAGAAGCTAACGTCAATCCTAAATAGGCTAGGGATGCTTACAGAGGATTACGATGATGTTGCCAAGCTAATTGTAGACGCCGAGAATAAAGACCATCCTACGGCGTTGGCTCTCAAACAACGTGGTAAGTTTTATGATATTGTTGACAAAGAGTGGGGAATAGTCGAAAAAAAGGAAGAGGCTGGTGAAATTGTTACTGGTATATTCCAAGGGGAGGATAACATATGGTTTTGACATGGGATAAGTGGATTAGGGAAAACGGTAGTTTACCTAAGTGTTGTAAATTGTGCATAGGTTACAAAGACGGTGTGTGTTCTATTCATGGCCAAGTGCCAAAAGAATATAGTGAAGTCATCACGGAGTGTGGCGATTTTGAGTTCTTTGATTCGATACCTTTTTAAGGAGGGGTTATTATGAAATTTAGATGTTTTTTGAAAGATGTGAAAGTAGGGTCTGGTGATGTTAAAGAGATGAATATTAAGGTACAAGTGGCTGATAAGAGGGCTTTGGAAATGTTAGACATTGCTGGCAAGAGCGGATACCTTGAGTTTATTGCCGATGAGGAGCCGGAATTAGATTTTGATGAAGAGGTCAGCATGGAATAATAAGGTAATGTACTGCATATTGTCAAAATTACAATGGTGTGGTATATTGTAGGTACATCATTTCTTTGTTGACATTTTACTCCTTTGAGCTGGCTATTTTTTAGCCAGCTTTTTTTGTTAAAACTAGTTGACAACAATAGCATTCTAGTGTATTGTTTATATTATGAATGATAAAAAATTAAAATTAAAAGGTCGCATGGTTACGTATGGCCTAGGGTTAACGGATATCGCTGCCATGATAGGCATATCTTTGGCAGCCTTAAGTAATAAAGGAAATGACAGAGCGCCATTTCTTTTCAGAGAGGCTCTTGCCATCTCAAAGATATTGGAAATAAATCCTAATGAGATGGAGGATTATTTCCTGTAAGTAGTAAGGGGCTACCTCCTCCCCTAAATATAGATAGACGTAGAGATACGGCAGTTGGTGGAAACCCAGTAAAGGTGTGGCGAGCCTTAAATCGCTTCACAGGGTGATGGCGAAATTGGTAGACGCAAATGGCAGTGAAAGTTGGAAGTGTATACACTATATATGACTGCCGAATCAAACACAACTTATGCAGGTTCGAATCCTGCTCGCCCTTATAAAAGGAGTCACTATGAAAAGTTTTGATGGTGTAAAATACGCAGATACGTTTTGGATAGTAGATAGAATTTTTGGTGGCATGGTACAAATAAGCAATGCTACAAAAACTAAGATAGTTGGCGTTGATTCTTTGGATGAAATTTTTGACGGCAAAGAAGTAGAAGAGTTATTTTTAAGGAGAAGCAAAATGATTGAAGGAACAGAAAAAAAAATGGAAGTTGTGAGTGGGTATCCAAAGCTAATGATTAGTCACGAGCAAGACATGATTGTTCTCATGCTAAGTGAAAAAGATGGCTTTGGAACGGGGGTTTGCTTAGACTCCGGGTTTACCTTCAATGATGTCGGTGAATATGATACCGAATGGCACATGATAGACTTTGTTGATTATGATGAAGTATTTTGTTTAAGGAATAAACAATAATGAGAACAATTAAAAAAGAAGATAGAGAGCATGAACACTATCAGGATATGCTCAATGAGCAGAAAATTCTTGGCATGAACAGAGCCAATAGAAGGGCTGCTCAAAAAATTATGAATATCGGCTATAGCGCAGATAGACTATCTCAAGAGTTGAAAAGGTTGGATAGTTCGTCATCCAAGGGAAGTCCATTGATAAAGATGTGGAAGTCTATTATAAAAAGATTTGCAAGACCAGATCCATATTACTTCCATATCCAAAAGTGTGTCAGACCAATGATGTATGTAGGTGAGATTGGTGCTATCCAAGCAAGCTTTGTAAAGTGCGAAAAGATAAGAAAGAAGGGGTAGAATATGGGTAAAAGAGATAGAAATAATGGTGTAGGATTTACGGGGTTACTCACCTTATTATTCATAGCATTTAAATTACTAGGAGTCATAACTTGGACATGGTTTTGGGTACTTAGCCCGGTGTGGATAATGGTAATCTTATTCATATTGTTTGTGGCTATACTATCAATTATTTCGTAATTTATTTAAACACCCTGCTCGTATGAGTGGGTGAATAAAGCGAGCTGTAGCTTAAAACAACAGCATTGGTATTTTAGTAGTTGTGGCTCGAAAGAGACGAGCGGACA
>Ga0208900_1001501_pt1 | contig 12292 bp, 6 predicted proteins | sample AntAceMetag02UKK_FD_184763 | JGI IMG/M metagenome (GOLD analysis project Ga0208900, IMG submission 184763) | Saline lake microbial communities from Ace Lake, Antarctica - Antarctic Ace Lake Metagenome 02UKK (SPAdes) (version 2) | ecosystem: Environmental > Aquatic > Non-marine Saline and Alkaline... | reverse complement strand
TAAAACCGGCTATCTATTTTATTTAAGAATAAGCAGGCCGAGCCTGCGGAAATAAATACAGTTTAGGCAGCGGTGGTTGAATTTGTCGAAACCAGCCCAAGCTGAGCATACCGAAATTTCATTGAACCAAAATCCCGTAAACAAGTTTAATTGTTTTAATATTTTGAACATAATAGAAAATAAGATAGAAGATGAACAGAATTACAGTAGCAAAAGGTGATGGCATTGGCCCCGAAATTATGGAGGCCACATTAAAAATTTTGGAAGCTGCAGGTGCAGAATTGGAATATGATTTTATTGATGTTGGCGAAAAAGTTTATAAAAAAGGTCAAAAATCCGGAATTTCACCCGAATCATGGGACACCCTGCGCCGCAATAAAGTATTCCTAAAAGCTCCAATTACTACGCCCCAGGGTGGCGGCTACAAAAGCCTGAATGTTACCATCAGGAAATCGTTGGGCTTATTCTCGAATGTTCGCCCATGCCGGGCATACACACCTTATGTAAAGTCGCATTTTCCGAAAATGGATTTGGTTATCGTACGCGAAAATGAAGAAGATTTATACGCGGGCATCGAACACCAGCAAACCCCCGAAGTAATTCAGTGTTTGAAGCTTGTTTCAAAACCCGGCAGTGAACGGATTATCCGTTATGCCTTTGAATACGCGCGGACCAACAACCGCAAAAAGCTTACCTGCATGAGCAAGGATAATATTATGAAACACACCGATGGCATGTTTCACAGCATATTTAACGAGGTAGCCACCGAATACCCCGACATTGAAACCGAGCACAAAATTATTGATATAGGCGCCGCACTGCTTGCCGAACGCCCCGAAACTTTTGATGTTATTGTTACACTAAACCTTTACGGTGATATTATTTCGGATATTGCCGCACAGGTGGCCGGGTCGGTGGGCCTTGGTGGTTCGGCAAATATCGGAACCGACTTTGGTATGTTTGAAGCCATTCATGGTTCCGCTCCCGACATTGCCGGCAAAGACATTGCAAATCCATCAGGTTTAATTAATGCAGCCGTAATGATGCTTGTTCACCTGGGCGATAATAAAACTGCCGAACTGATAGCAAATGCCTGGCTTAAAACCCTTGAGGACGGCTATCATACCGGCGAAATTTTCAACAAAGATTTAAGCTACAAAAAAGTTGGTACCAGCGAATTTGCCGATGAAATTATTAAACGTCTCGGAAAAGTACCCTTTGTTCTCGATCCTGTTAAATTTAAGGAGGGCGACCACCGCATCAATATTAAAACATCGGTAAGTGCCCCGGTTGAAAAAGAATTGACAGGTGTAGATGTTTTTATTGATTGGTCGGAGGATGAAAGGAATCCTGATATTTTAGGAAAAAAATTAGCATCATTTACAAAATCGAATCTCCGCCTAAAAATGATTACCAACCGTGGGGTTAAAGTTTATCCTGAAGGATTTCCAGAAACCTTTTGTACCGATCACTGGCGTTGCCGTTTTGTCTCGGAAAATGCCTTAAAAGGAAGACCGAAGAAAAATGAAGTTTCACACCAGGATTTATTGATACTGCTGGATGAAATTAATGAGGGTGGCCTGGATTTTATTAAAATTGAAAACCTCTACAATTTTAATGGAGCAAGGGCATATTCGCTGGGGCAGGGAGAATAAGAACCCGGCCAAAAGCTGTTTCTTAAAGCACAAACTTCAATTTACTACTACGCCCGCCATGCTTTATGAGACTTTGTTACTCAAGGAAACCTTCGGGATTATTTTTTCAATTCGTTAATTTCATTTTCGGTTAATCCTGTCATTTTCGAAATCATTTCTATTGGATAACCGATAAAATGTACAAAGTTCTAATGCACGGGCTGTGAGAATCCTTTCGCTAAATCAGTTTTTTCCTTGTCATTCCGAGACCCAAGTCCCCGAAAAAGTGGCCCCAAAGTGTGATGACAAAAGATTAGATTTCTTGCCGCACGTGCGGCATCGAAATGACCCTGTCCACGGGGTTGACTTGGGAGGAGTGGAATGGAGCACTACGCGCCCGATTCCACTCCTCCCACAAGCACAATACTAATGGTGTCACCTCGAAGGAGCTTGCAGCCTGCCCCGGCTATTCGGGGACTGAGACCTGCCTCGCCTGCACCATTACCTGCACCAGCGGCAAGGCGGGGGTCTGTTTTTCAAAACCTTAAAAATATTTGTCATTAGTAGAATTAACCCAAGGTTTTCGGGCATATTGAGGAAATAGATTTCCCTACCACAAAATAGCCTGAAACGCCTTATTGGTGTTAATTTAAAGAAAAATTTGTCCACCATTTTAAAAATACATAATTTCGCAAAGATTGTAAATATTTAATTTTTTGAATATGAGTAGTAAAAATATATTGGAAACAGTAGGAACCATCACAAAAAAAGAAATCCTAAATACCCTTGAACACGATACCGGCAAAGCCCTTGTTCTGGAAACCCTTAAGCCGTATCCCGGATACCATGGCACAACAATTCCCGACCAACTCAACCCCATATCTTTATTTTTTGTAACTGATAAAAAGTACAGTGGTGAGGCCATAATCAGGGCAACAATGGCTGTGAAAAAGGAATATAAAGAAACTTTTGATGCTGTTCCCGGGCAAATAACTGTTTTTAACGCCCTTACACCATGCATCAGGATAAAGGATTTAAAAAGCTATCAACAAATTAGTGAACTAATTAACCAATACCGTAAACATGGAATCGATTTTATGAAAGACCGAAAAGTAGAAGAATTTAGCGGCCTTATTAAAATCCGTAAATATTTTGAATTGGAACAAGTTGAGGATGGATTTTACAAAGACCTGCTTACACCACAAATGATCTACTTCACCATTCCAACAGTACTTAGCTGGAATGTATTCGAAAGCATTACCCATAACCTGAAAGTAAATCCTGAGCATAACAATTTTGATGCCGCGCTGGGTGTATTTTTTACCCCACATGGGGTTATTGATAGCGTTAGAATTTACAACGAAGAAATCGACATGGAAGATGTGAAACTTCTTAAAACAAAATATCACCAGGAAATAAGGCGTATCTAACACCTAAATATTTTAAATCAGAATATCTTTTACACACCCTTTTTAACCAAATTAGTATGCTGATTTTCTTCAAGATTAAAAAAAATGTTTGAATTAATTGATTTAAAGCTCATTAAAGTTTCGGAGTGGCTTGGTATTTCCGGAGATTATCAAATTCTGACCTTAGCTGTATTAAAATTGATAATTGCAATTTTATTCAGTTACTTTATTTTTTTGTTGTCCCGGAAGTACATCATAAGCATATTATCAAAACTTGCAGGCAAAACAAAATCAAATTGGGATGACGTATTGATTGAACGGAGAGTATTCAACAGGCTTGCTTATCTTGTCCCGGCCTATTTACTCTATTTGCTTATCCCACTTGCCTTAGAACCATTCCCACAAATCTCAGACTTTTTCCTTCTTGGTATCCGTATTTATAGTATCGTTATTATTATGCTTGTCGGAGTTGCTTTTCTGGATTCCGTATTTCATATTTATTCCCAATACTCTATCTCAAAAGCAAAACCAATAAAAGGTTACATCCAGGTTGGCAAGATTCTCATCTATATTATATCCTCACTCACGCTCATTTCAATATTGATCGGGCAAAGCCCGATGCTTCTGGTTGGTGGATTGGGCGCTTTTTCGGCAGTTTTACTTTTGGTTTTTAAGGATGCAATTTTAGGCCTTGTAGCCGGAGTACAACTTACGGCAAATGATATGTTAAGGCCCGGCGACTGGATTTCGATGCCAAAATATGATGCAGACGGAACTGTGACTGACATTACCTTAACTACTATTAAAGTTCAAAACTGGGACAAAACAATTTCTACCGTTCCGGCGTATTCACTGTTTACCGATTCGTTTAAAAACTGGCGCGGGATGGAGGAATCGGGTGGCAGAAGGATTAAAAGATCGATTAATATAGATATGACGAGCGTAAAATTTTGTACCGAACCCATGCTCGAAAAATACAAGCAGTTTCAGCACATCATCGATTATGTAAAAAACACAGAAGTTGAAATTCAAAAGTATAATTCCGACAAAAGGGTCAATACCAAAGTCGTGGTAAATGGGCGGCGTCAAACAAATATTGGTGTTTTCAGGGCATATCTCTATGCGTATTTACAAAGCCATCCCGATGTAAGAAACGATATGACTTTTTTGATAAGACAACTTCAGCCCGGGGAATATGGCCTGCCCATAGAAATTTATGTTTTTAGCAAAGTGCAGGCGTGGGCGCAATATGAAGCCATTCAAGCCGACATTTTCGATCATATACTTGCTGTTATTCCCGAGTTCGATCTCCGGGTTTTTCAAAACCCTTCAGGTGGCGATTTTAAATCTTTGATTAAATAATATTCAACCCCAACCAAAAATTAAATTTCAAATACCATATTAGTGTGAAATAAAACTAAATGCTGACAAATTAAAACCATTATGTCTTATTGTGAAGTAGAAGAGCTTAGAAAATCGGGGAATCTTGAAGGTGCATATCACATGGCTATTTCGGATATGAATGTAGCCATTGAAACTGATTTGCCTCCGATTATCTTACATGAATTAAGCGAGGAAAAAGAAGAAAACCATCAGGAAGAAAGTTTACTTACCCTGGCAAAACGTGTACTTTCCTGGGTAATTTACGACCACTTAAAGAAAAATACTTCAAAAGAAAACTTTGACAAATTCCTTAATTACCTAAAAGAAATTGTTGAAATTGATCTGGCCCCATCCGAAAAAATGGTGGTAAACCAGCTGATTTGGGAAATTGGGAAAGCCGTGTTCGAATTTACCAAACAACCCGGTTTTGATATTTCAAAAATGGAAGCGCTCTTAGATGTAACCATGAAGCTCAACTTTAGCAGGCAATCAAAAGCTTACTCCTTCCTTTTTAAAGCCTTCCATAAAGCCTTAAAAGACTCAAACAGGTACATAGATTTTGCTTCCTGGTGGGACTTGTGGAACTTTATAAGTCATGACTATAAGTTTACCTTACAGGGTGATGGTAAAAAAATTATGGCCGTAGCCGAACAAGGGATAAACCAATATGCTAAACATCTTTTAAGAGCTATCAATAGTTGTGAAGATAAGGAGGAAGAGGAAGATATCGTTCAAAAAATTGCCAACTTTATTCCTATCGTCGAAAAAGCCATCGAGTACAATAAACATTATTTCCGCCTCCCCTACTATCATATTAAACTGCTTTTTGCAAAGGGTGACATAAAAACGGGATATACCCTGTTAAAAAAACGTATCGTAAGTAACCAGAACGATTTTTGGGTTTGGGAATTAATGGCAGACGTTTTTGCCGAAGAACCCTCAAAGCAAATTGCTTCGATGTGTAAAGCCCTGCAATGCAAAACCAACCTGGAAAATGTAATCCAAATGAGGGTAAGGCTTACCAGCGCACTTATTTTAGATGCACGCTATGATGAAGCTAAAACCGAAATTGGACTCATTCTGCGAGCCTGCCTCGAAAACAAATGTAACATCCCTGATATTGTTACCGATTGGGGTGAAGATACCTGGTATAATCTTGCCATAGCACATAGCAACAACTTCGAATTGTACGAAAGTTTTAAAGATGTTGTAGATGAAATAATGTATGGAAATATTCCTGAACGTAAGATTATTGTTGAAAATGTAAATAATGCAAAAAAGATCCTTAACTTTCTCGGAACTGATTATACTAAAGGATACCTCAAGTACGACAAAACAATTAAACATGTAAAAGAGGGCGATGTATTATTAGCACGAATTAAAGATTCGGGTGTAGAAGGAAGGTACAATTTGTTTAGTGCAAAAAAATTAAAAGAAAAATATGTTGATGGCATCCTCAAGCATTTTGCCGGCGAAGTAATCAAACTGCCCGAAAAGAGTTTTGCTTTTGCCGATGGGATGTATATCACACCTGATTTTTGTGCAAAAACCAAGCTGGATAATGGTGATTACATTTCAGGAAGAGCAATGATAGCTTACAATGTAAAAAAAGAAGAATGGGGTTGGAAGGTGATTTCTATTGATAAATAATCATTTTGACAGCCTTGCTTTTTTTTTGAAAAATTTTCCACTTCATTACCTAAAATCCATTTATGAATTTTACCTTTGGGAAAAATTTAATCAAATATTAAGTTATGAAAAAATACATTTTTATTGTTCTCCTATCAGCCACCGGCTTGCTTTTTTCGTGTTCCGGCCCGAAATACAAAACCGAAACAAAAACTGATTCAAACGGCTTCACTTACGAAACTGTTACAAACGACCCCATGAAAACGAGGGTTTACACCCTGGAAAATGGTTTAAAAGTATTCCTGTCGGTTAATAGGGATGAACCAAGAATTTCAACACTTATTGGCGTAAATGCGGGCTCCACCTCCGACCCCTTAGAAACTACCGGCCTTGCTCATTACTTTGAGCACATGATGTTTAAAGGTACCGACGAAATTGGCACAATTAACTGGGAGTTGGAGAAACCACTACTCGATGAAATCAGCAACCTTTTTGAACAACACAGGGATGCTACCGATCCATCAATCAAAAAGAAAATATATCATAAAATCGACAGCCTGTCGGCTATTGCTTCCAACTTTGCGGCAGCAAACGAATACGACAAGATGGTTTCGAGTATTGGTGCCAAAAGAACAAATGCAGGAACCAGCTACGACTATACCGTTTACATAAACGACATCCCAAAAAATGAATTCGAAAAATGGCTTAAACTCGAAAGCGAGCGATTTAACGACATCGTTTTAAGGCTCTTCCACACCGAGCTTGAAACCGTGTATGAAGAATACAACATGTACCAGGACATGGATCGCAGCCGTGCCAATACGGCTATGATGGCCGCGCTTTTCCCAAGCCATCCCTATGGCCGCCAGGTAATCGGGCTGGCCGAGCACATCAAAAATCCTTCGATGAAAAATATTTACCAGTTTGCCGAAACTTTTTATGTGCCCAATAATATGGCTCTTGCCCTTTCGGGAGATTTGGAGTATGACGAAACCATACAATTGATCAATAATTATTTTGGAAAACTTGAACCGGGCGAATTGCCCGAAATCATCCAGCCTGTTGAAGAACCCTTGCAAGAGCCAATCGTAAAAGAAATATATGGCCCGGATGCCGACAACATGATGCTGGCATTTCGCTTTAACGGCGACTATTCGCACGACAATAAAATGACTTCGATGATCGATATGATCCTTAGCAACAGCCAGGCAGGATTGATCGACCTGAACCTCAACCAACAACAAAAAGTATTAATGGCAGGAAGTTATGCCTATGGAATGAAAGACTACGGGATGCATGTTTTTTACGGTTCACCCCGCGAAGGCCAATCGCTCGAGGAAGTAAAAGACCTGCTGCTCGAACAACTCGATAAAGTAAAAAAAGGTGAGTTCGACGATTGGATGCTCGAAGCCATCGTGAACGACATGAGGCTAAGTGAAATATACAGGAACGAAAGTAATTTTGCCCGGGTTTACACTTACGTGGATGCTTTTATTAAAAGAGCTTCGGTTGAAAAGCGCCTTGGCTATATTGATGAATTGGAGAAAATTACAAAAGATGAATTGGTGAAATTTGCCAACGAAAATTATGGCGATAATTATGTAGTGGTTTATAAGCGCTTCGGCGAAAGCCAAAACATTGCAAAAGTTGAAAAACCCGAACTCACCGCCATCAATATTAACCGTGAAGACCAATCCAGCTTTTACAAGGATTTTGCATCGATGAGTACCCAGGACATCGAACCGGTTTTTGTGGATTACCAGTCGCAAATAAAACAAAAAGAGCTTGTTCCGGGTGTTGACATGTTTTACATCAAAAATGAAAGCAACGAAACTTTTAGCCTGAATTACATCATCGACCTCGGTAAAAACCATAACCTGCAATTCCCGCTTGCCGTTAATTTCCTGCCATACCTGGGCACCGATAAATACACTCCGGCCGAATTGCAGCAGGAATTTTTCAGGTTAGGACTTTCATTTGGTGTTAATGCCGGCGATAAACGATCGTATGTTTACATGTCGGGATTAAGCAAATCTTACAAAGAAGCCATTAAGCTGCTGGAGCATGTAATTGCCAACGCCAAACCCGACCAAAAAGCTTATGCCGATTACGTGGATGGGATATTGAAAAAACGCCAGGACAGCAAAAAAGACAAGAACTCCATCCTATGGGGAGGGCTGCTTAATTATGGAATTTATGGCGAAAACTCCTCGTTTCGAAATATCATTCCCGAAGATGAGCTAAAGCAAATCGACCCCAAAACGCTTACCGATCTAATTGCTCAAATGACTTCGTACGAGCATAAAATATTTTATTACGGCCCCGCGAGTTTTGAATTCGCGCAAAGCGAACTCGAAAAACTACACACGGTTTCCGCCGAATTGGCGCAACTGCCCGAGGAAACTAAATACCTGCAAGTAGATAATCCTGAAAACAAAGTTTACGTGGTTAACTATGATATGGTTCAGGCCAATATTGTGATGGTCTCGAAAAGTGTTCCTTTCGATAAAACACTTATTCCTCCTTCGCAGGTTTTTGGTGAATATTTTGGTAGCGGACTTTCATCTATCATTTTTCAGGAAATCCGCGAGTCGAGGGCATTGGCCTACAGTGCTTTTTCGAGCTTTTCGGTGCCCGGCGATCCTGACATGAATAACATTGTTTATGGTTTTGTGGGCACTCAGGCCGACAAGCTCCAAACTGCCACCACGGCCATGCTCGATTTGATGAATGATATGCCCGAAGCCGAAAAACAGTTTGAGCTGGCCAAAGAATCAATCGTCAAAAAAATAAATACTGAAAGAATTATTAAAAGCAGCATTTTCTGGAATTACCTCGGCAACATGGAAAGAGGAATAGATTACGACATCAGGAAAGACGTTTATGACTACGCCCAAAATGTTAGCCTCGATCAATTCCGCGATGATTTTTTTAACCAATACATCAAAGGCCTGAATTATAATTTCGTGATATTGGGTAACAAAGATGCCCTCGACATGGAGTCGCTTTCAAAAATTGGCAAAACCAAAGTGATGTCGCTTGAAGAAATATTTAACTATTAGCCAACGCTTATTCCTGACAAAAACTCAAACCCGGAAAAGTTCATCTTTTTCCGGGTTTTTTTTATAAAAAGACAAAACTTATAAATCTTTGCTAATGATTAAAAAAGGGGACATCATTATATTGGGGAAACTTAGTTATTCTATTAAACTATTTTGTTTTTTGCCAGTTTACAGAATCGTAAATATTGTTATTAACCCTGAAGGATTTTAAAATTGGATACTGTTTATCTTCATACACTTTAACTTTGTAGGAAACCCAATAGGCGTTGAACGACCTTTTTAATGGAGGTTCAATTTTAGTAGGATCGTTTCTGTTAAGGGCAATATTTATTGCATCAACATTGCACATAAACCGATCATCTGCTTTGTTTGCCCCTGTTGCATTAAAATCTTTTACCAATAAAAGTGGCGAAAAGGCCAATTGCTCCTTTTTTGAATCATCATTATTTGCCCCCCATTTATAAGGACTACCTCTCATTATAGTATCATTAGCATCACTAGTCCGGATACCATGATCGGAAACTATAATAATTTTTGTATTATCATAAACTCCATTTTCTTTCATCCAATCAATCCACAATTTTACCTTTTGCAATGCCCAGGTGTTGTTATTGTAAGGCCCAATATCGGGGACAAAGATACCATCATCATTTACTTTATCCCACGGAAAGTGGGTAGTAAAAGACCAAATTAATGTAAAGGCAGGCTTTTCGCTTTTAGCATCAGAAAGAAGGGGAAGGGCCCTAAGAAAATTGTAGGGTTTTGCTAAACCACTGTTGGCATTTGATTTTTTTGTTCCCAAAAACCACGCCCCATCATTATAAATTATTGGTTTCAAAAAGTATGGTGCAGAATAAAACAAAGCATTTGCCCAAAGTAACGAAAATCCGATTTCGTAAGAGTTCCCGATATGCAAAGGGGGTTTTAAGCGGTCCCACTCGGGTTTCCAAAATGGTAAATATGTATCATAAGTACGTGTATCAATTCTCGAATATGGTATTGGTGTACAGGCAAGATGATAGCCCCTTGATTTTACATCACGTTGAAAAGACTCCGTTGCCAAGATCATTTTTTGACCCAGGTGATTAATGCTGTCTTTGTCAAGCTTATCAGGTGTAAAATCATAGCCGGCTAACATGGCAGGCATGGAAGATGAGGTATAGTTAGATATGGATAAAGTATTGGGATAATAGGTGAAGTCGCTAAAATCTTCGTTTAAGCCGGGATTATCTTTTAATATTTCCGGGTAATACCAACCCTGAAACATATCCAAAATCAAATACACAACATTCTGCTTATCCTTCGAAAACGTGATAGTATGCGAATCGGCAATAGGAATTTTTTCGACTTTCCAAAATGAATCAACAGCCAAAGCTGCCGACAAGCTTTGTGCGATAAGAACCAGGTTCAGCAATAACATTCCATAAACTATTCCTTTGGTATATTTTTTCTTAAACAAGTAATGTACAAATGCAACAATTCCCAAAACAATCAATCCTTCAAAAAGGTAAAAAATCAAATCCAAATTTAAATTATCACCATTCTCGAATTTGCTCCCCTGTAAAGTCCCCATATCAATTGGCATTATGGTGTTATGAAAAAAACCAATTAAAGCGAGGCTAAATATTAGTACAACATACCCGGGCTTGACCTTGGAAGGCAATACAAAATAAATAAACAGGGTTGAAATTATGGCTACAAGAAACAGTATAATATTTTCAGAAAATATTTGCACTGCTGCAAAGCCAAAGGCATCCGGAAACGAAGAATAAACTACCAATGGATTCCAAATAAAAATAAACCCTGCCACATAGAGTGAAGATAAAAATAGGACAAGCCAATCCTGCCTTGAAGATTTTAACAATAAAAGTTTTGATTGCCTGATAAAGTAGGGCACAATCGAAACTGTATAAAATAAGCCGATAAGTATAAAATCTGAAAAAACCGTTTTGCCTTTTAAAAAGTTTAGGCCAAATAGGGTAAAGTTAAGCTCATTTCCAGCAATGATTACCCACAGGTTCATGAGTTGAAAAGCCAGCAAAAAAGCCAATAAAACCGAATGTAAGTTTACATACCACAAATGGTTTAACCGCCGGTATTTGTTAAAATAAATATGCCCGATAAACTGAACCGGAATTAAAAAAATAACAGCGGCAATACCCAAATTATAATTAATGCCCGAAAAATAATAGATCGATGCAAAATAGAAATAACCCGATAAAAACAGGAGGCTAAAAAAAACAGCAGGCTTTACCTGAATTGAATTAAAAGTAGCAGCGATTTTTTTATGAAATGTAAAAAGTAGTGCAATAATAATAGCGCTAATACTTGCTGATATGATGGCTATAATCAAGCGAAAAACAATATCATTAAAATCAAATTGTAAAGCCCAATTAATTTGAGAGCCCACTGCAATTAATGTTAAAATTATCCAGGTTCTTAAAAATATCTTTCGGGAGCTTCTAAAATAAGTTTTTAAAGCACCAGCTATTCTTGCACGATTTTTTTGGTAATCGTTTTTGGCATTTGCCAAGAACACCACGAGTAGCCAACTTCCGGCAACAGCCAACGAAAGTCTTACTACAATATCCTTAAAATCGAACTGGAGCGCCCAGTTTACCTGGCTCCAAATGGCTAAAATTGCAAGTACAACAAATGCTCCAATATACACCGGGCCAAAACTGAAAACACAAAACTTGAAATTACCTTTAGTAATTTTTAGATACCCATAATATGCAAGCACGATAAAAGCCAGCAAACTGGTAAGAGCCACACTTGCAAGCACAGCCAAAATAATGCGTAGGGGTAAATCACTAAAATAGTATTGCAAAGCCCAATTAATTTGCGAAAGAATAGCCAACGAAACAATAACAATGAAGAGTGATTTAAAGGTAGGCCAAAGCTGAATTATCAATCGTTTAAAACTATTGGATGGCATGGTGATGGCAGGAATGTAAAAAACAAGCAATAAGGCTAAAAGCAGGGTAGCAAAAAAACTACCGCCAATGGATGCAAAAATCCGAAAATAAATATCATTAAAATCGTTATCAAATGCCCAATTTAATTGGCCCAGGATTGATAAAACCAACAAAACAATAAAGGTAACTTTCAATTTAGGAAGCAATACTAAAGCACGACTTTTAAAATCGGCAAACTTCAGTTTCCCTACCTTCCC
>Ga0208900_1001500_pt1 | contig 12293 bp, 10 predicted proteins | sample AntAceMetag02UKK_FD_184763 | JGI IMG/M metagenome (GOLD analysis project Ga0208900, IMG submission 184763) | Saline lake microbial communities from Ace Lake, Antarctica - Antarctic Ace Lake Metagenome 02UKK (SPAdes) (version 2) | ecosystem: Environmental > Aquatic > Non-marine Saline and... | reverse complement strand
CACCAAAATCATTTTTCACTTTCTCAAGATCAATTCCCCAAATCGTCCTGAGTGAAGTCATCACATACTCATTATATTTTTGATCAGGGCTTAATACTTCCTTTTCAAAATCAATCTGACTATTTTCGATTGCTACGATGTAGGACTTTAAATTGGAAACATTCCATTGCCTTGATCCTCCATCATACGAATGTGCTGACGGGCCAACCCCAATGTATTGCTCACCAAACCAATAGGAAGTATTATGTTTGGAATTCATGCCAGGCAAGGAGAAGTTTGAAATCTCATAATGCTCGAATCCATTTTTCTCTAAAGCTTCCACAAGTATATTAAAATGGTGGCTTGCTTTGGCATCATCCATTGGCTTGTATTTTCCCTTACGGATAAAGTGGTCGAGGGCGGTTCCAAGCTCAACCGTCAGGGCATAAGCAGAAATATGTGGCACACCAAGTTTGAGGCTTTTCAAGATATTTTCTTGCCAAACTTCATCCGACAGATTTGGTGAACCATAAATCAAGTCGATACTCAAATTATCAAAACCATGATCCTGCGCAAGTTTTATGGAACTTTCAGCTTTAGCTGCGCTGTGCTTTCGGTTGAGGTAGAGCAAATCATTGTCAACAAACGATTGCACACCAATACTTAAACGATTGACCGAGGTCCTCTGAAGCGCTTGCAACCAACTTACATTAATATCATCGGGATTGGCTTCAACAGTGATTTCAGCATTTGCGTTAAGCCCAAAAACCTGATGGGCTTGTTCAATAATTGAATTAAAAATTTGTGGATGAAATAATGAGGGTGTACCACCTCCAAAATAAATTGTATTCAGATTTTCGCCACTGAGGTAATCCTTCCTGATCTCCAATTCCCGGATAATGGCATCAATAATTTGATCGTGGTATTTTTGTGTAGCGAGAGAATAAAAGTTACAATAATGGCATTTCTGCCTGCAAAACGGAATGTGGACATAAAGGCCGGCCATTTACCTGTTTCCCTTTTTAATCTTCTTGTTCAGCACAATGCGAAAGGTTGTCCCCTTATCGATAGCAGAAGACTTCACAAAAATCTTTCCCCGGTGGTAGTTTTTCACAATCCTTTCGGCGAGTGAAAGCCCAAGCCCCCACCCTCTTCGCTTACTGGTAATGCCGGGATTGAAAATACTTTTATGCTTCGATTTAGGAATTCCTTTTCCGGTGTCGGCGAGATCGATGTTAATATGGTCATTTTCATCAGTAATATCGATGGTAAATTTACCCTTATTGCCCATGGCATCAACTGCATTCTTAGCTATATTTTCGATCACCCATTCGAACAAGTGCAAATTAATGGGCACCATAATGCTGACATCAGCATCGGGATTAATCTCATAAATCACTTTTCGTGAAGTCCGGGTTTTGAGGTATTCTATTGATTTATATACCACTTCAACGATGTTCATGTATTCGAGTTTTGGAACAGAACCTATTTTTGAAAACCTTTCGGTGATCTTTTCCAACCTGTCCACATCTTTGCCCAACTCTTCAATTACAGGGTTTTTCACTTCTTCCATTTTCAGCAACTCCATCCAGGCTATCATCGACGACAACGGTGTACCAAGCTGATGAGCTGTTTCTTTAGCCAATCCTACCCAAACCTGGTTTTGCTCTGAGCGACGTGCTGTACTAAACATAATATATCCGATAAAAAGGAACAAAGCCACAATGCCCAATTGAATTATCGGGTAGTAGGTGAGTTGTGTGACCAGGTACGAACCTCGATAGAAAATAAAGCTCTTGCCTTGGTTAACAAGATTAATTTCGATAGGATTATTGTCGGATGCCATTTCAGCGATGGTCTGTTCAACAAAGGCAGGGTCCATGATTTTACCGGGATCAATATTCCCAAAGTCAATCATATTTTTCTTAGTGCTATCGGTTACAATTACAGGCACCGAGGCGGCGTTTATAACAACTTCAGAGAAAAAAGAACGCACCAAATCATCGAGCACATCACGCAATTCAGTCATTGTCCGGCTATCTTTGTAATAGAGATAGTTCTTCCGGTTTTGGAAATAACGGGCTTCGATAGGCGGATAAATCGAAAATTCTTCGAGCACACTTCCCGAAAGGAATATCAATGTATCGATATCAAAATCAACATTATTTGCATTGATAATTTTGCCATCTTCATCAGTTAGAATAACCGGAATAGTATTGTTCGACCTGATGATATCAACATAAAAAGTGAGGTCAATATCAGGATCATCTGTTTTTATAAGTTGCTTATAGGCTTCAGCCAACAACTCAACACGAAGCTGATCTTGTGCTCTGATCTCATTGAAGAAATTTTCGATGTACTTTACAAGTGCCGTTTTGCGATGGATGGCATCGGCCCAGATCTTGACATTTTTCTTCTCATCCTGCGAAACCTTATTGACAATAATATTGGTGTACCACATCGATACAGCAACGATGGCAATGGCGGCGGCAAAGAGCAACAGTTTCCACTGTCTTTTCCTGGTGTAAATATTCAAGTTTGGTAAGTTTTTTTGAAACAGTTTATTTAACGCTAAAACCGGAGGCTTATTACTTAATGTAATGTTCATTCTATTTGCGGCCCTTCGTTAGGATTGACAATTTAGGACTCCCCCACAACCACCTCAGTATTGGAAGTAAATTATAAAATACCCTACACCGAAGATTTACAGCATAATCAATTGATAGAAAATAAACTCAGGATTGTGAATCCATTTATTTAAAAAGAGCTATTTTTGTAAAAAGCGTAAAATTATGGAATACTCAGCATACCTAAATTTACAAGATTTTAATATAGAGGCTCGAAAAGAATTGAAATCCTTCATCGATTTTTTGGTTTATAAATACAAGATTGGCAAAGAAAAAAATAAAGACACGAGATCCGGCGAAAAACAGTTTACTGCCATAAGTCTTGATACAAAAGGTTTTAAATTCAGCAGGGATGAAGCCAATGAAAGATCTTAAGTTTGTTGATTCGAATATCCTCTTGTACTGCTACTCAGATACTGAGCCAGAAAAAAAAGCACGGGCAATAGATATTTCCAAAGGAACAAATGTTTTTATCAGCACACAGGTATTAAAAGAGTTTTCAAATATTTTATCGAAGAAATTCAAATTTGAATGGAAAGACATTGCGAATGCAATTGATGAGGTGGTGACCAACTATATGATTTTTATTAACCACCCTGACACTATAAAAAGTGCTTGTGCTATTGCCGATAAATACCAATTCTCTTTTTACGACTCCCTCATCATTGCTTCAGCTCTGGAAGCGAATTGCAAAATACTCTACACTGAAGATTTACAGCACAATCAATTGATCGAAAATAAACTAAGGATTGTGAATCCGTTTATTTAAATAGTGCTATTTTTATAAAAAGCGTAAAATTATGGAACACATAGCTTTTATCGATATCAACCTATTAAACCAAGAAGCCAAAAAGGAGTTGGAGGCTTTTTATGAGTTCTTGCTATTTAAACACAAAAAGCGAGATAGTAAGAAATCAGAAAACAATGAGTCACGTTTTGAAAAATTTCTAGCTAACCCATTGAAGATAGATCATTTTGAGATATCTAGCCGGGAGGAAAGAAATGAACGATAAGATGTTTATTGACACAAATATTTGGGTTTATGCCAAAATTGACGGAAACGATTCCATAAAGCACAAAAAGGCAATATCATTTCTTAGAAATCTTCCGAATCAAATTGTAATTAGCACCCAAGTTATTAACGAATATTATAGTGCTTTGTCAAAAAACAGGATAAAAGACATTGATATTCAAACTTCAATTGAGCAAATACTCCCTAATGTTAATGTTCAGGCAATTTCGATTGCCACAATAAAAAAGAGTTGGGAAGTAAAGCTCAAGTATAATTTTTCCGTTTACGATTCCCTCATCATCGCTTCAGCTCTGGAAGCGGATTGCAAAATACTCTACACCGAAGATTTGCAGCATAATCAGTTGATAGAAAATAAACTCAGGGTGATTAATCCCTTTATTGATTAACTTCCAACTCAACACTCCACAACCACACATTACTGGATTGACAGCATCCATTCTTAATAATATAATTATTTGAATAATGGAAAATCATTAACTTTGAAGAAATTATAATCCGATTACTATGACCCGAATTGTAACTATCGCCAAAATTCTGGGAGGCAAGCCAATTATTAAAGGAACCCGGTTATCAGTTGAATTTATTCTCAACTTGCTTGCATCCGGTGTTCCAGAACAGGAAATCCTGACTGATTATCAACATATAACAATTGAGGATATTCATGCTTGTCTGCTATATGCTGCAAATTCATTAAAAAACGATATTTACCTTGAAATGGAGATTGCTTGATGAAAATATCCTCGATTGCTATTCTTACTGATGAAATCCAAAAATCTCAAGTGAAAGCATTATTGTTGTAGGAAGTAAAAAAATCAGGATTAGGAATATATGACTTTAAAATATCATTGACCACCTCACGCACTCTTCTGAAACCCTCTCCAATACCCCCTCAAAATCATCCAATCCCTGCATCATAACATCTGAATCTTCGGTGTGGCAAGTAAGGCATGCCCCAACAGTCAATATTCGTTTTTGCTCCTCAATATTAAATGGCCTGACCCCTTCACGGGTTGTAGTCCAGCCGTCTCTTTCGGAGAGGAAACCAATCCAGGCATCCTCGGGAAGGCCATCGTATTTATTGGGGGCAAATCGTGGGATAAATTTCCAGGAACCGATTTTGCCTTCGACAATAAACTCTAATTCTCCCCTCCCATAACCAATAGCCAAGGGCTCATTGTGACACGACTTGCATCCCCTCCCCTCTCTTGAAGTAGTGTGGGCAACAGTAGGTGCGTAAAGGCGATGAAAAATTTCCAGGTCATCAGAATCATCACTGTAACTCTCCTCATCAATCGACAGCACCATACCATTAATATATGTTCCAATTTTCCGGGAATTTGGCCCGGCAGTTTCTGCGCGTTCATCAACTCCCAGGGCAGGTGCTTCTGCAAGAAATTTTCCGGTATATTCCACCCAGGTACCGGTCTTAAAACGGTTCTCAAGTAAATCATATCCTTCGGTTTCCTTTTCATAAACATTATGGCATCCTATGCATTGTGGTGCCCAGGCCATGTGGCAAGCATCGCAACTTAAATCGTTGTGGGCACTTCCTCTGCTACAAACTGATGCCGGTGGAAGCATTGGCAAATTTTTACCAGTATTTTTAGTGACAAGCCATGGATTTCCCAAATCATCCAAAAATGTGTTCGCCATTGCAATTCCAGACTTCTTTTTTTCAAGAAACTTACGATCTTGGGGATAGTCTTTCAATTGCAAAATTTTGTAAGTTTCGCTATCCAATTGATCAACAGTCATTACATTTGCATCACCCGAAAAATGACAATCCTCACACATTATTTTAACCTGGAATTCCTCGTGGATATGATTTTTACCATCGCCCATGGTTTCGTAGGAATTATGGCAATCAATGCAATCCATTCCACTTTCGTGATGAACATCAGCAGCAACAAATTCAAAAACACGCTGATCCTCCAGGATCCGGTATTTTCCCCAATCATTTACTTCTGTTTCCTTCAACTGGGTTTCGTGCCAGCCTTCATAATTTGTTGCAATTCGCCCTGAGCGGCTGTGACAGCCAAAACAATGTTCATTGGTAATATTTAGTGATAATTCCGGATGGTGTAGCAAAATGGGATCCATAACTAATCCATCTTCAAAAAACGTAAGTTCTCTTTTCGCTTTATCTGAATAATTCAAATGGCAGGCATTACATCCTCCACCCCTCGACAATTGATTAATTGGGCCATATTCTGTTTTAGGATTTCCCAGATGGCAATTGGCACACATATCCCGCAAATGATCATCAGCTGCCGAATGGCCGATTTCAGCAATATGAGAGAGCTTTCCGGGAACATCAGTTTCATTGAAAACAAAACGATCAACACTTACTACTCCACTCATTGTCGTCATCATTGTATTTTGAATCCTTTGTGTAATATCTGGGTGACACTCAGAAGTACCACAAGTTCGTGAGGCATCAACAAGGTTTCCGGGTATATTGATCATTGATCGATGGGCAACTTTCTTATCCAAAGTAAATGGATCGCCCAGATGGCAGGCAGCACAGCCAATAGCAGCAGGGTCATGCGAAGGCGAAAACCCTGTCATTTGATCATGACAAGCCAAACAGCCCTCAATTTTACCTTCGGCTGATAAGAGTTTTGTAAACAAACTATCCGGTGCATTGGAAACACCAATCGGTTTCAATTTGAAGGGCATATATACATCTTGCATCTGCCAGTCCCAACTCCAATTTTCACCCCTAAAGAAATAGGCAATGGCTGTAAGGAACATATATGTGAAAAAAAGGTAGAGCAAAAAGAGCCTGGCATATTTCGCCCAATTATTTTTAAGCACTGGTATATAATAAATCAGTGCCAGCAATGCTGCAATAATAAATAGCGTCCATACCGGCCGCGACATCCAATGCAAAATTTCCTGCAAACCCAAAAAATACCAGGGCCCTTTTACTACGGGGTTCAAATTATCGTGCAAGGGAGCCATGTAAAAATAAGAGATTAAGGAAAGGAGAAGCAGTGTAATGAAAAATGTTTTTCCTCTTGTCCAAATAGTTTTAGCATGTTCGATGGTGATTATGACCAGGAAAATGGTTGCCGTGGCAATGTGATGGACATACAGCAATTGAAAACTATCATCTGGGCCAATGAGGCTATAGGATAGTAAATCACTAATCCATGGGATGGCTGAAATAAGTGAGTCAATGATACGGCGGGCTTGTAAACTATCTGAATCAGCTTTGAGGATAAAGCCCGAAATCATCACATAAAAAACAAAAACAAGGCTTACCACCAGGCGCATCCAGACGCCTTTTTTCAATCGTTTTGTCCTGTCCTCGTTAAGGTAGTCCCAGGTGTGCAGCAAAGTAAAAATCAGAAAAAGCTGGGCACTCCAGTAATGGATATTTCTAAAGAATACTGCCCCCGGATTGGTAAGCAAGATTTCCTTAATTGATTCGTAGGGATTGACCACATCCCACGGAATGGCCAGAAACACCCCACTTAAGGAACAAATAAGGAAGTTGGCCAAAGCCATGGCTCCCCAGGTATCGAATTTTAAAAACCCTCCTATTTTATTAATTGTATTCAAAAATTCAGTTTGATCGAAGATTAGGCAAACGAAATTATTCAAATAATAAGAACAGCAAGCAAAATGCACTAATTTATAATAAGTCGAAACTTAAAAAAGACCTCCCAGGTTTCAAAAACCTGGGAGGTCTATCCAATTATTTAAATGTAAGATTAGTCTTTTTTAGCAAAGAAAGCCTTGTAAACAATCCCGGCTAAAATAGCTCCGGCAATTGGCGCTACCCAGAATAACCAGAGCTGCTCTGTAGCCCAGCCGCCGGCAAAAATAGCCTGCAAGGTACTACATCAATTTGAAAATTCGCCAATGTGCAAATTTGAAAATTAAGGCCACTTTGTGGGAATGATTTCCAACAGTTATTAGATGTTTAACCATTCACTAATTTATAGACCAATTTTATTGGGGGGTAGACCATTTTTTTTTGAATCTTGAATATCGAACACTGAATCTTGAAATAGGAAAACTTCAATATTCGATGTTCATTATTGGATATTCGATATTCTTTTTAATAGTCTAAAAACATCGTTAACATGCTAGCAATAGTGGTCTTCGTAAGAGCCTACGGGCAGGGTTTACAGAAGTGTTAGTTACAGGAATACTTATGAGGTGGATTAAAGTTAGTGCGAGGCCAATTGCTATCCCGGCAAAGCCTTTCGGTGCACGCTCGTCAATAGCTCCAAGAATAATGATCAGGAACATGAAGGTCATAACAACTTCAGTAACCAGTGCAGAAACCATATTAAATCCACCAGGGGAATGTTCACCATAACCATTGGCAGCAAATCCGCCAACTCCATCAAACCCGGCTTTTCCGGAAACAATAATGTAAAGGATTCCTGCAGCTGCAATACCGCCTAATACTTGTGCAATGATATATGGAAGTAATTCCCTGGCACTAAATCTCCCCCCTGCCCATAAGCCGAAGGAAACAGCAGGATTAAGGTGTGCACCAGAAACACGGCCCAGTGCATAAACCATTGTTAACACAGTTAAACCAAAAGCGATAGAAACGCCAACGAAACCTATTCCTAGTTCCGGGAATCCGGCAGCTTAAACAGTGCTACCACAGCCTCCCAATACCAGCCAAAATGTTCCAAGAAATTCGGCTGCAAACTTTGTAGTCATTTTCATAAGTGTAAGATTAAATGAATATTAGAATTATGATATTTCAAAATTATGGGCGCAAAAATAGCAACATAAAATAATAGTTTTTAGGATATGTAAAGCCATATAATTCAACAACAATTGGATGGATAGATATTGATTGGAGTGTTGGAGTGTTGGAGGGAAGAAGGATGATAAACCTCAATTCAAATCTTAAAGTGAATCAACAAATTCCCATCTTTCTTTTCTGTTTGAAAATCAAGTTTGACTAATGGCTTTGCAGCAGGGCCAATAATTGGCTCACCATTGAAGTTATATCGTGAGCCATGACATGGACAAACCAATTGCTCGTTTTCCATTTTATCGATGCGACATCCCAGGTGGGTACATTTCGCTGAAAAAAGATTCAATTTATCATTTAGCTTGATCAGAATTATCCCTTCAAAAAAATGCACCCCATCAGGTAAATCCCGGCTAATGGTCAATTCTCGTTCCTGATTCGAAAAGGCTTGCTTACTTTCAACAGAATCATGCCAAATCTTAGCCAAGGGAATTAGTGTTGCCACACCTGCCCATTTAAAAAAACGCTTTCTTGTTATATTTTTATTGGTAATACCCAAAAGGAAAATATTTGATTTAATTGGCAAAGATCGGATTTTTAATACATATCACAGCTATGAACTATTGTGATTGATAAATTACCTAATGTTCTTCTTTGCGTCCTCTGCGGTTATTTTTACTATTAACCGGTATAATAAGACCTGGCATCAACTTTTCATGTATTTCGCTGCTATGCGTCCGAAGTTTGGAGTTGCTTAAAAACACTAATGTCAAACCAAAAAGAAGGAGCTCCTAAAAAGCCCATCGAAAAACTTCGAACTCGCGTATATCTCATCTTATGCTTTACCCTTTGCCCTCCTCCCAGACGTTTCCAAGTTCTAACGAACATTGGAAAGTCACTACTCTTTGGATTCTTTCTAATCACCTTTCAATCATCGCTGCAAGCCGTTCGAAGTTGGATAATTGCAAATGACAAATCTGCTAAAATGGAGAAATTAATATTTCTAAAAACTGATTTGAAAACTTCGAACTCTCCATTACTCAACAATTCTCCTGCTTGCTCCCTACACTAAGCTCTATGCTCCAAGCCCTATGCTCCAAACTCCTCACCTCTCCCATTCTCATCCCCAAATCACAAAAAAACCTGAGCAAATCCATATTTTTATCTGACAGACCTCCTCTGTTAATTAATAAACACTCAATCTAAAAAACGTACTTTTGCACCTGCTTTACATCTAAGTATTTACATATAATAATAATATGAAGACGAGGAGAGATTTTATTAAGGTTTCGGCACTGGGAACAATGGGTGCGGCAATGGCTACCAGCGTTGTTTCTATGGCCAAAGGCTCTTCTTTATTGGGCAGCCCCAAAGGTTCAGATTCAGGTTCTAACAAACAGAACAGATATCCAACTTATTGCGAAGTTTGTTTCTGGAAATGTGCAGCATGGACATACACAGATAAAAACGGGAAGATTTCAAAAATCATCGGAAACGAAAATGACCCTCATTGCAATGGGAGGCTTTGTCCGCGTGGAACCGGTGGTATTGGAATGTATTACGACAACGATCGATTAACCCACCCACTTATCCGAGTTAAGGGAAAAGGAGAAGAAAAAGACACCTTCAGAAAAGCCACTTGGGACGAAGCATTCGACCTGATAGCTAGTAAAATGAAAGATGTCTCCAATAAATATGGCCCTGAAGCTTTTGCCTTGTTTAACCATGGCTCTGCCGGGCATCATTTAGGCCACCTTTTCAAAGCTTATGGTTCTACAAATATTACCGCTCCTTCGTATGCACAGTGCCGCGGACCGCGTGAAGTAGGCTTTGCTGCAACTTTTGGAAGTGGTGTTGGTTCCCCCGAACCTACTGACATTCGCGACACAAAATGCCTGGTACTGATTGGGTCGCACCTTGGTGAAAACATGCACAACAGCCAGGTGCAGGAAATGTCAGATGCTATCGATAAAGGTGTTTCCATTATTACTGTTGACCCAAGATTATCTGTTGCTGCCAGTAAATCCAAATTCTGGCTACCTATAAAACCTTCTACAGACCTTGCCTTACTTTTAGCCTGGATAAACGTAATCATCAACGAAGAACTTTATGATCGCGATTACGTTGAAAAATATACTTACGGACTTGACCAACTGAAGGCTCATGTAAAGAATATGACCCCCGAATGGGCATATGGCATCACAACCATTAAACCTGATGTTATCCGCAAAACTGCCCGCGAAATGGCTGATGCAGCACCTTCGGTAATTATACATCCCGGACGCCACGTAACCTGGTATGGTGACGACACACAACGTGCCAGGGCGATGGCGATACTCAATGGATTGCTCGGATCATGGGGACGCCGCGGAGGTTTCTACTTCAAGGAAAGCAAATCATTGCCACATTTTCCTCATCCTCATTATCCAAAGCCAGCATGGTCGTGGAGAGATACTTTAGATGGAAAATATCCTTTGGCGGGATTGGCCATTGCCAATGGCTTGATAGATGCCTCTATTCCTGCACCTGAAAAGAAACATGTCATCAAAGCATGGATGGTTGCCGGTACTAACCTGCCACTTACGATGCCACAAAAAGAATCCCTGCAAAAGGCGATGGATTCGGTTGAGTTTATTGCCGTAGTGGATACCATGCCAATGGAAATAACCGGATATGCAGATGTTATCCTTCCCGAATGCACCTATCTTGAAAGATACGATGATATCAGGACCTCTCCCAACCGCGAACCTTACCTTGCTTTAAGAATGCCAGCTACTGAGCCTTTGGGTGACACAAAGCCCGCGTGGTGGATGGCTAAGGAGCTTGGACATAAACTTGGCCTCGACGAGTATTTCAATTATAATGACTACGAGGAAGTACTCGACTGGCAATTACAACAAGTAGGTTCATCCTTAGAGGAAATGAAAAAAATAGGGGTTAAAAAATTCCCGCGTAAATCAGGCCCACTTTATCTTTCGAAAGGTGAAGATTATGATTTTAACACCAATTCAGGAAAAATAGAATTCTATTCCACCGAACTGGCCGACGCAGGTTTTGACCCCATGCCGGTTTACACAGCACATGCTGAACCACCTGCGGGTTACTACCGATTGATTTATGGCCGGGCACCAATGCATACATTTAGCCGTACCGCCAACAATCCGAACCTGCACGATTTAAAAAAGGAGAACAACATTTGGATTAATCCGAAAGTTGCTAAACTGTGGGATCTTAAAAACGACCAATATATCTGGATTAAAAACCAGGATGGAGTAATTTCGGAGTTCCCTATCAAAGTAAGGGTTACTGAACGGATCAGATGGGATTCTATTTATATGGTCCATGGTTTCGGCCACAGCGACCGCAAATTAAGCCGTGCCTACGGGAAAGGGGCAAGCGATTCGGATATGATCACCAATGTAAAAATTGATCCAATTATGGGAGGGACCGGGATGCGTGAAAACTTTGTGACATTTTTAACAGAAAAGCCTAAAGAGGAGGTTCCATCATGAGATATGCCATGGCGATAGACACGAAAAAATGTGTCGGATGTAGTGATTGTGTGGTAGCCTGCCAGACCGAGAACAATGTCCCGCTGGGATATTGCCGCGATTGGATTACCGAAACCGTTGACGGAAGTTATCCCAATGTTGAGATAGAACTTCGCTCCGAACGTTGCAACCATTGCGACAATTCACCGTGTGTCCGCTGCTGCCCTACCGGGGCAAGTCACATTGTTGAAGGTGGAATAGTTGTGGTAACCCACGACAAATGTATTGGCTGCGGGGCATGTATCGAATCGTGCCCATACGATGCCCGTTACTCACACCCCGAAGGCTGGGTTGACAAATGTACTTTCTGCCACCACCGGGTAATAAAAGGAGAACTTCCTGCCTGTGTATCGGTTTGCCCAACCAAGTGCATG
>Ga0208900_1001499_pt1 | contig 12295 bp, 12 predicted proteins | sample AntAceMetag02UKK_FD_184763 | JGI IMG/M metagenome (GOLD analysis project Ga0208900, IMG submission 184763) | Saline lake microbial communities from Ace Lake, Antarctica - Antarctic Ace Lake Metagenome 02UKK (SPAdes) (version 2) | ecosystem: Environmental > Aquatic > Non-marine Saline and... | reverse complement strand
AGGTAAAGTTTGGAAAGGGAATTTAAAATGCTGCTGAAAATCAGCAAAGAAAAAATGGTGACAATGATCATGGAAAGAAATTTCCAGGCAAGGATATCCCCCAGCTGTTCCACCCCACTGAAATACCGGAGCACTCTCAGGCAAATTAACAATGCCCCCACCCAGAAGGCTGCGCCCAGTCCTCCGATGATCATAAATTTTACGATCCCGGCATTCTTTTTTTCTCCCCTTGCCTGGTTCAGGGTCCCCCACCAGCGGGGTTTTAACAGTGTTTGTATATGATTACCTGCCACCGCCTTTTTCCTCCGTTAAAATCATGAAAACCTGTTCCAGATCTCCCCCATCGGAACTTGCAAGCGTTCTTAACTCTTCAATGGTTCCTTGGGCAATGAGATGTCCCCGGTGGATAACCCCAATGCGGTCACACACATCCTGGGCCACCTGCAGGGTATGTGTGGACATAAAAATTGTGACGCCCCTAACTGCCAGATCCCGAAGCAATAGTTTCACCATCTTGATGGCAATGGGATCCAGCCCCACCATGGGTTCATCCACCACCACCACTTCAGGATCATGCATCAGGGCCGATGCCATGATCAGCCGCTGTTTCATGCCATGGGAAAAGGATTCAATGAGTTCGTCAGCCCAGTCCAGGAGGGAAAACTGGGTTAAGCTTGCTTCTGCCCGTTGTTCAAATCCATCAGATGCCATTTCGTACAGATCCCCCATGAACTTTAAGAACTCCATGGCGGTAAGTTTTTCATAAAGATAGGGCCTGTCCGGAATATAACCGATTTTCTTTTTGGCTTCCCTGGGAGATGCCAGCATATCAATGCCACAAATGCTCACACTTCCTGAGGTGGGCACCAGAATCCCTGCCATCATGCTGATGGTGGTGGTTTTTCCGGCCCCGTTGGGACCGATGAAACCAAAGATTTCACCCTTGGGCACCACAAGGCTCAACCCCTCCACGGCCATGAATTTTCCATATTTTTTGGTTAAATTTTTCAATTCAATCATAATTTGTTTCCTGGTCATTTTATTAGAAAATAAAACTTCCGAGCACCCTCAGCAGAGCCCCCCCCGATGGGTAATAGGAACCGGCCAATTGTGCCGTCTACGGTTCCGGCCGGGCCCATTGCCCGTCGGGGGGGGCGGCATAATGCCATTTGGCTCCGCGTCTACGACCCAATATTCGTTGTGTCCAGCAGGGCATGGGTGTTATATGAAAGTCTCACCAACACGCTGGAATTAAAAGACTTTCATTTTTCGTTGTGGCTGGTCTTACAGCCATGTATGTTATAGGCCAACACCTCAAGTTTTATCTTTCCCATCACCCCCATCAAATCCAGCTGGGATTCCTGGGAACCCGCCGTCAAAGAGATGTGGGTGACATCTGCCGGGATCTGGTTAAACAGGGCATCCACGGTGATCCATCGTCCAATGAACACCGTATTCCAGGCATGATAATAAAAACGTCCCTTGAGATACACCAGCCCCGCTTCAATACTTGCAGGGATACCCACAGAACGGCAAAAGGCAGCCATCAAGGCCGCATGTTCATTACAATCTCCCATCCTGTTCGTTAAAGTGGACAACGCATTGGGCAGGGAAATCACCGGTTGTCTTCGAATATTGGCCTGAATCCAAGCCACGAGTTTGCCAATGTTTTCAAGGGGGGTGTTGTCAGGAGACACCAAGCGCCGGGCAATGCGCTGGATTCGATCATCATCCGACTGGATAAAAGGCCCTGGCAAAATAAATTTTTTATCCACCCCGGCAAGTTCTTTGGGGGGGATGGAAGCAGGTAAGGTACCAAGGGTTTCTTTTTCAATGGTCAAAATATCTTTATTCCAGGTTTGACGATGCTGTGAAGGCCCCTTGGCAGCCAATGATATTTTTTTTATGTCCACGCCAGATAGTTTGATTTGCAGATTTGTAAGTACACCCGGATCATGGAACTTTACGTTGGATGGCACGGAGACCAAAGTGGTTAAGTCAGCCATGCCTTCTGGATCAATATCCCCCATTGCCTCCTTCCGGGTGGTTTTCACAAGGGTGATGCCCAGCATGCCCTGCTCTTTTAAAACCTGTCCTTTATCATCCACCCAGGCCGATTGAGTGGCCCCTTTAAACGACAATGTGATCTTCCGGGCCACTATTTCTTCACCATCCATGATAAGGGGATCTGAACCCACCATTTTCACCGTGGCAGGGGCCTGCCCCATGGTGGAGGGATCAAACAGAAAAAGCATCATCTCATTGCCAGGTTTAAGACCGGATGCCATGGTGGCAGGGAGAATGGCACTGGTGAGATAGGGTCTATTTTCAAGGGGTATTTCAAGGGTATTACCCGTCCCTGCCCCACCGGCATCGGTGGCGGAATGGGTATAAAGGTGAAGGATCTTTTCCTTTACCTGTCCATTGACGACAAAATGGAAGGTTCCGGAGGCAATGGAAAATTTAAATTCTTCCAATGCAAAATCCTGGTTTGTGGTGCTTGATGACACCACCCTAATTTCCTGAACCAGCCCCATGGTATTTATGTTCATCACCGTTTTTTCATCGATGAGGTAGCCATCACCGGCGGTGGCCAGACGACGGTGGCTATAGCCTATTTTGGTATCATTTTGTAAGATATCCATCCATGTTTCACCCGGCGGCTGTTCTGTCCGCATTTTAGAAGAATTTTCACCTGTTACAGCAACAGTATTAAGATGAAACCCCAACCGAAAACAGATCATTGCAGTAAAAAGCACAAAGGCACTTAAACCCAGCATCCAAAATTTTCGTTGTTTGTAAATCGCCACGTTGTTTTATTTATCTCCCAACGGATCAGCCACGATTCGGCATCCTTCATAAGTACTTTACACTTTCTTTGATCATTCCCCATTTGCCGGGGCTTTTCCCAAAAGACTGTAAAGTACTTTTGGGCTAATATGAAGGATGCCCACGATTCTTTTCAAGTAAACAATTGATTTTTACAAATCAACATGATTAAAACTTGATGATCCTGTTTTTCTATCATTGACAATGAAAATAACCTGCGCCTATTCACCATGCTTATCAAAAAAGTTAAATAATCGAGGATCAAGGAAAAAATATGACCACAAAAAATGCACCCTTCACCATGACCATTGACATTCGCTTTGCCGATACCGATGCCAACGGCCATGTCTTTTTTGCCAATTATCAGACTTTTTTTGACACGGCTTTTTTAAAGTATCTGGATCACATCGGTTGCAGTTTTAAGTGGTTCATTGATAATAATATAAATTTTTATTATGTGGAAGCCACCTCACAGTTTAAATCCGCACTGACCTATGGCGATGAAATTGCTGTTTCCGTTAATATTTCTAAATGTGGCAGAACCAGTTTTACCATTGCCTTTGAAGGCAGAGAGGCAAGCAGTGGTCGCCTTGCCGCCACCGGACATATTGTTGCCGTTGTGGTGAACAAGACCACTGAAACCCCCGTTGAAATCCCAGAAGCGTTCAAAACAGCGGTCGGCATAGTGTAAACCCCATAGATTTTTACAATACCTGAACCTTGGCCGGTAAAACTTCTGAATTTTTACATTCCCATGGAAGCTGCTGGCCATCAGGTCAAGGGCGAATTTTATTTAAACCTGCGATCAAAAGGAATAGGTAACGGACCGTTTATTTCCAGTTTTTTGAAATCATCATGATTAGGATTGATAAGGAATGTATGCTCCAGAGGGGTTAATACACTGGGAACTCTCATGATTAAAGAGGACATACCGGTTACCCATTGGTCGCCTATATTTTTTGTTGCTGGGGGCGCCGGATAAACATTCCATGTCTTGGGCAGTTCATTGGGTGGAAGATTAAAAACCATATCATCAGAGGCATTTACTTCAAAATAAACATAGGAAAGGCGGAGCATGGTTTTGTCCAGATGAACCAGCATCTCAAGTATGGCAAGGGATAAATTTTCGGCTGCGTATACAATGGAAACACCCTTATTGTTCCATCTTCCCGGAAAATTTTTAGCACCGAATCCAGAGAAGGCATCTTCAGGCGTTTTACCATATTTTGCAGAACAAATGCGATAGATTTTCATCAGCTAAACACACCGTGTTCTAATCGCCCAATCAAGGTTATCACCTCATTTGCACCGGGCTCGGTGTCTGCGAATTCAAGTGGTGTATTTCCTCCAAGAGCAACAGCAGGGCTCGTTAACCACTCTTTAACCAGCTTGATATCGTTATCCATCAATCCAAGTGTTCTATCAACAATTCTGCCGATCCTAAGAAGACGCTCAGACTCATCGGAATGAAATTTGAGTTCTCGTTTCCTTCTGGATAGTGTTCTGTTTTTTATATTCATAGCATCAGCCAGGCTCTTTTGAGAAATCCCGACCGTTTTTTGCAAGGTTTCAAATGAGGTGTAAGGAATCCCATTTTTAATCTCAGAAATCAAAGAACCAAGATCATCGGTTATAATGCCGATTGAAATACTTCCGAATATATTTTCACATTCCATTGACATATGCGAATCTCCTTTTTGCCATATGTCTACCCTAACAACGCCACCAATCTAAGTCAAGCGATGTACAAAATTTACCCCTGCCTTCTAGTTAGGGACTTGGACGAAAACAAACTACCAATTTGAATTTTTTTATCATGCAATATCAAGATATTAAACTGGGCATGCTGGTAGTTTATACTCGGGCAAGTCCCTTAGCAAATCCTCAACCGTGCTTCTGTACCTTTGCCCCTTTGATAGGCTCCATCTTCATTTTTTCCGAAGACTGCATTTACTGAACTACCCCTTTTTCTTTCAATGCAACAATATCATGGGCATCATATCCCAGCCCCCGGAGGATATGGTCGGTATGCTCTCCCTTGTCTGCCCCCCGGGTGTGGGTACCGGGACGACATTTCCCAAAACGGGCCGGATAACCCGGTACATTAATCTCTCCCAGGCCGGGGTATTGGGCTGGCCGAACATAGTCGTTGGCCTTTGCCTGGATATCATTTTCCACATCCATCACCTTCTGGATGGGGGCGAACATGAGCTTGGCTGCCATGAAATCCGCCATCCACTCATCCCGGGATCGGGTGGTAAAAATTTCATCGAACCGGGAGGTCAGCTCATCGGAGGTTATGGGCCCCCCTTTTTCATTGGTGAATTTCGGATCACGGCTAATTTCCGGGACACCCATGACCCGGCAAAAAGTTTCCCAGTACTTCTCCTCGGGATGATGGGTACACATCACCCATTGGCCGTCCCCGCAGCAAAACACATTCCGCAGGGGAGAATGCTGAGATCGGCCTGATGGCACACAGGGATCGATTTTCAAAGTATTGGCCAGCATCAGGTTGATATGCTGAAGCCATAATGACGACCCGTACAATGAGACATGGACTTCCTGGGAAATACCCTGGCGCTCCCTGGCCAGCAGAGCGGCAAGTATGGCATGGGAGAGACTTATGGCCGTGGCCTGATCAAGCAGTCCGATGTGTAACATAGCCGGTAACTCCCCGCCCGTGGTGAACATCAAACCCGAACAGGCCTGCCCCAGGGGATCAAATGCGCCAATATCCTGTAGGGGTCCCTCCTGTCCATAACCGGAAACACTGGCATGGATAATCCTGGGATTGAGTGCACAGATGGATGCATAATCCAGATTCATCTTATGGGTGGTGCTTTTTCGCAGGTTGATCATGAACACATCTGCATCCCGGATCAGGCGGTTAAAAATTTCTCGACCCGCCTCAGTCTTGATGTCCAGGCAAATATTCTTCTTGTTTCGGTTAGACACTTGAAAGGTCACACTCCGACCGTCAGGCCCGGCCATATCAACAGCTCCCACCTTGGTCCAATCGCGGATGCCGTCCCCCACCGGGTCTTCCACCTTAATCACCTCTGCCCCCAGGTCACCCAATATGGCCCCGCCCCCCGGGCCGGCATGAAATACGCCATACTCAACGACCTTTATCCCCTCCAGGGGTAGAGGGCCAGAATCCCGGCCGTCTTTATCATGGTAGCTGATTTCCATTCGCTATCTCCCTTGTTCACTCATGAGTTATAAATTCTCCTTTAGCAAAACGACAAATAGGCACTTTAATTACAGATCTCTAATTACGATGTGATTTTCAACCTTGATTATGCGGCCAATGTAATCATGGCGGTTTCCACGGGAAAATCATGATAACAGCCACGCACATTACAATCCTTTGAGACATGATGCCGGTGGACGACAAAATCAAAATCCTTGAGTCGTTGATAAAAGGATTCAAACACCAGGTGTTTTGTCTCAATGCTGATATTGCAATCACTATGAATACCAAACACGCCAGCGGCATGATGCATCATAAGGAAAAAACAGGCAGCTGACATATACTTGGGAATGGACTCCTTGTAAATCTCCGGATAAAACTTGGATACATTCATTGAATTGGAACTGACATCGTGGGAGACGATTAATCCAGTTGAAATCTTATGTTTCTTTTTCTTACTGTAGAGAAAATATTCTATACTGGCACCGTCATTTTTATAGGAAAGTGAAAAACGTTGGAAAAATGCCGGTGCATGAATTTCCATAAAAGAAGATCCATGTATTTCGGTCGGGCAGTCAGCCAGCAAATTCGTATCAAAAAGAATTTCACCCTGAATCCATCGATTAAACTGGTCTGCGTGTTCATAGCAATGGGCCATAGCCAGGGGCAATTCCAGAGATTTTGATTCCAATCCATGGGTTTTACATATTTGCCCAAGGATTTTCCGCCCAAGGGAATAAACAAAATTACTGGGGCCAGAGGATTCAATTTCAGCGGTGTGATCCCCAGATATAAATGCATCCTTACAGACATCATGGCTGTAAGATGTCCAGGCTCTACAGATTAAGGGACGCACCGGATAAACACTGCACACCCCCTTTTCCAAAAAGATACAAGGCGTTTGATCTTTCACTTTCACACGATGTTCAAGATTAACGCCTTCTGTGAGTTGTCGATTGTTATCGATTCGTTTTTTCAAAAGCGTTCGCTGGGCTTGTGGAAGTAATTTTTCCACCCAGGCAAACATCACCAAGGCCTCCAGCGGAGTCACCTTGACTTGGGCGTGGCAGCAATAGCTGCAACCGACCTCACAGGCCACAGGTATTCCTGCTTGTTCCTGGTGAACCTGTGTCACAATATTCTCAGCCAGGGCCGCCACTTTTTCCAGTCCAACCCGGAATCCATCAAAGGTTACACCTGAATTCAAATGGGATATGACGATATCTGAAAAAAGCTGCTCCAGGGTATTTATTGCATCTGTCTGCTCCGTTTCCATGGGGGTATCACCTTCATATGGGAGTATTGCAGAGAAAGGACCACTATTAACTGTGGAGAAATCAGAGCATACTGATTGTAAAACTGGATTTAATAACAACTATATTTTTGTACTTATTGTTTTATGATGGCAAGTTTCAAGGCAAGCCCCAAAAAGACGGTTCCGGCCACACGGTTTAAAATTTTTTAATAGGTATCATTTTATTATTCACACGTATAACTAATTTTCCGAAATTACCACCGTTCAACATGCCAATGAACGCCTCTGGTGCGCTTTCCAGCCCATCCACCAGATGCTCCCGGTATTTTATATCACCTTTGGCCAGCCACTGGGACATATCCTTTGCAAATTCATCGTAGCGATGGCCATAATCATCAAAAATAATGAACCCTTGAACTTTTAACCGTTTGACCAGAATGGTGCCCATCAAACGAGACAATCGGTCAGGCCCTTCGGGAAGCTGTGTGGCATTGTACTGGGAAATAAGCCCACACACAGGGATTCTTGCCTTTGTGTTCAGTCGTGGCAACACCGCATCAAACACTTTACCCCCGACACTCTCAAAATAGATGTCAATTCCCTTGGGGCAGGCAGTTTTAAGCTGTTTGGCAAAATCTGAAGCATGGTGATCCAGACATTCATCAAACCCAAGAACCTCTTTTGCATATTTACATTTTTCGGCCCCTCCGGCAACCCCCACAACACGGCAACCCTTTAATTTACCAATTTGTCCCACAGTTGCACCCACAGGCCCTGTGGCCGCAGCCACCACAAGGGTTTCACCCGGCTTAGGCTGACCAATATCCAATAATCCCATATAAGCTGTAAATCCCGGCATACCCAGTATTCCCAATGCATGGGAGGCATTTTGGGGATTTTCTCCCAATGGGGTAAGATCAACACCATCGGAAAGCGCATAATCCTGCCACCCATTAAACCCAAGAACCCACTGGCCTGCCTTGTAGTCGGGGTGTCGGGAGGATTCAACCTGGCAAACCGTCCCTCCCACCATGACCTCATCCACCTGAACAGGATCTGCATAGGAAGGGGCATCACTCATTCTGCCCCGCATGTATGGATCAAGGGAAAGATATTCGGTACGCAAGAGTACCTGGCCTTCAGAGGGTTCCGGCACAGGTGAGTTCTCCAGGCGAAAATCCCCTGGCTCCGGAGAACCCTGGGGACGACGGGCCAATACGATACGACGATTGTGTTCTTTATTTTGTGACATGGTCACCTCCTTTTTCTTGTTCTTTTTTCTCTACGGCACAATGCAATGCCTCTTTGGTAAAGAGGGTTGAAAAACATTTATTGCATGAAATGCACCGGGCCTTTTTCTGATCCCCTGATTCCCATCTTTTAACCAGATGAGGTTCGCGGATAAGGGGTCTTGATAGGGCAACATAGTCTGCAATGCCAGAGATTACAGCATCTTGGGCAATAGTATAAGAAAGAAAACCGCCCACCAGGATAAGGGGAATGCCTATTTCCTTTTTAAATGACTGGGCAGCCTCTCTATAGTAAACCTCTCGATCTTCCGACTTTGAGGTGCCAGCCCTGGAGGGAATAAGTTTTCCAGATTCAAAGGTGCCGCCGCTCATTTCAATGGCATCCATGCCACGGTGTTCAAGCATTTTACAAACCGTTATCATCTCCGCCACGGTCATCCCATTTTCAAGAAAATCCTCGGAGTTGATTTTTACCATTATCGGAAATGAGGCTCCCACCCGCTGTCTGATCTCTTCGTAAACCTGGATGAGGAATCTTGCCCGATTTTCAAGGATTCCCCCATACTCATCCTCTCTTTTGTTATAATGGGGTGACAAAAACTGACTGAGCAGATACCCGTGGGCGGCATGGATTTCAACGGCATCAAAACCCGCTTTTACAGCTCTATCAGCAGCATCACCAAAGGCTTTGACGGTTTTATTAATATCATCCAGCGTCATGGCAGACGCTTTTTTAACCTCTTCTTTAAAAATATCTGACGGGGCAAGGGGGGCATAGGCGTCTTTTCCAATACCATTTTTCCCGGCATGGGCCAGTTGCACGGCAACAAGGCCGCCATTTTTGTGAACAACCGAAGTAACTTGGTTTAGGCTGTCAATCATATCATCTGAATAGATACCCATCTGCTTGGGCCCGGCCTGCCCTTCCCTTGTCACATGGGCGTGCCCGGTGATAATAAGCCCCACATCCCCCTGGGCAAGTTGTGCCATGCAATCCAATAGCTGGTCAATGGCCTTTCCATCCAAATCTGCCATGGCCTCGTAGGTGGCGGATCTGACAAAACGATTTTTTATCTTCATTCCATTGATTGTGGTTGTTTCAAATAGTTTGGACATTTTTTCATGTTCCTTAAATAATATGTTAAATATTGGTTGGTTTGTAAATATTCGCTTTGGTAATATAAATGTTTGGACAGTTCACCCTATTCGCCTATTTGGGACTGCGTAGGATACTAATGCTAAGTAGCCACACATATGTTTTTCGGTATTCCACAGCCATATATCATTGATATTTATGGGTTTTATTTTGAAGAATATATGCCCGGGTACTTAAAGTGAGCAGGCCAAACTTAGAGGAAGATGGGGTGGTGACCGAATATTTACGTTGGTTTGAGAAAGTAATCAAATAAAAGCCTTATACATTCTTTTACCGGGGTTGTGCTATTGGCTATTTTCATGTTCAGCAACGCCCCTTCCCAGGCATTCCAGATAAAGTCTGTTAAATCTTCAGTAGATATATCATTTCTGATGCTTCCCATGGCTTGACCTTGCCTGACATAACCTGACAATCTCTTTTTCCAGGCAATGGTTGCATGGTGCATTTTTTCTCGACAAAGCTCACTGGCCTCGCTGATTTCCGCCGCCAGATTGCCTATCAAACAGCCTGTCCTTACCCGGCTTTGCTCGTGATGGGAAATTACCATCTCAAAACTGTGGCGCAATGCCCCAAGCGGTTCAGATGGGCCGCTTGCAAGAAAACCATCCCAAAGAACAGACAGACTATCTGAATAAAACTGAATAATTTCAACAGAGAAATCTTCCTTGCTTTTGAAGTAATTATAGAATGACCCTTTGGGCACACCGACTTCATCAACAATTTCTTTGATTCCAGTTCCATTGTAACCGTTTTCAGCAAACAGTCTAAGTCCTGTCTGAAGGAGCTTTGTCCTGGCTTCTATTTTTTGTATTCTTTTTTTCATAAACATTAAAATATGACCGGTCGTCTTGATTGTCAATAAAAAAAGCTTTAAGCCCATGAAACAATTCAAACTATAAGGATGCCGATCCTTACATTGAATTTGTAAGTACTCATGCATATCTTTTTCGGTATTCCACAGAGATATGCCGTTGATATTTATGGATTTTATTTTGAGGAATATATACTCGGGTACTTATTTATCACGGGTGTCTCCAAATTCAGTAAAGTTTCTCTCTTCAGCGGGCTGAATAATCTCAAGGATATCACCATCGATAAGCGTTTTTCAGATATTTGCGGTTATACCCAGGATGAGCTGGAGAGCGTTTTCTCGGGCTGGATAGGCGACACTACGGATCTGGTCAAGGTCAAGACCTGGAACAACGGCTATAGCTGGCTGGGGCGGGAGGTTTATAATCCCTTTGATATTTTGCTTTATCTGGATAGTGGTGAGTTTCGGAATTTCTGGTTTGAGATCGCTACCCCAACGTTTCTGATCCGCCTGCTACAGGAAAAAAATATTTCATTCCGGCATTGCATGATTTAAGGGCCAGGGAAAAGATTCTGGGCAGTTTTGATGTGGATCGCCTGGAGATCGAAACCCTTTTGTTCCAGACAGGTTATTTAACCATAAGGGGAATCCGACATATGGGGGGCATGCGCTGGTTTCAGCTTGGCTATCCCAATCAGATCGCACAATTAGACAATGGAAATTTATAAGAAAGTCTCAGCAACGTGCTGTAATTAAAAGACTTTCATTTTTCGTTGTGGCTGGTCTTACAGCCATGTATGTTACATGGGATCATCTCAAACCTTACAAGCCGCAGCACCCATGATGCGGGATCTTGCACAACAATATGATAATGAGGAACTTGCCGCTGAAGCCAATTACCTGGATGAGTTTTCTGACAAGGTTCAGGATAAAAACGAGCGTACATATTCACGTAAATCCATGCGTTATTCCAGTATTAATGCCCAGCGGGGAAAAAGGTAAGGTAAGGTTTTTCGTTTATTTCGTTTTCTTAAAGATACTTTGGCAGGCAATGTGGAGAGTCCCCGGTGAAAAACAGCCCGGTGAAAAACAGCCCGGTCAAAACTTGTTCTGCCATTTTTTTATAAATTCGGGCGCTAAATCTAATTCGTTAAACCAACAAAATATATTAAGAGTAACATTAAATTTTTCAATTCCGTGCAATTGCTTAAAAATAGCCCTGTTGTCTTCAAATGATGATGATGGCAAGTACCCGAGCATATATTCCTCGTAAATATTCGGGCAGCACCCCATATTCGTCCTTTTTGGCCAGCTCACATAAGTACCCGAGTATATATTCCTCAAAATAAAATCCATAAATATCAACGGTATATCTCTGTGGAATACCGAAAAACATATGCATGGGTACTTAGCATTAGTATGCTACGCAGTCTCAAATAGACGAATATGGGGCACTGATCAAACATTTACATTGCAACCCAAATATTTACTATCCCTCAAAATAAAATCCATAAATATCAATAACATACTTCTGTTAATCTTGAGAGAAGAGGCACAGGCCAACTATCTCAATTGTTTGCCGAAGCCATTGAAAAAAAGGATGGGGTGCCTGTACCTCCATCAGCCGCCACCAACTGTTTGTGCATGAGGACATCCCTGTGTTATATTGGCGGATGACAAGGTAAAAATCATCCATCAGGCCGGATGTCAGGTTCTTCCGGTGGAAGCGGTTCAAGATTCCTTTGGTTCTTCAGCCTGGGTGACCTTGACCAAAAATCGTATCAAACAGCTTTGGCCT
>Ga0208900_1001496_pt1 | contig 12325 bp, 10 predicted proteins | sample AntAceMetag02UKK_FD_184763 | JGI IMG/M metagenome (GOLD analysis project Ga0208900, IMG submission 184763) | Saline lake microbial communities from Ace Lake, Antarctica - Antarctic Ace Lake Metagenome 02UKK (SPAdes) (version 2) | ecosystem: Environmental > Aquatic > Non-marine Saline and... | reverse complement strand
CACTCTTTCATTTTGTGACATGCAGAGCTATAATCGAATCCTTCCATCAAAATAAAATCTATTGATGCAAGGCTTTTGAACCAACAGCTTCCAAAACCTTGCAGAAGGAAAAAATATTTGGCTTAATGGACTGTGTTCACACTTTACTAAATTTGCAGCATGTACTAATCCTTCATGCTGCATTTTTTATGGAAACCTTCGCGCAAAAAGTCATCAACTTTCACCGTCAACTCGAATTAAACCAAACGCTTCAGGAGGTGGAAGTTATGAATCCTTTCAAAAAACCTGAGGTAATGGGACTGGTGGAGCAGTTTTTCCTGAAATATTTCAGCGATCACAATTCCCGGTCTTTCCTTTTCGGGATAAACCCCGGGAGGCATGGTGCGGGTATTACGGGTATTTCGTTTACCGATCCTGTAAATCTTGAAGAAAAATGTGGAATCAAAAACGATTTTGATAAAAAACACGAACTTTCATCACTGTTTATTTACCAGGTAATTGAAGCTTATGGTGGCCCCGAAAAGTTTTACAAGTCATTTTTTGTAACGGCTATTTCACCTTTGGGCTTTACTAAAAATGGGATCAACATCAACTATTACGATGAAAAGCCCCTGCAGCAAAGCCTCGAACCATTTATAAATGAAACAATGCTGAAGCAGGTCGCTTTGGGTGCCCGGCGAAAATGTGCTATTTGCATTGGCGGTGGTAAGAACTACAAGTTTATGAAGCAATTAAATGATAGCTTGAAAATTTTTGAGGAAATCATCCCGCTCGATCACCCGCGGTTTATCATGCAATATCGCCGGAAGGTTGTGGGTGAATATGTTAAAAAATATTTGGATGCTCTTAATTATTGTGAATCACAAAATTTAAGCTAAACCTTTTATAGTATTGGATTGTTTCTTTTGTAAATAACCATAATTATGGATGATTACGAAAAATCCTTACGCAAAAAGATGAGAAGAGATACAATAATAGGTGTATGTATCATCATATTTATCCTGGGTGTTTTTTTGCTTGTTTCCCTTTATCCCTGATCAGCCTTATTGCTTGAAAATTATTTTTTAACCCTACCCATCTCCTGACGAGTAAAAGCAACACTCCCCCCTCAATTCAAAATTAAATCAAGTATTTTTCATTTTTATCATGTTACTTTGGATAATCTTTATAATTTTATCTGCTAATAAGGAAATCTTTACCAAATTGTTCAATAATTATTTTAACCAAAAATTTTTAATATGAAAATTACAATTGTAGGTACCGGCTACGTTGGCTTAGTTACGGGCACATGTTTTTCGGAAGTGGGTATTGATGTTACCTGTGTTGACATTGACGAAAAAAAAATTGAAAACCTGAAAAAAGGTATCATCCCCATTTTTGAACCCGGTCTTGAACCCATGGTTCTGCGGAATGTTGAAAAGGGAAGGTTGCATTTTTCAACCAGCCTGGCATCAGCCTTAGATGGTACCGATGTTATTTTTTCGGCGGTAGGCACACCACCTGACGAGGATGGAAGCGCTGACCTGAAATACGTTTTGGATGTAGCCCGCGAAGTTGGAAAAAACATGAACGACTATGTTTTGATGGTAACCAAAAGTACGGTTCCTGTGGGTACAGCTGCTAAAGTGAAAAACGCCATCCAGGGGGAGCTGGATAAAAGAGGTGTAAAAATCGAGTTTGATGTCGCGTCAAATCCCGAGTTCCTCAAAGAGGGTGCTGCTGTTGACGATTTTTTAAAGCCCGACAGGATCGTGGTTGGTATTGAATCGAAAAAAGCCGAAAATGTTATGAATCGCCTGTACAAACCATTTACACTTAATGGCCATCCGGTAATTTTCATGGATGTTCCATCAGCCGAAATGACAAAATATGCTGCCAACGCGATGCTTGCCACCAAGATCAGCTTTATGAATGATGTGGCAAATCTTTGCGAAATTATGGGAGCAAATGTTAATTGGGTGAGGAAAGGTATTGGCTCTGATTCGAGGATTGGTAAGAAATTTATTTATCCCGGCATCGGTTATGGTGGCTCCTGCTTCCCGAAAGATGTAAAAGCATTAATAAAAACTGCCGATCAGCATGGCTATGAACTTAGGGTGCTCAAGGCCGTGGAAGACGTGAATGAATCACAAAAATCGGTGCTTTTTAATAAGCTGTCGAAATATTTTGACGGGAAGCTCGAAGGTAAAACCGTTGCCATGTGGGGGCTTTCGTTTAAACCACAAACCGACGACATGCGCGAAGCACCCTCATTGGTGCTGATCGAAAAACTAATTGCAGCCGGTGTAAAAGTTAAAGCTTACGACCCCGTGGCCATGGAGGAATCGCAAAAAAGGATAGGTGATGTTGTTGAATATTCAAAAGATCAATATGAAGCGCTGATTGATGCTGATGCCTTGCTCATCGTTACAGAATGGCCCGAGTTTAGGTTCATGAACTTTAATGTTGTGAAAAAATTACTCAACAATCCTTTGGTTTTTGATGGTAGAAATATTTACGATCCGGTTGAAATGAAAGATCTTGGATTTGTGTATTCCTGTATTGGAATCAAAAATGATTAACTTTTTATAAATAATATTCTGCCTGTTTATCCGGTAATTAAAAACACGGATCAACAGGCAGTTTTTTTAATATCTTGAATTATGAAGAAAAAAATATTGGTTACCGGAGGTGCCGGATTTTTAGGCTCGCATCTTTGCGAAAAATTGTTGAAATTGGGTAATGAAGTAATTTGCATGGATAATTATTTTACCGGGCAAAAATCGAATGTTGTCCACCTGCTCGACAATCCATTTTTTGAGTTGGTAAGGCACGATGTTACCATACCTTTCTTTATCGAAGTAGATCAAATCTACAACCTGGCCTGCCCAGCTTCACCCATTCATTACCAGTACAACCCCATCAAAACCATTAAAACATCGGTAATGGGCGCTGTAAATATGCTTGGGCTTGCAAAACGGATTGATGCGCGAATTTTACAGGCTTCAACTTCCGAAGTTTATGGCGACCCGGAAGTTCACCCGCAAACCGAAAGTTACTGGGGGCATGTTAATCCCATCGGTATTCGTGCCTGCTACGACGAAGGAAAGCGTTGTGCTGAAGCCCTATTTGTAAACTACCACCGGCAAAACAAGGTGAAGATAAAGATTCAAAGGATATTTAATACCTATGGCCCCAGGATGCACCCCAACGATGGTCGTGTGGTTTCAAACTTTATAGTTCAGGCATTGAAAGGAAATGACATTTCGATTTATGGCGATGGAATGCAAACTCGTAGTTTTTGCTATGTTGACGATTTGCTGGAAGGTATGGTAAGGCTAATGAACTCGCGCGAAGATTTTACCGGACCCGTAAATATTGGTAATCCAAACGAATTTACCATCAAAGAACTGGCTGAACTGGTTATTGAATTAACAGGCACCAAATCAAAAATAATTTTTGAGCCTCTGCCTGCTGACGACCCCATGCAACGCCAGCCAAATATCGATCTCGCAAAAAAAGAGCTCGGCTGGGAACCCAAAATCCAATTGCGCGAAGGATTGATAAACACCATAAATTATTTTAAATCCATCGACTTAAAGGACATTTAAAACCATGAATATTTTAGTTACAGGAAGCAACGGCCAACTGGGAAACGAGATTCGTAAACTTGCCGGTCAGTTTAACAGCTATAAGTTTTTCTTTACAGATGTTGCTGAATTGGACATCACTAATCCGGATGCCGTTGAAACGTATGTAAACCAAAATCAGGTAAACTGTATTATAAACGCGGCGGCTTACACGGCGGTAGATAAAGCCGAAGAGCAGCCTGATGTGGCTAATCTGATTAATGGCGAAGCAGTGGGCAACCTTGCCATTGCTGCAAAAGCTGCCGATGCCTTGCTGGTTCATGTTTCTACCGATTATGTGTTTGATGGCACGGCGCATCAACCCATCTACGAAAGTGCAACACCAAATCCGGTTTCGGCTTACGCGGTTTCAAAATTTTTGGGCGAACAGGAATTGCTACAAAATGCAGGGAAAGGTGTGGTTGTTCGTACATCATGGCTGTACTCCGAGTTTGGGAACAATTTTGTAAAATCGATGATAAAATACGGGCGTGAGCGCGATGAACTGAACGTGGTTTTCGACCAGGTTGGAACACCAACCTACGCCGCCGATCTTGCTGTATTAATTTTGAATTTAATCCCCGAATGGATTAAGCTTGAAAAACCGGAAATTTTCCACTTTTCCAACGATGGGGTGGCAAGCTGGTACGATTTCGCCGTTGCCATTCACGAGTTTGCAAAAGTTGATTGCAGGGTAAATGCCATCGAAACCAAAGATTATCCTTTGCTGGCGCAACGGCCATTTTACAGCCTGATGTCGAAAGACAAAATAAAGAAGGCTTATAATTTACAATTGCCTCACTGGCGCGAAAGTTTAAAGAAATGTGTTGAGGTAATTTTAGAAAACGAGAATTTGGTTCATTAATGCTCGTCTTTTAAGTAATGTTTCCCGCAGATTTCGCAGATTAGCGCAGATAAAATCTTCGCTAATTAGTGTCCGTCCATAAAGTAAGTTTTTTTTGAAATATCAATTTCCACATCCTTTAGGTTGTGGATTAAATTGATGTGAAAAGGCGGGGGAGGCATTGCTAAATTCATTAATCCCCGGGTTATTCCATTGGAATCCCTTCGGGAAAACCCGGGGCTAGTGAAAAACATTGACTTTATGAATACGCACTAATTTGGCGAGATACATGATCTGATATTTCCAATTAAAAATAAACTTTAGGATGGGAATTAGAAAATTCAAGCTTTCAGAAGCAACTATATTTTTGGGCTTACTTTTACTGGTAAGCCCATTCGTTTATTCCGAAATAATTCTTGATCCTGTTTTGATTCCCAGGGTGCTGTATTTTGCAGCTTTATTGATGCTGTTTATTATTTATCGTTTAATTTTTAAAATCAACAAAACCGGGAATCTGTCAGTTTTTTCAAACCCGATGGTTTGGGTTTACCTGGGCTTTGTGCTGTTTTCGGGCGTATCAGTAATTGTATCGGTAAATACCGGCGAAGGGATCTGGGAGTTTTTGAGGGTTTGTTTGTACTTTGTTTTATTTCTTGTTGCAGTTTTAATTTTAAAAGATGAAAAAAAATACAAAATCATTCTTCCGGAAATCTTCATCCCGTTTTCGGCAATCATCATTATTTACGGAGTTATTCAACTCGTTGATGTCCTGAAAGCCGGCCCGCTCGACCATCAAACTTCATATCTTATAAATGGCGTATTTGCTCACCGGAATCTTTATGCGCAAATGCTTTTTATGGCTATAGCATTTTTACTCATGGGTGCTTATTTTCTGAGAGGTCTGTTAAGATGGGTAACATTATGTTTAATGTGTTTATCGCTGGTTTTAATTACATTGCTCCTTGTTAAATCGGTTTGGATGGCTTTGTTAGCATCAACTGTGTTAAGTTTTATTTTGTTGTTGATTTTTAGAAAAGGATTTAAAATCTCGTTTCCGGTTTTTAAACGCTTGCTTATTTATACTTTCGCAGCTATGATGATCGTGTTTATATCGGTTGCTGTATATTCGAGGTTTAATACCATCGAAATCTATAAAAAACAAACCTATGCTTTAAAAGATTACAGTTTTGGTTCTGCCGCCGAACGGGTACACCTGTGGGAGAAGTCGGTTGAAATGTTCAAGGACAGCCCGGTGATTGGCCTCGGCCTGGGCAACTGGAGGGTTTTTCTGCCCCACTATGAAACCTCGGGTTTGCGCTCTGCCGAAGGCGAAATTATTTACCAACGTCCACACAACGATTTTTTGTGGGTTTTGGCCGAGCGTGGAATGGTAACCTTTGGGTTTTATCTACTGCTTTTTTTAATCAGCATTTTTTACCAAATCAGGATTATACAAAAGTCCCCTGATAAGGAAGAGCGATACTTCGGGCTCTTCCTGTTATTTTTTATGATTGGATATATGGTATTTGCCTCTCTTAGTTTTCCTATGGAAAGGCCAACACACACAATGATTTTGAATTTGGTATTTGCACTTTCATTGATAAGCTATCATAAAACTCAACAGCAAAAGGAGGTTTATAAGTCAAAGTATTTAAGTTTATTATTAACGATAAGTTTCGTGATTTTGGCAGGTATCCTTTACCTTGGGTTTGGCAGATTTAAAAGTGAGATGCATACAAAAAACGCATTAGACTTCCGGGCTGATAAAAAGTGGCAGCAGGTAATTGATGAAATCGACAAAGCAGAAACATATTTTACAAAATTAGACCCAACCGCGACTCCTCTAAGATGGTACAGCGGTTTAGCATGGTTTAATTTAGGGGAAATGAAAAATGCTGAAACCGATTTTATGAAAGCATACAAGGCAAACCCTTACCATTTGCACGTTTTAAACAATTTGGGAACAATTTGCGGAAACCGGGGAGATTACAAAAAAGCAATTACTTATTATAAAGAAGCTGTTAGGATTTCTCCCCAATTTTGGGATGCAGCCCTTAATCTTAGCGCTTCCTTGTTCAATATGCAGCAAATAGACTCAGCTTATGCTGTTTTGCGTAATGTTCCAAAGGAAAATAGTAATCCCAATTATAAAAACATTGTCCAGGCATTGGTTTATCAGAAAATCGAAAATTTAAAAAAAACTGTTGACGATCGTGAGTTGGAATTAATATTAACACGCATTCGAAACTCTAATGAGTGGATGCTTAAAGTACATCAGCAATCTATTAATGATAATATTTCTTTAGAAAAGCTTATGTTCGCCGAATCTATTTATATGCTTCAAACAGTGGATAGCGCTGTTGATAAAGAAAGGGCAGATTATTTGCGGCAAAAATACATATCGGAATAGGGAAATGTTTTTTTTGTTTTTTTGAGAAAAACCTTTTAGTCAGCCGAACTATTTTTGTAATTTTGCTTTTGTTGAATAAAAAAATGATAAACTTGTAAGTAAAATAATTTAACAATTAGTTGAGCCGAATGAAAACAAAACTGCTGAAAAAAATATTCAAAACAGTACTTGTAATTGCAACAATGGGGTTGTTTCTTTCAAATACGATGGCTGTTTTTGGGCAAAGTCTTACAGGAGTACAACCCAACCAAGGAATGCAAGGCCAGACCATTGAGCTTTTGGTGAGTGGCCAAAATACAAACTTTATGCAGGCAAGCAATGTGTCTGTCAGGTTGCAACAGGGTACTTCCACCCTTATCTATCCTTACCAAACCAATGTGGTTTCAAATTTACAGTTAAGCTCAACTTTTGGCATTGCTTTTAGCAACGAGCCCGGTTATTACGATATAAGGGTTTATAATGAAATTGATGGTGAAATGATTCTTGAGGATGCTTTCCAAATCATCGAAAACCCCGATCAGCCCGAATTAATCAGCATAGAACCTGATATTGCCGAAAAGGGGCAAACCCTTAACTTGTTGGTTTCAGGGCAATTCACGCATTTTCAGGCAAGCAATACTACTGTATGGCTTCAGCAGGGAACCGGGACGATTTATCCTAATTATTTCCAAACATTGAATAATTCAGAACTTCTCCCCAACTTTACCTTCAATAATTATTTACCCGTGGGGCTTTACGATTTGCACACAAACAATAGCATTGATGGGGAACTTGTCCTTGAAAATTCCTTCACTTTGCTTCCCGGATTCTCACCCAACATTACCGAAATGCAGCCCTCAACTGCAATACAGGGTTCATTGCTGGGTTTTGATATTTATGGCGATAATACCCACTTCGAGGATGCCTCCATAGTGTTGGCCTACCTCGAAAATTCAAACAATCAAATTATTGAATTACTTTTCGATAACCAATACCAGATTTGGACTAATGAGCAAATCGAGGGCGCTATCATTATTCCTTATAACTCTTCACCCGGCATTTACGATTTGCATGTATATAATAACATTGATGGTTCGTTGGTTTTGCCCCAAGCCTTTTCTGTAAATCCCAATTCAGAATCACCTGAGATTTTATCCATCAATCCAACTTCCTGTTATACCGGCCAGGAGGTAATTGTTGATGTACAAGCCCAAAATACGTGGTTTGATTGGAGTAATGAGCTATATGTTAGTTTAAAGAAAAGTAATTCGAACGAACGAATTTGGGCCACAAGTTTCCAAATTGAAAATCTTGACCAACTTTCAGCACAATTTAATATTCCTTTGTCTGCATCCGCCGGGCTATGGGATTTTACGATAAGTGATGATATTTGTGGTGAGATGGTGCTGGAAGGTTCTATGACGGTAATTGATACGATTGCCGGAACAAATAAATATGAAGAACAGTCGGCACTTAAGCTGTTCCCTAATCCTGCCAAAGGGCATTTTAAACTATCAACACCACACAGGTTGGAAGAATGTAAAGTGATTATTTACAACCTTTCCGGCCAACGAAAGGAATTTGATAATATCACCTTTCTTCCCAATCAACCCGTGCAATTTAATATTCAAAATCTAAGCGATGGATTTTACTTTGTGCAAATTATATCATATAAAGAAACGCTAATTAAAAAACTAATAAAACAATAAATAATATGGCAAAGAAGCAAATTGACCCGGTAGTATTAGAGCGGGCAAACGAATGGCTCAAAGGTGGCTACGATAAAGAAACAAAACAAACCATCACTGATTTAATGGAAAACAACCCGGACGAGTTGGTAGAATCGTTTTATCGCGATCTGGAATTTGGAACCGGTGGTTTAAGGGGTATTATTGGAGTAGGCACCAACAGGATGAATAAATATACCGTAGGCGCTGCAACCCAGGGTTTGGCCAATTACCTTAAAAAGGTTTACCCCAAAGGGCAGGAACTGCGTGCTGCCATTGCTTATGATTGCAGGAATAAAAGTGATTTTTTTGCCCAGGTAACTGCCGATGTTTTCTCGGCAAACGGGTTTAAGGTTTACCTTTTTAATGACTTGCGTCCTACCCCTGAACTCTCCTTTGCTATCCGGCATTTTAAATGCCAAACCGGGGTAATGGTTACTGCATCACACAATCCGAAAGAGTATAATGGCTATAAAGCCTATTGGGACGATGGTGCGCAAATGATTCCGCCTCACGACAAAAATGTAATCGATGAAGTGAAAAAAATTAAGGTAGCCGATGTTAAGTTCAAAGGTGTAAAAGAAAATATCGTGATGATTGGTGATGAGGTTGATGAGCTTTATCTTGACGAAGTTCAGAAACTCTCAGTTTCGCCAGGTTCAAATAAACGTCAGGCAGGGCTAAAACTCGTTTATACGCCTTTGCATGGAACAGGAGTAAAATTGGTACCAGCAATCCTTGATAGATTTGGATTTGAAAATGTTTTTAAAGTTTACGCGCAAGATGTTACCGACGGAAATTTCCCCACGGTTATATCGCCAAATCCCGAAGAGCCGGCCGCCCTTCAAATGGCACTCGACAAAGCCCGGAAAGTTGATGCCGAACTGGTGATGGCCACCGACCCTGATGCTGACAGGGTAGGCATTGCCGTTAAAAATCATCACGAAAATCTTGTCCTTTTAAATGGAAATCAAACTGCCTCATTTTTAATATATTACATGCTTACATTATGGGATAAAAAAGAAAAACTTACAGGCAATGAGTTTATAGTAAAAACCATTGTAACCTCGGAGCTTTTGGTTGACATTGCCAAAAAATTTAAAGTTGAATGTTTCGATTGCTTAACCGGCTTTAAGTGGATTGCCGATGTAATTCGTAAAAATGAAGGAAAGAAAAAGTTTATTGTTGGTGGCGAAGAAAGCTATGGTTACTTGATTGGTGATTTTGTGAGGGATAAAGATGCTGTGTCTTCCTGTGCTATGATTGCTGAGGCTGCTGCCTGGGCTGCCAACCAGCGTAAGAGTGTTTTTGATGTCCTCATCGATATTTACCTCGAATTTGGTTTTTATAAAGAAAGCTTGCTTTCTGTTACTAAAAAAGGGAAAGCCGGAGCCGAGGAAATTCAAAAAATGATGGAAAATTTCAGGACAAATCCACCGAAGAAGATTGATGGTTCTGATGTTATTTTTATCAAGGATTACCTGGTAAGTAAAGAAATGGATATTCGGGCAGGAAGTGAAAAGCCCATCGATTTGCCAAAATCCAATGTGCTACAATTCTTTACGGCTGATGGTACAAAAATTAGTATGAGACCTTCGGGAACCGAACCCAAAATTAAGTTCTATTTTGGTGTGAAAGATAAATTGCCTTCCAGGGAGCAATTTGATGAGGTAAATGAAAAACTCGACAAAAAGATAGAATCGGTAATTAAAGATTTAAAACTCAAATAGGCCGAAATCAAGTTATAAACAAAAAGAAACGCCATCCCGAAGCTTCGGGATGGCGTTTCTTTTTTTTGAATTATGGAATATTATTCACAATTACAGTGTCCTGAACACTGTTGTTCCCGGCACTTCCTGTTGCTTTTAATATTACAATATAAGTGTTGTTTTCCTCAAAAGTATGTGTTGGGCTGACGAAGGTAACTTTGTTTGTGCCATCCCCAAAATTCCATTCATATACATCGGCATTAGCACTTTGGTTTGTAAAAATTACTTCCCCTGGATTTGTGGTTAGTTCATAAGAAAATCCTGCAACAACATCTTTATTGTCATCCTTCTTGCAAGCACTCCAAATTAATAATCCCGCGATTATAATAATTGGAAAAATAGCTTTGAATTGTTTCATATTAGTATAATTTTTGTTAGTCTGCAAAAGTATAAAAAGCCCGGAAAGAATAATGAAGTTTTATAAAAACAACATTAAACATGAAAGAAATTGAAAATGGGATTTATTTTCTGATCTTACCATTTGAAAACAAATACCTTATAAATAAATTTATTATGGTAAATTAGGAAGTAAGCGGTTCAATAAGTCTGAACTGTTGGCAGGCTTAAAAAAAAATCATTCCTTTGCAGCGCTTGAACATTGAAATTAAATACAATATTTAACAATACTAATGTGGAATATTCATAATCGAATGTTTCATTTTTTTTAATCAAAGATATAATTTATGAAAATTGAAGATGATAAGGTAGTTGGCATTCATTACACGCTAAAAGACAATGATGGAAATACACTGGATTCCTCTGCAGGAAAAGATCCACTGTTTTATTTGCATGGCTATGGTCAACTTGTTCCCGGTCTCGAAGATGCACTTGAGGATAAAGCTGTAAAAGAAAGCTTTAGTGTTAAAGTTTCGGCAGAAGATGGATATGGTGATTACAACAAAGAACTTGTTTACGTTCTCGACAGGTCAAAATTTCCGGAGCCGGAAAAAGTTGGAATTGGAATGGCTTTTACTTCAAAAACCAAAGAAGGACAATTTAATCTCAATGTTGTTGGTGTAGATGGCGATAAAATTACGCTTGATGCAAATCATCCACTTGCCGGCAAGGAACTAAATTTTGATGTGGAAGTTACTGAAATTCGGGATGCAACAAAAGAAGAGATTACACATGAGCATGTTCATGAACCTGGTGGACACCACCATTAATATTGGTTTGTAGGCCGGGGGTGAAAACTTTTTTAAATTAATTGATTTTTCTTTTTGTAAATTAAAAATTAATTCGATCTTTGCACCCCCGAAAACGGGAAATAGTTCTTTAAGAGATTTTGAAAAATGGCAAAGGCCATTACGTTATTTTCCACTTGGAGAGGTGGGTGAGTGGCTGAAACCATCCCGCAGTTGCGGGACTAAACAGCGTACATACTCTTTTAATAACTTTGGAGAGGTGGGTGAGTGGCTGAAACCATCCCGCAGTTTCGGGACTAAACAGCGTACATACTCTTTTAATAACTTTGGAGAGGTGGGTGAGTGGCTGAAACCATCCCGCAGTTGCGGGACTAAACAGCGTACATACTCTTTTAATAACTTTGGAGAGGTGGGTGAGTGGCTGAAACCACATGTTTGCTAAACATGCGTACTGAGAAATTGGTACCGGGGGTTCGAATCCCCCCTTCTCCGCCAGTTCATTAAATTATAGGTGTAAACGATGTTCGGTTAGCGTGTCCCGACTTTTGCAGTCGGGAAGGTCGTCCGGATAAGTTCTTAAAAAATAGTACGGGGTATAGCGTAGTCCGGTTAGCGCGCCTGCTTTGGGAGCAGGAGGTCGGGTGTTCGAATCACCCTACCCCGACACTGAAAATAAAGGAGTTAAGTTAAATCTTAACTCCTTTTTTGTTTTAAAAAACGTAGTCGGTTAGCGTGTCCCGACTTTTGCAGTCGGGAAGGTCGTCCCGCTTCGAATCACCCTACCCCGACACAGAAAACTAAGGGGTTAAGTTAAGTCTTAACTCCTTTTTTGTCTATTGTCCG
>Ga0208900_1001495_pt1 | contig 12326 bp, 7 predicted proteins | sample AntAceMetag02UKK_FD_184763 | JGI IMG/M metagenome (GOLD analysis project Ga0208900, IMG submission 184763) | Saline lake microbial communities from Ace Lake, Antarctica - Antarctic Ace Lake Metagenome 02UKK (SPAdes) (version 2) | ecosystem: Environmental > Aquatic > Non-marine Saline and Alkaline... | reverse complement strand
TACGTCATCAAACAAAAATCTTATAAAGCTCTTAACGACATTGTTAACCTTATGCAAGAATATCCAGATTCAAAATTCGAAATCGAAGGACACACCGATAATGTTGGTAGTGAAGCTGATAATCAGATTCTATCGGAAAGCCGGGCTTACGCACTGAGACAATATTTTGCTGACAAAGGTATCGACCCCAAACGAATGACTTTTACAGGATATGGCGAATTACGTCCCAGGGCTACAAATACTACACCCGAAGGCAGGGCAAGCAACCGACGCGTTGAAATACGCCTTGTTCAATAAAACAATCCCCCAAACCCCCATTTCCCTAATTTTTAAAAGGGCTTTTTGCTTCATTGCAAATTGCCCTTTTTTTAATCCACTCTATTGTCAGAATTTTTTATCGACTAGCCCTATCGGATGCAAGGAAGTGCTAATTATGATTTCAAAATCAACTACACCAATAATCAACTCTTCTTCAGTAATTACTTCAACTTTCCATAATCCTGGTTTTGCATTATTCTTGAATGTATAACCACGATAACCAGCATCTCTGCCTCCGGTAATATCAAAACCTAAATCCTCCACAATTTCCCATTTATTGGTACTATCGTTACGCCATTTCCAACGGTGAAATATCGATTTTTCTATACGTGTTGGAGCAAATATTGAAGTGAAAACATAAACTGTTTCACCAGGATTGTAAATGAATTTTAGCCTGTGCTCTCTCCAGAATACGTACCACTCATCAGTTTCGTAGGTTACAACATAGTTGTTATTTGATACTTCAATATTGTGCGCTACAATGCCACTTTCCAGAGCAAGAGGTACAGGCGGAATGAGGTTGAAAAAATAAAATAAAAACGTTTGTACTCATTACTTTGATGAAAACAGGTATGATAAAGGTGAAAAAAGTGAAGCTTACAAAAAAATAGATACTAAATTGTAAATACTTATTGGATATTCGTTTTTTAAGAAACTCATTGGCAATAAGCAACGCAACCAGGATGATAAAGAATGATATTGTTTTAGACAGTGAAACACTTCTGAAGAAATAAAGAACAAAAGCACTGGAAAGTCCGCCAAAGAAAAACTGAATTGCTAAAGGCAAATATTCTTCATATCGTGCAAGAAATGTATTTTTCAACTTGCCATCGTCAGCTAAATTATAGAGATAAAGTGAAACCGTTAATAAGGCCATGTACAGGCACAAGGCAATTAAATCGTACAATCGGTCAATGCGTCCAAGGGTTAATGAATCAAAGATAAACCCACCGATAAAAAAAATAAGAGGACATATTTTTGATGCTTCCGTATGTATCTTCGAAACCCGCTATTTCTAAACTTAACTAATGTTCTTTTCATATAAATTTTGGAGGAGTTTAAATATTAAAGAATAAAAGAGATAGCAAATTCTACTTTATACAAACTCTGCTCCTGACATTCCGATTTTACTTTAGTCAGCTCTGAGTCAGTAGAAATTCAGCAAGAATTATCGCTGAACTTCCCCGAAAGTATTCATTTTTTCGATGCTCTTTGTTTTTATAATTGTTTTTATAATTTCCTTTTCTCTCGATAACTGATGGCTATCGGGGGTGGGATGCAGTGCAGGAAACTTCCTCTAAAGCCGAATGTGCTTCGACTTAGCAAAACCCACTTTTGGGGAACGAAGTAAGTCCCGAAGTTTCAGGATTCGTGCTTCCCGACTATCAACAAAGTTATTTTCTGAATATATCAATTTCCAGGGGCGATGACCAGAGGTGAATTTTGACTTACCGGCATTATGCTCGTTGAACCTGTTTTCAACATTCATTGCCATTCCCACATAGTGCTTTCCCGAGGATAAACTTTTCAAAACATAAACTGACCACATAGCTTTAAAATAAAAAAGCCATCTCTTTGTTGAGATGGCTTTTGGTTGTAGTCCGTAGGGGAATCGAACCCCTGTTACCAGGATGAAAACCTGGCGTCCTAACCCCTAGACGAACGGACCGTTATTTGATAAGAACTTGCTTTTCTGTGAAAGCGGTTGCAAAAGTAAAAGTTATTTTTAATTCAACAAATATTTTTATCAAATAATTTATTTTTTTTTCAATTATTGTATTACAAGTTCTTGCCTGTAAAAATCATCGCCATTTCTTACAATCAAAACATAAAGTCCGGGTAAGAAATCTGAAACATTAAGAGTGTAATTTTCAGTTCCTTCGTTAGCATTAACGCGCTGATCAAAAATCTTTGAGCCTTCCAAATTAAATATGGTTAGTTGGGTTTTGCCGGCAACCTGCTTGGAAAGGCTTATTGTCATATCATTTGTGGCCGGATTAGGGTAAACTGATAAGAGGCCGTTTGATGATGCAAAACCATCACCCACACCAACAGTTTCAGGAGCATAATATGCTTCAAAACCCTGCCCGGTAATACCATTATTGCTTACAAAAACAATAAAGAATTTTCCACTTGGTGAAGTTATCGGTTCAGGAAGAGTGCCCTGTGTGTAGTCGCCCGAAAGCTCGGCCAGCAAGGCCATACCATTAAAATCGTAAACCAGTAATTTGTCATTTCCCGGCTCTGTGTCAAAAAGTGTGAAATAGAGTGTTGTTGGCGAAGCTTCGGCAGGATTTATCATCCATTTACAGTTGGCACCATTATCATAATTAAAGTCGTAGCTTCCGTCCGAAAATTCTCCTATTGGTTCGGAAAGCACTGTCATGCCATTGCACCAGGTAGGTGTATCGGAGGTGTATTCAGTCAGGAAACCGTTTGATGTGTTTTCGCCATTACTTTGAAGAACTATTAAAAGTTGATTTCCGCTTGAGCTTAAGTTAGTAGGAATTTCATTGCCGGTGTAGGACCCGAGGACTACTGATGATTCTGTGGCACCATCATAAACTGTTACATTATCGTCTTCGGCAATATCAAAACGCTCGAAAGAGAGGGTAATGCTGCTAACTGAATCCTCGGCTGATTGTGGGGAGATAAGCCAGCTTACCTGGTTGTCGGAAATATAATTTGCAAGCGGGCCGCTTCCATCTTCAATTGATCCTGATTTACCTGTTATGATTTGCTGTCCGGTATAATTATATGGATAACCGCTGCCGGGAATGAAATTAATTACAGCGCCCTGACCTGAGCTGAAACCACCTACATCATACACTGTGTAAAACCCATTAGAACTTCCGCTCCAGCCAAAATTATAATGAAACAGGTTGGCATCATCGTAGCCATCGCACACGAAAGCATGTCCGCCACTGTTGCTAAACCCTGAGTAATACATAGGCTGGCTAAGATCAATTTGCTCCTTAAGCAGATTAACCCAATTTGTATTTGAATAATCTTCTTTTTGTTTGAAAGAAGCAGCATTTGAATATCCGAAGTGTTGCTTGATTGCACTTGGAACCATCCAACTATAGGCTCCTGAACCATCATTCCCGTACATCATTTCAACAGCTACTCCACAATGATACATCAGTAGCGCAACCTCAGGCATATCTGCATCCATTTCGGTTTGCATGTGGTTGTAGGTATATTCTGCTTCGGCAAAATTTGCAAAAATATATCCGTATTCTTCCCATGAATATCCGTTGCTACCTGTGCCCTGCATGGGGTAGCGCCAGTAGTGCATTACCATCGACATAGCTGTTGCAACGCATCCGGCATAAACGTGGCCACCGGGACCCAAGGGGTCGGCAGGGCAAAACATATTATAAGGGCTGTCCTGATTCCAAAGGTTAATAAGCAATGGGGAAATTGCACGTGAGCCACTTTTAATTGTTAGTTCCTGAGGGTTTTGGGTGGTATAAAATCCCCATTGTTGTGTAATGTCAGCTTCGGGTTCAATATTGTTTTCGCGGATAAAGCCTATCTGGTTAATAAATTCTGAGAGGAAGCTGTCGAAATTTTCATTGATGCCTTTGGCAGGGCAAGAGCCATCCAAATCGTATCCTAAAACAGGAGGCATGGCATCATCGGCCGAAACGATAACAAATCCACCCTTATCAAAATTAATGATGTATAAGGCGGCATCTTCTCCCAAAGATTCGGTTCGGAATTCATTAATTTTTATCGAATTAAAGTCAACCGGGTTTTGTTGGAAACTCCTTTCGAAATAAGCATTTTTAGCTACTTTCTCGGCAGTAGCCTGATCGATAATGTTATTTGCAAACGAAAGTTGTAGAGTGGATAAAAGGAAGGCGAGAATAATAAATCGAATGTTCATGTAAAGAAATTGTTAGTTAGTAAATGAGCCGGCAAAGCTAAATAAATTCTGTAAAGGACAAAGTATCAATTTTATGGACAAGCCCTATTTAACCATTGTGTTTGAGGTTGCCTGTAAATAAAATTGGTATTTTTTATCTCTCCTTATTTATCACTACTTTTTTAAGCAATTGTTTTTTATCAGATGAGTATTTTAGAAAATAGATGCCGGATTTAATACCTGAAATATCTAAACTAATCATATTGGATGGGAAGTCTTCAATCACAGCTTTAAGCACTATTCTACCCAGTTGGTCAATGAGCAGAATTTCGCCCGGCTCGTTGATTTCATCATTAAATGAAATGTTTAAAATGTTTTGTGCCGGAACAGGATAAACCTTGAAAGTATTTTCTTCGTCTATGTTTTCGATATTAACAAGATCGGAATAATAGCCGGCTTCCCAGCCCTGGCCACGCCCGGATTCATCGCTGTGAAAAAGGAAGAAAATTTTACCGCTAAGGGATGTAAGGGGTGGGGGAGGAGCATCCGGCGGATAATATCCGGAATAATCAGCCAAAAGAGTCATGGTTTGGGAATCATAGATTTTTAAATGATCTTGCCCGGCTTCAATGTCGAAACTTGTAAAATAAACTGTAACGGTATTGGCATTGATTGGCATAATTTGCCACATGCAGGTAGAACTGTTATTATAGAAAAAGTCATAGCTGCCATCAGAAAATTCGCCTTGTTGCTCTAGCATTACCGTTGTTCCGCTGCACCATGAAGGTTGATTGCTTTCGAAACTTGCAAAAAAGCCGGGCATCGTATTTACATCATCCGACTCAAATGTAACCAGCATTTTATTGCCTGTTGAACTTATAGTATTGGGAATTTGATCGCCGGAGAAGCTGCCAAGTAATGGAGCAGAAGTGTTTTCGCCATCAAAAATATTTACAAAGTCAACGTCCGTTTCGAGCTTAAATCTCTGGAAAGAAAGCGTAATATTTGTTACTGAATCCTGTTCGTTTTGCGGATCGATTAACCACTGGCACTCCGAATTATTCTGATAATCGAAAACCGGGAAACTGCCATCGGTAAATGTACCGCGCATATAATCAATGTCGTTGTCACCGCTACAAAAATCAGGATAGGTGTAATTTGTGGTGTCGGGAAATGCGTTGATGATAAGTTCTTGTGCGAGGTTAAAATTATTTCCACCCGGTGAAAGTTCTTCAGTATAGAAATACCCATCGTTGCTGCCACCCCAACCCCAGTTGAAGTGGTAAAAATTGTCGCCCTGGTAGCCATCACAAATAAAAGCATGCCCGTTAATATTAGGAACAGACCAGCCGGCGTAATACATCGGTATTTTTTGATCGAGATGAGTTACCAGTAAGCTATCCCAATTCAAGGCTGTGCTATCGCGATAAACATATTGAGTTTCGGGTGAAAATTTGAAAAAAGTTTTCAAGGCATAAGCAGCTTTGTGGTTGTACATGCCCGAACTCTGCGGGCCATAAACCATATCGCAAGCTACGCCAAGATGAAAAATCAGCTCAGCAACTTCAGGATTTGGGTCAGCTAATAAATTCATCATCTGATTGTAATCATAATTTGCATCGGCAAAGTTGGCCGAAACGGTCCCGTAATTTGGATCCTCATAGGAATAGTTACCTGTGCCGGATTCGGGGAATCTGAAATAATAAAGTAATTGTCCCAGGGCTGTAGCCACACATCCAGTAACGCAATGACCGCCTACACCTGCAGGATCGGCAGGGCAAGCAGCATTGTAATATATCCCCTGATCCCAATTTGAAACGAGCATAGGTTCGATTGATCTGTATGAGGGTTTGGTGTATTTATCGATAAAGTGAGGATCGAGATATTTTTCCCAGGTGGCTGCTGTTAGCTTCGTTGGCTGTGCCTGATTTTCGATTGCATTTTGAATTTGCCGTTCATATTGCCCCAGCCATGCAGCCGTGTTGCTATTTTTTTCAGGGTTTTGAAATTTACCTTTAAAAGAGTATGCCAATACCGGGAAGGTATTTTTTGAGTCAGAAATTAAAACAAAACCTTTGTGGATGTTGATAATGTAGTAAATTCCCAGATTATCAAGACTAATTAATTTTATTTCATCAATCGAGATATTATCAAAATCTACAATCTCAAATTGATTTATTCTTTCGAAATAAAAATTGCGGGCTAGCGTGGTAGCTTCCTTTTCGGTGGTTGGATTATTTGCTTGTAAGATCACGGGAACAAGGAATCCACAAAAGAAAAGTGTAAAAATGAGTGTTTTCATATTTGTATAATTTCCTGTAAAAGTAAAAAAAACTTTTCTATGGGTAAGTTGGGAGGTTTTTATAGTTTTTTTCTAATAGGTTTCAGCCTTACAGGCTGAGGGGGCAGTTTGTGGGCGTTTTGTAAGGTCAGGCGATGCCTGACCTTCTGATGTGCCAGCCTTTCAGGCTGTGCAAACAAGGCTCATGTCCAGAAACATTGATTGGTATCTCACGATTTAAAGGATATACACCTTTTCAACCATCGTAAAATCGGAAGTGGAAATGCGCAAGACGTAAAGTCCTGTTTCGAGTTCTGATACATCGAGACGAAAATCAAGTGCAAATCCCAGCTCTACGCTCTTCTGCAAGGAAACCTGCCCCAGCATATTGGTGAGGCTTACTTCAAATTTATTCTTAACAAATTCATCAAATACCACTTTAAGCCGGTTATCGGCAGGATTGGGAAAAACATCTATTCCAAAATACACAGGATTTTCTTTAATCCTGACCATTTCGAGTGTGGCAAACCTAAGCACCACGGGCTCACTAAATCTTTTTAGAAAGATGCGCATGAAATTACATGAATCGAAGGATGGTACATTACCGAAGGCATCGGTGTATTCATCGAGGGGGATAGTAAAATGGTACCAGGTAGTTTCGGTTGTTTCGCCGTTGGGAAGGAGGATATCGGTGGCATACAAAACTTTATCGATAAAACTTTGCCCCACAACCATGTTTTCGGGATCAAGGGAAACCTTGTATTGGTAGTAATTTTCTTTGGTGTTAAGCACTTGATCGAGGTAGTATAAATCCTCCGTGTCAGGGTGATGCGATGCGGTGGTAGGGTAACATTCAGGGTTTTGGGTACTGGTTGGAGAATTCCCTTCGATTCCGTTGAATCGCTCATAGCGCTTTATAACACTTTCGTATGCCGGATCATCATCATAATCAGATCCCCGGAAATAATGGTAATCATCAGCAGAGGGATCTGCCAGTGCTTTTTGGTAAGCCGCGGAGGTATCACCATAAAGCTGATCAATTTTCTGCAGGTAGCTTTCATTAAAAAATTCCGTCTCAAGTGCATTCCGCATTCCATCATAACCCACATCCTGTATTTCTCTGGAAGTACTATTTGAAAAATTTCCAATTTCGGGAAAGGGCGAAAGAGGCAACAACCCCCAAATAGAAGAAGCATTGCTGCCGGGGATTTCGGGATCAGAGATTCCTTGCTCGAAAAACATTTTCCCATCCTGCATCACATCTTCTGAAATATCACCATAATTGAAATAAAGATCGCCCCCGCTTTCAAGGCCATCGATAAAAGGATCCATCAGCCAAAATTCGAGAGATACCGGCATGAGGGTTTCGGCCTGGTAATGCTCTATTTTTCTCATCATTCCACCCCAGCGGCTTTGGGGTTCTTTCAGTTTTCCATCGCTATCCAAGCCTGCCGAAATCCCATCCAGGCCTTCGCTGTCAAAATTGTATGCACCGCGTTCCGAAGGGTAATAAGCCAGGTTGAAAGTAACTATCCTGTGTGGTTCCCCGTTGGGTACATTTTTATCCGGGAAAACTTCGGTTTCTAATACTTGACGAACCTGATTTTTTGAAAGCTCGTTGAAGTCAACATTTGGCGGTCTCAGGTTACCAGTCGTGTCATAAAACAAGGGATCGATAATATTCCAGTTGAGCCTGGCGCGGTTAAATCCGGTACACAGGGTTCCGGGGTAGGTAGCCTCGGGGTACATTTCCGGTTGGCTTTGATGTTGGGGTAGGCTTGCAAGTTTCCAAAAAGCCATGTGCTTAAAGTCCATAGTTATTCTAAGAGTATCACCCCTGCTATCGGAAAATGTCATGGCATTTCTGTTGTCAGAACCTTTCGTAAGCATGGTTTGTGGTGTACCTTTTAGAACGGGAAAAAGAAGCGTGAAGGCAATAAAGAGAAAAGGAAGTTTGATTTTCATTTCGCTTTTTAGGCAAAAATATAAAAAAAAAGGTGGCATCCTGAAGGAAACCACCTTTTTATAATTTATAAAATGTATCGGCTATTCCACAATCACTTTCTGTGTGGAAATGCCATTTACACTTTTTACATTTACTACATAAACACCCTGTGCTAAGCCTGAAATTTCAACTGGAATTAAAGTGATTCCTTCGTTGGCAGTTTTGGAGGATTCGTAAACCTTTTGTCCTGTAACTGATGTTACAGAAACAGTAAGGTTTGAGGGTGTATTGGTAGTGTATTTTATAGTCATCATTTCGTTGGCCGGATTTGGATATATCGAAACCACATCAAAAGGAACTTCTGTCAGTTCATCTACTCCAACAAGGCTACCCAAAATTTTCACGTTATCAACAAACACATTATCTCCTTCGGCAAAGAAGTTATCGAACAATCGGCAACTGGCTTGTAATTGTAACGAGAAATAGTCGCCGGCCCAAGGCTGAAGATTGAATTTATGTTCAACAAAAGGATCTGAATTAGTTGTTGGGTTAAAGTTGAGATTTCCATCAACATCAGGAATCTGCTCTGTTTCGTTTACAAGCACCCTAAACCATGACAGCGTTGCGCCGAGGCTATAGGTTTGTTTTAAATCGAGTACCAGATAAACACCATCAAAATCGGTGGCGTTGATATTACAAACATTGGCTGTTGAGTGGAAAAGCACATTGTCTTCCCAAGCTTGTTCGGGGGTAGTATTGGTTGGACCACCGCTCCATCCTTGCAAGTTGCTAACTCCGGTAAAATGCAAACCGAAGTCGCCGGTATTGGCAGCTCTGCTGTCAACCATTATTGCGGCTTTTTCGTTGGCCATCAGTTCAAAATCGACAGCCATTCCCATTTCAAAACCATCTTCGTAAGGAAGCAACATTCCCGAAACGTTCAGATAATCGACAAAAGTAGTCGATGATGTTCCGTTGGCATTGGTGGCTTCAAAAATTACAGTATAAACACCCGGTTCATTAAACTGAACCAGCGGATTTTGTGAGGTAGCACTTGTGCCACTTACAAATTCGTAAGTATCCGGTTCAAAACTCCAATTCCATGATGTGGGATCATATAGTGATTGATCGATAAATCCTACTGATTCCATAATACAGGCGTTATCGTTATTCGTTGCAAAACTGAGATACGGTGCAGGATTGGCAGTAACTGTAATATAATCTTCTTTTGTCATTGTCATTGTACCAAATTCATTGGTAACTTCAAGAATAACATCAAATGTTCCTTCGGTGCTATAGGTTACAGATGGGTTTTGGCTGCTTGATGTTGCAGGAGTTCCACCTTCGAAAGTCCAACTCCATGAATTTGGAATACCCAGGGTCATATCCTGAAAGTTGATGGTGGTGCCAGGCAGAATCAATGGAACTTCTGTCATGAAATCGGGCAGAGGTTCGTATGGTACGGCCAAAACAGCCTGGTAGGCATTGATGCGCCCTGCACCCAACATGCCGATATAGTCAGGGTTTTGTTCATCGATATTATCACATGATGATTCCAGAATTTCTTCCACCTGATCGGGTGTTAATTCCGGATTGAGGGATAAAATCAGGCTACATAATCCTGCAACCATCGGGCAGGCCATGGAGGTACCTTGATAGGTATCGTAATAACCGTGAGAAGTATAATCCCAGGTTGAGCTTAGGAGTCCCGCAGGGCCTGATGATCCGGCACCGCCGGGAGCTGAAACATCCACCAGCTCAGTGTAATTTGAAAAATCTGATTTTGAATCATTTTCATCGGTTGAGGCAACGGCTATTACATAATTATAGCACGAAGGATAGTGGGGGGTACTTACGTTGTCGTTTCCGGCAGCAGCAACAAAAACAATTCCGTTGCTGTGGCCTGTATTGATGAGGTTTTGAACTGTTTGGGAAAAACTGGATCCACCATACGACATGCTGATGACATTAGCACCATTGTTCATTGCCCACGACATGCCTTCCGTTGCTTTACCAATATGCTCAGGATCGTAATCATAGGATGCTTTCACTGCAATTATACTGGTATTGAACCCAATTCCTGCAACACCAATTCCATTATTAGTTATTGCGCTAGCAAGGCCTGAGCAGTGCGTTCCATGTGACCAATCGCTAGGATTGCCTGTGGTAGGAGGATCGGAACTGTTTGTATTATTTGTTACATCACGCTGAAGGATGATTTTATCAGCCAGGTCGGGATGCTCTGACCAAATAGCATTATCAACAATGGCAACATTTACTTCTGCACTACCATGCGTGATATCCCATGCTTCTTCAGCATGAATCACATCAAGATGCCAGTTCCAGTTGTTTAATCCTGTTACTAAATTGTAAAGTGGATCATTGGGCTGATAGTCGATATATTGCATAGGAACTTTTTCGGCATATTCTATTTCCGGCATTTGTTCCAGCTCGGCAATTGCTTCTTCAAGTTTTTTATGATCTTCAATTTTTAATTCAAAAGTATTGAGGAGCTTCCGGTCGTTTTTATAATCAAACGGGCGGTTGATCGACTTAACATTATATTTAGAAATAACACCGCTAAAATACGCAGCATCAGTTAGGGCAACGGTTTTGTCAGTAGCAACTGCAATTTCCGGATTGTATGAATCAATAAACTTTACATACAATTTGCCGTCCTCAAAATACTTTTCATAATTTTGAGCCTCAGTTTGAACGCTGAATAGCAGCAGTGCGATGAGGGAAATGAATAATGTTCTAAAGAAATTAGAAGTAAGTTTTCTCATGATGTTGGATTTTATGTTTGATAAAAATTTTATTAAATCGATGATCAATAATTATTTAACGTTAGAATTGCAAAATTATGTAAAACATTTAAAAAAAGTAGATAAAAATGAAAATACTGATTAGCAATATTAAAGAATTGGTGCAAACCGAGCTAAAGCCAAAATTAATGGTTTCAGGGAAAGACATGTCGAAAGTGAATTCAATCACTCAGGCCTTTCTCTACATCGAAAATGGCAAAATTGCAGATTTTGGTAAAATGGCAGATATTGAAACTTCAAAAAAAGTTAAGGAGGCCGGCGATGCTCTTGAAATTGACGCCACAGGCAAAATGGTTTTTCCTTCTTTTTGCGATTCGCACACGCATCTTGTCTATCCCTCGAGCAGAGAAATTGAGTACATCGACAAAATTAAAGGTTTGTCCTACGAAGAAATTGCAAAGCGTGGCGGGGGTATTTTAAATTCAGCCCGCAAAATGCAGGAAATTTCAGAGGATGAATTATTTGATTCTGCCATGGGTAGATTGAAAGAAATAATGGAATATGGAACTGGAGCGGTGGAAATAAAAAGTGGATATGGCCTCACACCCGAAAGTGAACTGAAAATGCTTAGGGTGATAAAAAAGCTAAAGGAAAATTCTCCCCTAACCATTGTATCAACATTTTTGGGTGCCCACGCCATCCCGCCCGAATACAAATCGAACCAGGAAGAATATGTAGATTTGATTATAAACGAAATGATCCCACAGGTTGCCTCCGAAGAGCTGGCTGACTATATTGATGTATTTTGTGATCGTGGTTTTTTTACGGTGGAAGATACCGACAGAATTTTGAATGCAGGGATGAAATATGGTTTACGTCCTAAAATACATGCCAATGAGCTTGATTATTCAGGCGGCATTCAGGTGGGAGTAAAATACAATGCCCTTTCGGTAGATCATCTCGAATTTACCGGAAAAGAAGAAATAGAGGCATTGCTTGGTTCTGAGACCATGCCCACTGTGCTTCCCGGAGCTGCATTTTTCCTTAACATGAAATATGCCCCCGCACGCGAAATGATTGATGCCGGCTTGCCGGTAGCCATGGCCAGCGATTTCAACCCGGGCTCATCGCCTTCAGGCAATATGC
>Ga0208900_1001494_pt1 | contig 12329 bp, 7 predicted proteins | sample AntAceMetag02UKK_FD_184763 | JGI IMG/M metagenome (GOLD analysis project Ga0208900, IMG submission 184763) | Saline lake microbial communities from Ace Lake, Antarctica - Antarctic Ace Lake Metagenome 02UKK (SPAdes) (version 2) | ecosystem: Environmental > Aquatic > Non-marine Saline and Alkaline... | reverse complement strand
TGTTGATAGAAAATAATTACCCGGCCAGGTTTCTTTTCTTGTCCCGCCTGCCGGCGAGGTGAAAATCGTAAACCTTTTTGCCGCCGTAGCCTGCCGCAAGCACCATTAATAGTACAACTCCGCTGCCAATGGGAGCGCCACCGCCAACGGGGCCACCGCCGCTTCCGGCATCACCGGGAGGAGTTGCGGGCATTTGGGCAAAAATTGCAAAACTTGCAAATACCAGAAAAACTGTGAGAATGAATATCTTTTTCATATTGAATATTGTTTTAATTGTTTTTTTAAACCCTGTCAGGGCTTTAAGCCCTGACAGGGTTAGCATTATTTACTATTTAATAATTCCTTTTGCCGTAATTACATTCCTGTCCGAAGTAAGCTTTACAATCGCAATACCTTTTATGTTTGTATTGATAGTTGTTAATCCGCCAATGGTAATTTGACGACTGTACAACTTCTGGCCCGTGATATTAAAAATTTCGACCAGGGCAGATTTGCCGTCCATTTCAGGGGCGTTGATGTAGATACTTCCATCGTTCATCCATATTTTACCGGATTGAACACCGGTTTCATTGATGCTTGTTATATTAGTAAAATGAAGGTTAAAACGGTTTGGATCGTTTCCATTAAGATGATCGAAAGTATAGCTATTTTGCTGCCTGAGGTTTATGGTAACTCCGGTAAGCAAATCTTCAAGATAAATATTGGTTTCATTGCTGAAACTTTCGATTTCGCTAAAAGTAAGCGTGCAACTTGTGTTTTCTTCGAGAGTAAAACTTAAAGGCACAACTGTGCTATTTTCTGAAAACGGCAGGCTGTTTATGGTAAGCTTTTCGTTTTGCACCAAAGTATAAAGTTGAGGTGCGGTTTCAAGGCCAAACATTTTGGTAGCATCGAATTGAGCATCCATATTTGTTGTTGCACCATCGGCAAACCTCACCACAGCTTCATCGCTGTAATTGTTGGCATTGGCATTTACTCTCAAAATGTTTTTTATCGCATTACCCGATTTCCAGAAAGCCTGGCTGTTGTGCACCCTCACCGCATCAGTCATGGTTAATACCGGAGCTGCCGCATTTGTTTTTACAAAGAAAGCCTGCCCACCCGGGATGTACTGTGTGCCGTTATTTGCTCCTGTGCCGCCAATGTAAGCTGCATAATTTGAATTGGCCGAAGACCAAATATAAGTGGCGTTGTCGATATTTGTTTTTGTCCAGCCCGAAGCTGCATCCCAATCTAAAGCTGAAGTGTAGGGGTTTGGAACGAGATTAAAGCCCTGCCCGGCATGAACAACAGTAGGAGAAAACTCACCGGCATTTATTGGGCCGGTAAAAGTGTAGGTATGGTTGGCCTGTGGGGTATAAATCATGTAGCCTTTGGTTTCATCCAATTCGGTAGTGATTGATGTTCCGAGTGCATTCCAGGCATTTCCCGTCACATCATAATTAAAAAGATAAGCACCGAGAAACAAGTTTGAAGTTGAAGTAGTTGCCGGTGTAAGCGGCACCGAAACCAGGTGGTATTTGTATTCTGTAAGCACAGTACTTCCGCTTACATAGCGCTGAATAGTTACATCTCCAGTGGAAGCTCCATTGGTAATTAACGAACCAGTGCCAGCGGCTGTAGATTGAATTGTTAGGGATGCGCCAGAATTAACAGTCAGGTCGTTGCAATCGGCTTGCACTCCCGGAGCAACCACCGGAGCTGTGCCAGCGTTGGCAATAATTACATTATCAGCACTTGTAGGAATAACACCGCCATCCCAATTGCCTGCTGTATTCCAGGCTGCGCTTTCTGAGCCATCCCAAGTAATTGTGGAAGCAGATGCTGGTGGGGGGGTGTCCTGCAGGTATGGGTAACCGCCATTAATACCCGGATCAATGGACCAAACATCTGTAAAATCCCAACTTTTGGCTGTAAATGTGCCTTCGGTTTTCATTACACTTGTTATTTCTCCGTATAATGTTTCTCCGCTTATTCCATCATAACCTAATCCAGTACTTTGTGTTGAACTTTCTGTATCCCAAAAGCAATTAGTTATTGTACCAAAAGGGATATAACCACCAAACCCGCTACCATAGCTTGTGAAACCCGAAACACTTCCTGTAGAATAACAATTTAAAAAATTAGAACCTGGAGACTGACTTATTGTGCCAAAAAAACCTCCAACATAATTACCACCCCCAGATGATATATCTCCAGTTGAATAACAGTTTGAAATTGTAACTGCCTTAGTAGAAGAACCTACAAACCCTCCAATGCCATATCTTGTTGTTGTCGTTGTTACATTACCACTGGAATAACATTCTGAAATACTACCTGTAAAAGCATCAGTGCTGGCCGCTGTACCGATAAAACCTCCAGTAGAACCCGTATTGGATGTTACATTTCCTGAGGCATAGCAATTCGAAAAAGAATAATTCATCGTATAACAATCAGCAAAACCAATCAATCCAGCAACGTTACTCTTATATACATCATTAGTAGCAGCATCCACATTAAAAGTAACATTAGCGCTTGAATTGCAATTTGTGATATTAGCATTATAGCAACTCCCAACAAGAGGCGCGGCATAACCATACATACAGCCGACCCCTGAAGTTAAGGAACCTCCGCTAATGGTAATGTTTGAAATGCTTGCATTATCTGCTCCTCCGATTAGCATACCACATCCGGCGGATGTTTGCACGGTAGCAATTACGGTCATATTTTGGATAATTAAATTTTGGATAGTACTACCGCCAGTTACAATACCAAACATACCAATCTCACTTCCACTTGCAGCATTTGTTCTCGCAATATAAAGGCCTGAAATAGTATGACCTTGTCCGTCATAGTTAGCACTAAATCTTCTTTGATACAAATCACCTCCAATTGGTGAAAACCCTGCTCCACCATCCCAACCGGAGGTAGTAGAAGCATCAATATCTGCCGTTTGAATAAAATATTTACCTGCTACCCATTCGGCGTTTGTCTGGGTTAGCCAGTATAAATTATCCAAGGTAGCAATTTGCCAGGGATTTCCGGATGTTCCATCCCCAAGAGAAGGTTGCGTTGCAGTTTGACTCCAAACACTGCTAAAAGTTATGGCAGCAAATGCCACGAGAAGTAAAATTTTCTGTTTCATATTAAATGTTTTTAGTTATGTAATGTATTGAATAGTTCGTTGAAAAAAAATTTGTGTAATTGTAATTCATGATACAATGCTAATGTTTTAATTCCGCCAAGTCAAGCATAAAGAAGTCTAAAATCCTGCCTTAGGTCTTGCAGAATTTTAGACTTGGTTAAAAATCAATAACTTAAAAAACCTTAAAATAAATGTAGTGGAAAATTACTTTACAGTAATATCTGGTTTTGGGAGAAGATAAATCAGGTTTTTTATTGGGGCTGGATTGTTTTGACGTTTCTATGTCGGCCATGAGGGCTTGCTGAAAAACTCAAACCCGGATTGCCCGATGCTCCTGCCTCGTTCTGCCCGCTTCGCCGGAGCCACAGCGAGGCGGGCAAGCCAGGCTAATGGTACACAGATTTCTCCCTTTGGTCGAAATGACCCCGTTCGCGGTTTTAGATTTGGGAGATGGGAATCGGGCGCTTCGCGCCCGATTCCCATCTCCCCCTCTACCCGTGACGATCGTGTCATTCCGAACGAAGTGAGGAATCTCTTCACAATTTTTTATCATTGTTATTTCTTACCCGCAACTATTAAATTATTTTACCTTCCAAAAAAATGGCAGTAATCCCTTACCCTTTAACTTGATCCTTTAGGTATTTTCGGTAATACCCCGGCTTAACACCCGTAACTTTTTCGAAGGCTGAATAAAATGCCTGCCGTGAACCAAACCCGGCTTTGCGCGAAATGACTTCGGTTTTAATCACTAAATATTCCGGGTCGTGGAACATGGCGATCACAGCTTCGACACGGTACTTATTCACAAAATCGTTGAAGGTTTGGTTTCCATTTTCTTTTAAGGTGGTATAGAGTATTTTGTAGGTGATTGATAAACGCTCTGCCACCTGCTCGGCTTTCAATCCGGAATCCAGCCAGGGCTTTTCAGCACCAAAATACAATTTCAGTTTTTCGAAAAGTATTGCCGATTCATTGTGGTCAACCTCAGCTATTACTTCTTCAGGTTTCAGTGTCTGGTTTGGTGAAATGCTTTTTCGTGCCAAGCGCTCTTCCTCAAAATTACTAATAAGCAGGCGGTAGGATTTGTTCTTCTGCCCAGCCAGGCGGTAGTTTATAAAAGAAAAAATACCAAAGACTAACAATCCAATTAAAATGATAAGACCCAGGATAAGTTGAAGCCTCGATTGTTTCTGTTTAACGGTCATCAAATCTTTTAAATGTTCAATCTCAATCTGCTTTTTTTCTGCCTGGTATTTGCGTTCCATGTCATGTATGGCAATCTTCTTTTCGTAACTAAAAATGGAGTCGTTCAAAGTCTGCAAATCCAAAGAAACCTGAGCTGCCTCTTTAAAACGATCGTTATCTTGCAAAATCCGCAGGCGCTCTTCCATGAAGGCCATTTTCAGTTCATTGCTTTTTAAGGAATCTGCTATTGCAATTGAGATTTGTATGTAGTGATTTGCCAGCCTGATATTTCCTTTTTTTTCGGCAATCCCGGCCCGCCCACTATAGGCCATGGCCACTCCTTCGGGAAGGCCTATTACTTTGCTTTTAACCATTACACTATCATAAAAAGCCGCAGCTTTTTCCAGGTCATTATTTCTGGCATATATGTTTGCCATATTGTAGTTGATGATGTTTTCGGTGGTTGGGTAGTCACCGTTTTTCAACACCAACAGTGCCTTTTTGTAGTAAAATAATGCGCTATCAAGATCTACTGTCTTGTAGCTGATACCTACATTGCACAATGCGTTTGCAGCGTAGTCCCAATTTTCGTTAATCATGGCTGCATTGTATGCTTTTAGTGTGTATTTAATGGCATCCTCCGTGCTACCTATGGTTTCAAAGTTATTTCCAATGTTTAGATAAACCCGGCTGGTCTGCTTGGGCTGATCCAACTTATCAAGCAAAGCGCTGGCATCGATCAGGTATTTCTGTGAGCCCTCAAAGTCGCCTTTATCGGAACTGATGATGGCCAAACCTACAAGCGCCTTTGAAGTTCTGTACAGGTCACCTGATTTATTATAAATTCTCCTGGCAAGGGCATAGCGCTTTTCTGCTTTATCCAATTCGTGAAACGACCGGAACACATCGGCATATTCGAGTGAGTATTTTGCAATAAGCAGTGAGTCGGCTGTTTTTTCTACTTCCGTGATCAGCTTTTCCCAATTCTCTTTTGCAAGATTGGATTGCCTGTTGGTGGTAAAATACCAGCCACGTGTGTAGTAATAAGGTATGAATATCGTGTCAGCAAAATTAGCCCGAAGTGCGGTTTTAAGCGCGGAGTCGGCATAAAACAGACAACTGTCGTTGTTGGTATCCAGAAACGCGGAAGCCTTTTGGCGAAGGGTGTTGTAAAAAACTGCCTCATCATCATTTGCAATATGCTCTTTGTATAGATCGCATGATGGAAAAAGCCATGCAATTCCGAAGAAAAATATGATAAAACTATATCTGGCTTTTGGAAATCTACTCATTTTACTTCCCGTTTTTAAAAATCAAAAGTAGTACAAGCTGGGTTTATTAGGGTGTAAAAATGCAATATTTTTCTAATTTTTTGATCTTCATAAATAAAGGGAAATATTTTTTTGCTATCCCGCACACAATATTTATAAAGATTTATTTTGCTTCGCATTATTCGGCTTCGCCGCAATTTTTCCGTCAGCCGGATATCATTTACCTATCGGAAATTTTAGACTGAATACTGAAGGCTATGGACTGAAAACTGTGGACTGTGGACTGTGAACTGTGAACTGAAGACTGTGGACTGAAAACTGTGGACTGAAGACTGAAAACTGTGGACTGAAGACTGTAGACTGAAAACTGTGGACTGTGGACTGAAAACTGTGGACTGTGGACTGTGGACTGAAAACTGTGGACTGTGGACTGAAGACTGTGGACTGTGGACTGTGGACTGAAGACTGCGGACTGTGGACTGTGGACTGAAAACTGTGGACTGTGGACTGAAGACTGTGGACTGAAAACTGTGGGCTGTGGACTGAAGACTGTGGACTGAAGACTGTGGACTGTGGACTGTGGACTGAAAACTGTGGACTGAAAACTGTGGACTGTGGACTGTGGACTGCCTACTGCCAACTCCCCTCAAAAATTATAACTCACCGAAAGCCCCTGCCCGTAAACTGAACCATAAGGTTGGATGGCAAGCTTTCTTTTTTCGTGCTTGTTATAAACCAGCCTGCCGATAGCATAGCCGAGTGCTGCCCCTGCCACTACGTCGCTGGCCCAGTGTTTGTCGTCGTAATTACGTGAAACTGCCACAAGGCCGGCCAGCGAAAACGATGTAATACCCACCCAAAGATGATCTTTATAATAAGCACTTAAAACTGTGGCCGCGGCAAAAGCCACCGAGGTATGTCCCGAGGGGAAGGAGTTGTTGTGGAAACCATCAAAGGGACCTCCCCAATAATTGGGATTTGCCGGGTCAGACTGGTAAGGGCGCTCGCGTTGAAATAAACTCTTAAACAAAAAGGTGTATGCTCCGGTGAGGATAACAGCTTTGCCGGCAAGCAGGGCGGCAGTTTCGGTTTCCTGATTTTTTGTAATTAGCCCATAAACATACATCCCGCCAAGGAAACCGGCAAGGTAATAGGTACCGAGGGGATCAAGGAAATTCTTTGTGATTTTGTCTTTTTGTTCGGTGCGGTTGCGCTGGAAAAAATCCCTGATCAGCTCATCCTGCGAATAAACGATGAGGGTTGCGCCGGTAAAAGCTGCAAATCCGATCCATTGCTTTTTATCCCAGCGAATTGGCGAAGTAGCAATATCGCCTGCCTCGTTTAAGTAAGAAAAAACATATTCCTTATTTAAATGCAGGTATTGATCATCCGGCTGCTGCCCAAAAGATGGTTTTGCCTGAAAGCTAAGAAAAACCAGGAGGATCAAAAAAGTGTGGGCAAATTTCCCGATGCAATGTTTTCCTGACACCTTGTAATTTTTAAAATAGGGTCTGCTGATAAAGGTCTAATCCGTTGGATTATTATAAGTTAATCCATAATATTTAATTCTTTATGCAAGGTTTAGGAGGAAATTCGTCCAAAAACCTTGCACATCCCGATAGCTATCGGGATCGGTGCGCTGCACCTTTATCTCTATCACCAGATAAAATTCTACAAAGATTACCGGTGCTCCGCACCTGAAAGATAAGCCACAGAGTGGCGATAATCTGCCGCCCAAAGGGCGAGCATGCTCGATTTACAATCGGCATTTGTAGAAGCATTGATTAGATTTGATACGGGAGGTGCAGCGCACCAAAATATTACTATTCTGAGTTTTTCAGCAGCCCCTAAATAGATTGAATAAAAATGGCTTGAGTTTGTGTTGAATATCACCAACATCTTAAATCTAATATCGTAAATCTGAAATCGTAAATTTTTCTATTCTCTTTAAAACTACTCTTTGCTCTTGGCCTCATCCCAAAAAGCATCCATTTGCTCAAGGGATAATTCTTTCAAGTCCCTGCCCTTTTCGCGGGCTTGTTCTTCGATGTACTGGAAGCGCTTGATAAATTTCTTGTTGGTGCGTTCCAGGGCATCTTCGGGGTTTACCCCGATAAACCTTGAATAATTGACAAGTGAAAACAAAAGGTCACCAAATTCCTTTTCCATTTTTTCGGCATCCCCCTGCTTCACCTCCTCTTGCAATTCGGCGATTTCTTCGTTTACTTTTTCCCACACCTGCGAAGGTTCTTGCCAGTCGAAACCCACGCCGCGAACTTTTTCCTGCATCCTGTATGCCTTAACCATTGCAGGGAGCGATTTGGGAACGCCTTCCAAAACTGATTTTCGCCCTTTTTCGGTAAGTTTAATTTTTTCCCAATTGCTCGAAACATCCTCCGCACTGTCCACTTCAACATCCCCAAAAATGTGGGGGTGGCGGTTGATAAGTTTTTCGCTTATGCTGTCCAACACATCTTTGATATTAAAATTGTTGGTTTCCGATCCAATTTTTGCATAAAAAACCAGGTGCAGCATCAGGTCGCCAAGTTCTTTTTTAATCCCGTCCATATCCTTCTCCAGAATGGCATCCGAAAGTTCGTAGGTTTCTTCGATGGTAAGGTAGCGGAGCGATTCGAGGGTTTGCTTTTTATCCCAGGGGCATCCTGCACGCAGTTCATCCATTATTTTTAACAATCGTTCAAAAGCGGCTAATTTTTCTTCCATGTGTACTAAAATTTCTGATTTGTTATTCTTAAAAGCGACAAAGATAGCCCGGATAGTTTATTTATTGGATTATTTAAAAGTTAAGCATGGACGAAATCTAATTACATAAAATAAGGTGACCCATGAATCCGCAAGCGGATTTTTTAACATCATCGGATTGCACGGATTGCACGGATTTTAGATGATTCTTATGCGTATTGCTTTGGATTCCGGATCACCACGTTATATTAATCTGATAAAAATCCTTGCGGATTTTAGGGTGCCCCATTGTAATAGATTCCTCAAATATCATCCCCTCATTATGCTTAAAATTTTTAGGACAATAATGATTTATTAAAAAAAACATCAATTAACGATTAACCAATAACCCTTTAACTTCCAAAAAAACCTTTACCTACACGGCAATGTAAAACTAAAAACACTGCCCTTTCCGGGTTCGCTTTCCACGAAGAGCTGCCCACCATTTTTCTCGACAAACTCCTTACAAAGAATGAGGCCCAATCCGGTTCCGGTTTCTTCTTCAGTGCCTGCTGTCCTGATTTTATTCTTTAAGTCAAATAAATTAACAATATCTTCTTTTTTAATTCCAACGCCACTATCTTTCACCCTGACGATAATTTCGTTTTTCCCGCTTTCGGAATGATGATCGTCAACAAAAAATTCAATTTTCCCATCTTTGGAAGTAAATTTAATAGCGTTTGAAAACAGGTTCCGGAGCACAGTATTAATGGTTTCTTTATCAGCAAAAGCAAAATTTGTTGATTTTACCAGCATTTGGGTTACAATTCTTTTTTTTGAATAAACCAGCTCATTACCTTTAATGATGTTGGTGATTTGCCGACCCAGGTCAAGTTTTTCGGGAATAAGGCTAATCCTGCCGGTTTGAGAAGATGCCCACTGTAGCAGGTTCTCCAGCAGTTTATAAATATTTGTTGCACCCTCCTTAATAATTCCCAAAAACTGCTTTTTTTCCTGATCGCTCAGTTCATCAAAATCATCATGTAAAAGATCGGTAAAGCCAAGCAAACCGTTAAAAGGGCTTTTTAGATCGTGGGCAATAATCGAAAAAAAGCGGTCTTTGGTGGCATTGGCCTCCTCCAGTTCACGGGTTCGTTCTTTTACCCTGATTTCGAGTTCGCGGTTGTGCTTTTTCAACTGGTTATTGAGCTTCCGGTGGTTTCGGTATTGAAGGAACACAATAACAAGGACACTTGCAAAAAACAAAGAAATAATGATTGTAATAAATTGGACACGTTCTTTTTGAGCATTCGAAATCTTCAATTCCTGTATTTCGTTTTCTTGTCGCAGCACAGTATTTTCGCGCTTACTTTTTTCCGATTCGTATTGCACTTTTAATGCGGCAATTCGGTCTTTCAGGTCAACATTAAAAGTTGAATCGCGAAGTTTGGAATACTCTTTATAAAAATGGAGTGCCCTTGCCACCTCTCCTTTGGCTTCGTAAAGTTTCGACATGCCATCGAAGTTGCGCTGCTCTATACCGATAAGGTGTTCGTTTTCAGCAATAGTATTGCTTTCCAAAAACAATTTTTCAGCTTCTTTATATTTTCCCTTTTTATAATACAGGCTACCCAAATTATTGAGCGAAGATGCAAGCCCAAAGTTATCGATGATTTTTTTACGAATCTTAACAGCTTCCATAAAATACCCTTCGGCTTCGCCAAGCATCCCTTTGGCCATCGAGTTCACCCCGAGGTTATTCAGGGTATTGGCAATACCGCGATCATCATGCAATTTTCTTTTTATTTCGAGCGATCGAAAATAATAAACCATAGCAGTGTCGATGCTCTTGCGCTCATCAAACACCTGCCCGAGATTGTTCAACGCTGCTGCAATTCCAGCCTGGTTGCCGAGTGCCATATAGTAATCGAGTGCCTGCGAAATAAATCGCTCTGCGTCATCAAACTCGTCAACATCTTTGTAAAGCACCCCAATATTATTCAGGGTTTTTGCCATTGACAGGGTGTCGTTAAGTTTAATTTTAAACATTAAGGATTTATTAAAATAGGCAAGGGCTTTCTGAAAATCTCCGGAAATTTGCGAAATCACCCCCAGGTTATTTAGTGTTTTCACAATATTCGCCGTGTCGTTAAATTGCTCCCTCAAAATTAGAGATTGCTCAAAATAATCAAGCGATTTTCCATAATCACCCATCAGGTAATAGCTTACACCGATGTTATTGTATATCCCCGATAAATCTTTTATCCTGCCCAGCTTCTTTTGTAATTCAACATTCTCGAAGTCATATTCAAGGGATTTCTCCAATGATACCGACTGGTACAATCCTGATAGCTCCAGTAATATCCCAGAACGCTCTTCTGCCTGCATTGATGGGAGGATAGCCTCGAGACTATCAATTTTTTGTTGCAACTGGGGCTTTGCAATACTAAAAATCAAAAGAAAAGATAATGTGTATAGTAGTTTTTTCATCAGGCCCATAAGGTAAATAGCTTGCAAATATAATAATCCCTTTGCATGGATGTTAGAATTGTAAATTTAAAAGAGAATTTAAGATTTTAGTAACTTGCACCACTTTTTTTAAACGAGTAAAAACATATCGAACAATTGAAATACAACATAGAAAAAATCAGGGATGATTTCCCGGTATTGCACCAGATAATTTACAAAAAGCCTTTGGTGTATTTAGATAATGCCGCCACCAATCAAAAACCCGTGCAGGTGCTCGATCGTATGAGGGCCTATTACGAAAAGGAAAACAGCAACATCCATCGTGGCGTTCACTTATTAAGCCAGGAAGCTACATCGGCTTACGAAAATGCAAGGGAAACGGTAAAGTCGTTTATTAATGCCAACAGCAGAAGCGAGATCATTTTTACAAAAGGTACCACCGAAGCGATAAATTTGGTGGCCGCTACGCTGGGACGAAAAATATTAAACCCCGGCGATGAGGTATTAATTACTTACATGGAGCACCACTCCAATATTGTTCCATGGCAAATGATTTGCGAAGAAAAAGGCGCCAATTTAAAGGTTTGTGATATTACCGAAAAAGGTGAACTTGACCTTGGAGATTTTGACAAAAAGTTATCTTCTAAAACAAAAATTGTGGCACTGAACCACGTTTCCAATGCATTGGGGACTATTAATCCTGTGAAAGAAATAATTAAAAAATCGCATGATGCCGGCGCACTGGTTTTAATCGATGGGGCCCAGGCCATTGCCCACATGCCGGTGGATGTGCAAGATCTTGATTGTGATTTCTATTGCTTTTCGGGGCACAAAATATATGCTCCAATGGGCATTGGTGTGCTTTATGGCAAAGAAGATATTTTGGATAAAATGCCCCCTTACCAGGGAGGTGGCGAAATGATTTCGACTGTTACTTTTAATCATACCACCTACAATGAGTTGCCCTTTAAATTTGAAGCAGGCACACCAAATGTTGGCGGAACGCTTGGCCTTGAGGCAGCCATAAATTACGTTAAGGCCATCGGGCTTGAAGTACTTGCCCGCCATGAAGACGATCTGCAAATATACGGAACCGAAAAATTATTAGAAATTGAAGGCCTCCACATTTATGGGGAATCGGAAAATAAAACTGGTGTAATATCTTTTAACCTGGACAAAATTCACCCCTACGATGCCGGCACCCTCATCGATAAATTTGGCGTTGCAGTTAGAACCGGGCATTTGTGTACGCAGCCTCTGATTGATTTTTACGGCGTTCCCGGGTTTATCAGGGCTTCGTTTGCCATGTACAACACACAACAGGAGATAGATAAATTGGTGGAGGCGGTGGTTAAGAGCAGGGATATGCTTTTGTAGAAGGGAGAAGTGAGAGATGAGAGGTTGGAGTGGTGGAGGATTGGAGTTTTGGAGTGGTGGAGTTAGAGGTTGGAGTATTGGAGTATTGGAGGGTTGTCTTGTCCTGAAATAAGTTTACACTAAAACTAAACACATTTCAGGATTATGAAGAAAAAAGTAAACCGTTACACGGACGAATTCAAATTGAAGGTCGTTACAGAGTATGTTGAAACCGACATCAG